>Ga0187853_10001809_pt1 | contig 18860 bp, 15 predicted proteins | sample June2016WEW_6_10_2_FD_132417 | JGI IMG/M metagenome (GOLD analysis project Ga0187853, IMG submission 132417) | Peatland microbial communities from SPRUCE experiment site at the Marcell Experimental Forest, Minnesota, USA - June2016WEW_6_100 | ecosystem: Environmental > Terrestrial > Soil >... | reverse complement strand
GCGGAATACGCGGAATACGCGGAAAAGGATTGCTTGTCGTCTTGGGTTTCCGCGTATTCCGCGTATTCCGCGGTTCAAGATCGCAGCCATCTTGGATTCAATTATACGGGGACGAAGCGAAGGCTGAGATCGCAAGGCTTTCGGGCATTGGCTCTGCGCTCAATACTGAGGCCACAGGCGCTTCGGTGTCACGCGGCGACCGCACCGAATGAGGGACCGGATGCAGACTTCGGATCTCGGATTTCCTTCGGATTTCGGCCTTCGGGCTTCGGATTTCAGGGCTGCGGGGTTCGCCCTTTCCCTCACCATCGTGACTTTAGAGCAGCCCTGGGGCTCTTCCGTTAATTTCTTGATTGGCGTTGCTCGTCTCCTTATCATCTGAGCAATTCACGGCGAAGATTGTCTTCGACCGGCAACAACACGCAAAAACCTGACAGAAGCCGATCTTGTCATATTCATTACTGTTCAGAAGGCCCGGTGACGGAAATCCGCCGCCGGGACGGCTCGAGGGCCGTTGAACGACCATGCTTTTTCCCGCCCACTCTGCGCCACCCTCCCCGCCACGCGTCGTCATCACCGGCGCGGGCATCGTCACCGCCCTTGGGATCGGATGGGAACCGAACGCCCAAGGGTTTCGCCTGGGAAAGAGAGCTTTTCGTCCCATCTCACATTTCGATGTCAGCCGCCAACGGGTGAAAACTGGCGCCGAGGTGGATTTGCCGGCGGCACTCCCGCCGACCCGCCTGAGTTCACGGCAGGTTGCCCGGCTCGACCACGCCGGCGCCATGCTTTTGCTGGCAGCGCATGAAGCGTGGCAGCAAGCCCAGTGGCAGTCGGTCGAAGATCTGCCGCTGGTTCTTGGCACCACCGCCGGAGGCATGTCGCTCGGAGAGGCCTATTTTCGCCAGGCGACGCAAATGCCGTGCCGATCTCGCCGGCAACCCAGCCGGGCGGTTCACTATCAGCCGCAAGTCCAGGGGCGAATGGTGCTGGATGCCCTTGGGGTCAACGGCTCGGTCACCATCATCTCCAATGCCTGCGCCTCGGGCAGCAATGCCATCGGCCACGCTTGGGATTCGATTCGTCGCGGCCAAACGCAGTGCGTCCTGGCTGGCGGTTATGACGCGCTGAGTGAACTTGTGTTTTCGGGCTTCGCCGCCCTCCAATCGCTCTCGCCTACCCTTTGCCGTCCGTTCGATGCCCGGCGGGATGGTTTGGCCCTTGGTGAAGGCGCGGCGGTCCTCGCCCTGGAAAGCCTCGGGCACGCGACCCGGCGAGATGCGGCCATCCTGGGAGAACTCATTGGATACGGCACGTCCATTGACCAACACCACCTCACTCAGCCACATCCGCAGGGAAATACCGCCCTTGCGGTTATGCGGCAGGCCTGTGCGGCCGCGCGGGTCGCGCCCGAGGATGTTGACTACATCAACGCTCATGGCACCGGCACCCCGCTGAACGACATCTCGGAAGCCATTGCCATCAGTCACTGGGCTGGCGGCCGCGCCGCCACTTTGCCGGTCAGTTCCACTAAAGCCGGCATCGGACACCTCCTTGGGGGCGCCGGCGCCGCCGGGGCGGTGGTTTGCCTGATGGCCTTGCGCGAACAATGGTTGCCGGCACAAGCTGCGTTCGAGACTCCCGATCCGGCCTGCCGCTTCCCCGTCTTGCACGAACCCCGAGACGCACAGGTGAACGTTGTGCTAGCCAACGCCTTTGGCTTCGGCGGCGTCAATGCGACTCTGATTTTGCGGAGGTGGGCATGAGCCTTCGGGTCATCCTAATCACCGGCGCCAATGGTTGCTTGGGCCAAGCCGTTGCGCGCCTCTTCCTGGCGGAAAGCGGGAATAATTCGGTCTGGCTCGGTGTGCATTCGCGCCGCGAGCGCGCCGAGGAACTGGCCGGGCAGAATCCCGGTCGATGCCGCAGCCTTTTATTGGATGTTACCTCCCGCGAATCCTGGCAGCAGGCGGTGGCCCAAGTGCTGGCGGTCGACGCCCGGTTGGATGTCCTGGTGAACAACGCGGGCAGGCACCAGGACGCACTGTTGGGCATGATGCCAATCGGGACTTGGGAGGACGTGCGCGCCACCAACCTGGACGGCGTTTTTCACGGCTGCCAGGCCGTGCTGCCGGCCATGATTCACCAGCGGGCCGGCCGCATCGTGAACGTCGCTTCCCTGAGCGCGCTTCTGCCCCCGGCAGGCCAGACCAATTATGCCGCCGCCAAAGCCGGTGTGGTTGCCCTCACCCAATCTTTGGCCAAAGAGGTCGCCCGCCTCAATGTCACCGTCAACGCCATCTGCCCTGGCTTTGTCGAAACCGAGGCCCTGGCGGCTTTGACGGCCGAAGAACGGGCGGCGGCGCTTGCGCGGGTCCCCATGCGGCGCTTCGGCCAGCCGGAGGAGGTGGCGGCGGCAGTGCGCTTCCTGGCTTCCGCCGAAGCCAGCTATATCACCGGCTCTATACTCAAGGTGGATGGAGGCATCTTGTGATCGGCCAGCTTCCGCTGGACGGCTTCCGTAATCGTACTGACGTTCCGGAATATCTCCTTGGCCGCCTCCGGGTCGCGGATTTTCAAGCCAAATTGCTTGTCCAGGGCCAGGACGAGTTGCAGGGCATCGACGGAGTCCAGACCTAAGCCCCCGGGACCGAACAGGGGCAGGTCATCGGCAATTTCCGCCGGACTCATCTGAAGCATGAGATTCTCGATTATCAGGCCCTTGATTCGTTCTTTCATACGGTTTGCGGCTTCCAAGCTGCGATTTATCCCGGTCGCCCGTTGGAGTTTGTGATATAACTGGATTTACAACAAGCCGGAAATCCAAGCATTCTGTCGGCAGGCCAAGGCGAGTGACAAAGTCTGCCGAGCCGTCTTGGGCAACCCACTCTGGAGTGCGGTGGCAAGCGGAGCGCGACACCGCTTTGGCTCGGGCAGCGTCAGGCGTTCTTTGACCTCGCGGGTGGCCGAAATCCCGACTTGTCGGGACGCTTCGCTCTGCCGGCGCACTCCAATCCCGACCTGTCGGGATGTCACTGGCCCTGGGCGCTTCCCAACGGATTCCAGCCGTTCAGGGCCAAAGTCAGAAAGGCCTCGGCGTCTAATGCGAGGAGCCCGCAGGCTGGGGCAGCGGAACGAACAGTTTCATTCCGACGCGGAGGTGCTCGGGTCCCACACCGGGATTGGCTTTGAGGATTTGCTCGAGGGTCACCATGATATGCTTTTCGTGGAAAGCGGCAATGATCGCTGAGAGGGTGTCGCCCTTCGCAACCGTGTAAGGAATACCTCGCTCTGTCCCGCCGCCCTTGTCATCGGCCGGATTCTCCGCCGGGCCGGGATAATCAGCGGCGGCCTTTTCCAGGGCGAGTCTGGCGGCATCGTACTGGCTTTGGCTGACCGCCTTGGCGTTAAACGCGTCTTGGAATTGCTTGAATTCGGCTTGGGCCTGCTGGTATTTCAGGCGAGCGACCGCCTCCTGCTCTTTGAGGCGGGCCTCGAGGCGCGCCACTTCCTGCGACCAAAGGGCCTCCTGCGCCTTGCCGAGATCAAGCTCGGCCTGCGCCTGGCTTACCGAGGCCTTGGCCTGGGGGGAAGTCACGTCCTCCTGGAGTTTCGCCTTCCCCGTGGCCAGCAATGCCTGGCTCTTGGCGACTTCACCTCTGGCTTTGATCAGCTCATTGCGGGCCTGCGCCAGTTGCCATTCCAGCGTGGCGGTCCCATCCGCCAGATGAGGTCCCGGCGAGACGCCATCTGGCGGTAGCGGCGCCGTGGCCGTGGCGGCTCCGTTGGATGGGGCAACCGGGACAAGGCGCTTGCCGGCGCCGCCCGCCGCATGGATCGCTTCAATTTCGGCCTCGGAAAGAGCGCGGCTATAGACCCCAACCTCGTCGATTTCGCCTACAAATCGCATTCCCGCGGCGTCGTCGTAAGGTCTCAGTCCAAAGTACAAGTCGCCGATAGTCCGGGGCGTAAAGATCCCGAGGTTGGCTTGGGCAACAATGGCGCCATCCAGGTAAAGCGCCGCGTCCCCGCTGGTGCCGTCGTAGGTTGCCGCAACATGCTGGAAGCGGTTGGTTGTAAGCACCCCGGGTGGAGAGCTGATGTTGTGCGCTTGGTGGTTGACGTCCTTGAAATTGGCCGTGAACGCCCCTGGCCCGGCACCCCCGCCCATGAGATACACCGACACGTACAGCAGTGTGCCGTAGGACCCGTCGTTCCATTCGAGAACGGGGCGTTGAGCGGAAAGGTCTGCCGGCCGAATCCAGGCCTCTATCGTCATGCCGTTTCCAGCCCCTACATTGAGCGAGGGTGAAGCCGGCACGCGCACGTCGGCAGTGGTTCCATCAAAACTGAATGCCTGGCCGACCTTGCCGGGCACAAAAGTTACCGCGCCCTCCAGCACACCATTGTTGGCGCCGGTGCTGTCGTTGGCATTGCCTTCGCCGGCCCACCAGCTCACCAGGCCCGCCGGGAGATGAGGTCCCGGCGAAACGCCACCTGCGGGCAGCGGCGCCGTGGGCGTGGTGGCGAGGCGGGTGGCATACCTCCGGCATAAGTTGACTAGCGGGGCCTGGTCGGCAAACTCGCGCAGGATGCGGGCGTATTGCGAGCGGGCCTCCTCCGTCCTGCCCAGCCGGCGGTAACACTCGGCCAAACGGAAGATCGCGTTGGCCGCCAATGGCCGCTGGGCGTCGAACTGGATGATCAGCGATTGGTAGCTCTGAATCGCGGCGTTCAAGTCCAGATTCAAGTCCTCGTCCACGATGCCCGTTGGGAGCGCGGCCGATTCCAGAGCCTGAATCCCGGGGCCCACCGTCTGGCTCGGCGGCTGGCTGATAATGGCCGGCCGGGGCCTCGGCGGCGGCCCCCATCTGGTCGGGGCCAACGTCTGGCTCTGCCGCCCGCTGGGAATGACCGGCACTCCCGTCTTCCACAACGGAATCCCATAAGGCCCGGGCAAAACCGTGTCCGCCGTCATTACGAAATTGCCCAATGTAACGGCAACCGGCCGCCCCCCGAAGCTGAAGTCGTGGGTCCACGACGACACACACACCTGGAAGTCCTGCAAAAACACCGGATCCCCGGAGCGCGACCCGGCAAGTATCCAGGGGCCGCCGGCTGAACTGCGATAGTAGCCCAAAAGCGTCCCCCCGCTGCGCACCAGCCGCAGAGAACCTTGCGGGTCGCTGGTCGGAACATTGACAAACGGACCGGCACTGAAACTGTATATCTGCCCCATGTCGGCAGTCCCGGCTCGAATCATGCACACCGATGGCCAGACGTCCAGGCCCAGCCTGATACCACTGTCCGCCGGCCAGGTCTTCAGCGCGTAATCGATGTCGAGCGTGAAATCCCCCCGCAGGGCGAAGGTCGAAATATAACTGGCACAGATGCCGCCGTTTGCAACCTCCCGCGCTCCGGCCGCATAGTCCACTTCAAACCCGTTGCCCGTCGGAGTCAATTGCAGCCCGGAGCCGGCCACGTAATGCATCCAGGTCGACGCATCGGAGAAGTTGGAGTTCTCAAGGGGACCTCCCGGGTTGGCTGCGGCGCAGGCGCACAGGGCCGCCAGCGCCGGCAGGCCACGGAGAAATGCCGGCGAACGAAATGGACCTTTGTGTTTCATATCCAATGTATTCTTGAGGTTTTGATTCATCATATCGCCTGGCATCCTGGCCCATCCGAGCGGGCGGGTTGTTACCGTTCTGTAACTTCCGGGGGCATTTCGAAGCGGTAGCCCACGCCGTGGACCGTGGTGATCCAGCGCGGCTCTTCGGGATTGTCTTCGAGCTTTTGGCGCAGCCCGACGATGTGCTTGTCCACGGTGCGCGTGGTGGGAAAGGCCGTGTAGCCCCAGACGACGTCCAGGAAGCGGTCGCGCGAGACGACCTCGCCGGGGCTCTCGAGCAACAGGCGGAGCATTGCAAATTCCTTGGGCGTCAGCTCGAGCGGTTCGCCGACGCGCCAGGCGCACTGTCCGGCGAAGTCAATTTTGACCGCGCCGAAGGCAACGGTGGTGAGCGCTCGCGTTTGGCGCTGGGCTCGCCGCCAGAGCGCCCGCACCCGGGCCAGCAGCTCCTCCCGGCTGAAGGGTTTCACCAGGTAATCATCGGCGCCGGCATCCAGGCCGGTGACGCGGTCTTGCACGCTGCCTTTGGCGGTGAGAAACAGGACCGGCGCCGGGTTGCCCATTCGGCGCAATTCGGCGCAAACGGCGAAGCCGTCCAGCTTGGGCATCATGACGTCCAGGACGATGAGATCGGGCTTTTCCTGGAGCGCCTTGTCCAGCGCGCTCGCGCCGTCGGCGGCGAGCAGGACCCGGTAGCCCCGGCGCTCCAGACAATCGCGGAGGACCGTCCGCATGGGCAGTTCGTCTTCCACCACAAGAATGCGGGGGAGCAAGTTATTTTGCATGGGCGACGAAGGGCAATTCAAGCGTGAAGCGGCTGCCTTGGCCAACGGCGCTGCGCACGCTCACCTTGCCGCCATGGGCCTCGGTCACGTACTTCACAATCGCCAGCCCCAATCCAATTCCCTGGGTCGCGCGGCGTAACTCGGGGCCGCACCGATAGAAACGCTCAAAAATCCGCTCCTGCTCCTCCGGCGGGATGCCCTCGCCCGCGTCCTCGACCCAGAGGCGCAGGGTTGCCGGCGCCAGGCCGTCCCGCGAGGGTTGCAGGGAGGACGCCGGGCCAAACTCCACGCCGATGGCGACGCTGCCGTTGGGGGGCGAGTGCTTGATCGCATTGTCGATGAGATTGACCAGCGCCTGCTGGAGCGCCCGGCCATCCAGCTCCGCCGGCCGGCATTGCCCTTGGAACGTCGCCGTCAGGGTGACGCACCGGTCCGCCGCGCAAGGCTGCATCAGCCTCACCGTCGCCTCGACCAAGGGCTGCACGTCGGCGGGCTCGAAGGTGTATTGTTGCCGGCCCTGTTCGTGGCGCGCGAAATCAAGCACATTCTCGATGAGCCACGACAGGCGCCGGCACTCCTGGTGGATGAGGTGGTGGTAATCCCGGCTCCGGTCCGGGTCCGGCGCGGGGAAGTCTTCCAGTTCCTCGGACATCAGGCGGATGGAGGCGATGGGCGCGCGCAGTTCGTGCGAAACCGCCGAAACGAAGTTGCTCTGAAGCTCGTTAAGCTGCTGCTGCCGGCGGAAGGCCCGCCAGGCGGTGAAGAAGCCCGCCAACACCGCGGCCACTGAGGCCGCGATGAGCGCGCCAAACCAGATCGTGCGCTTGTGTTGTCGGGCGTACAATCGGCCCGGGTCGCTCAGATGGGCGCTCACCCGCACGTCGGGGGCGCCGCCCTCCCGCGACAGGCTGGCGGAACAGTCGGCCAATACGTCGCCGGCAGGCGCATCGGGTCCCAGGCCCCGGCCCGCCAGTTCAACGGACGCCCCCAGATAGGCGGGCAGGACCATCCGGCCCAGGGTCTCATTGACGATCTGCCGGGCCTGCTCCTTGGGCCGCGCCACCAGCCAGTAGTTCCTTCCAGCGGGGTGCCAAGTGACCAGCCAGTCGTTAGTGGGGGTCAGCCGAAGCCAGCAAGACCGGAAAGTCATCACGTCCTTCGGCGTATCAGCCAGTGCCGCCCCGCCAACCCGGGATTGCAAGGCCCGTGCCAGTTCATGCGCTCGCACGACCTCGAGCCAGCCCGCCAGCGAGGGCTCGTTGGTCTGCCTCGCGGCAACCTGGCCCAACAACAAGTGCGACAGTGCCGAAGGCGTGAACACCGCTTGCGCGCAAAAGGCGTTGATGAGTTCCTCCCTTTGCCCGGCCTCCCAACCCTGGCCGTCGGCCAATGTCAACAGTTGGACCTGTGCGTAGGTCTTCAAAGGGTAACCCGCCTCGCCCACGGCGCCTGGGTATTGGGCGGCCACTTTTTCGAGAAACTTCCGGGCCCTGGCCGGTTCACCTTGTTTGAGCCACAACAGGCCCACGCGGTAGCAGGCCACGGCGGCAAAACGTTCGGGCGGGGCCTGGCCCAGGAAACGCTCTCCGGCGGCGATGGCCGCGGCCAGGTCGTTGCTGGCTGCCGCCGGGCCGCGCAGCAAGGTCCAATCCGCGCGCTGCCCCTGGGCCAATTCGTCTTCGTCGAGCGGTTGCGGGGCGGGCGTCGGCGAGAGGGGCGGCGGGTAAAGCAGGCCGGCCTGGGCATCGACCAGGCACGCGACGCGCCCCGGAGGTTTGCTGCGGGCGAGGCCAAGAATCGGCTCGTCCAAGGGCCGCCCGGGCAACTCGCGCCACCGTTCCAGGGTCGCCTGATCGGACTGCTGGAGGGCAAAGGCCTTGGGCAACAGGTCCCGCGCCAGGCCAGTGGCGATTAGTCCCCCTTGTTCCGCAGCCTCCCGCTCCGCCAAGAGGCGGTCCTGGCGCAACGAATAAAAGCCGACGCTCCCCAGCAGAATCGCCGGCAGCACAATCAGCGCCCCTTGCCAGAAAAAGCCTGGCCTGGTCGCGCCCCGCATTCTCGCCCCGCTCGCCCGGTTCACAGCCATCAGTTTAGGGGGAGGATAGCCTGGCCGCCAGCGCAGTTGTTACGGTTTTGTAACCTTGCCTTCGGCGCAGCCAAGGCATAGTCCATTTCCATGCAGGCAGTAGAATTTGAATCCATGTTGACGGGAAAGGGCGAGTTGGCCGTCCCCACCGATTTCGCTCCGGGCCTGCCCCGCGCGCAGAAATTGCGGGTCATCGTTCTCCGAAGCCTTGGTCCTTGAGGCTCCATGAACTTCACCCGGCCCGCGCTCCTGAACGCTCACGACTCGGGTCGCCTCGGCTCGAGAATGGCGCGGTGTTCCCGTTTGTCGTGCAGGACCGACAGAATGTAAACACGACCGCCAGAGACACAATACCAGACCGAATAAGGAAACCGTGGAAGCCTGGCACGGCGCACGTCGGCAAAGCGAATGGCGAAACGCAGAGGCGAAGCGCTGATCAAGGCGGTGACCGAGCGTGTCGCGTCAATGAACTGGTTTCCCAAGCCAAGGCACCGATCTTCATACCAACTCGCCGCGGCCTTGATTTCGTCGTCAACTGCCGGATGCTTTGCGGGAGCGGGCATCAGCCACGTCCTGTTTCAAGTTGGCGAAATATTCGTCGTCCACCGGTCGCGCCAAGCTCGAGTCAGCCAGGACCGCGTCGCGCCGCCGCAACAACTCGGCGACTTCATCCTCGTCAAGTTCGGCTTCCGGGCGATAATCGCTGACGGACGCCCTGCCCAGGAACAGGTCCAGCCAGCCAACCAACTGCGCCAGCTCCTCCCGCGGCAGCTTCTGAATCTGTTCTTGAAGTTGTTCGACGCTCATGCTTATACGATACTGTCGTTGCGGAAGAAAGCGAGGCAGAAATGGTCCGGAGCGCCGACTTTAGTCGGCTTAAGCCGCCCGACGACCATCCCATGCTGAATGTGGCTGACGCATCCGAAACCCCGGAAGGAAGGCCAATGCGTGAGTACACCCGAACCAAGCCGGCCTCCGGAGGCGCTAAGCCGACTGAAGTCGGCGCTCCGGGAATCGCCTCGAAGCAGAAATGTCCAAACTCCCATGCACGCCAACGGCGTGCCGGCATGTCAGCCCAGGGCGGCCGCCCTGGGAAAACCGTCGCGGAATCCCAACCCGCCCTGCAAGGGCGGGAGCAGTCTGCAGCCGGAGGAGCGTATAGGTGTGGCCGGCGACGGGGTTGATGGGCAGGGGGGCGGATCCAGACGATTGATTAAGGCGTGCGGGAACAGCATTTGGCCCCGCGCCCCCAATTATGCGAAAACCCTTGCGCATGAACGCGACACAATCCTCAGGGCGCACGGGCTTTGGCGGGCGCGGACGCCGGGTAGAAGGGCGCCGCGAAGATGGAGTCCTCGGTGACGACGATGAAAGTCATCTCGTTGGCAATGCCAGCGGCATTCTGCGAACCTGTGGAAGGGATTCCAGCTTCTTGGACGCAATCCGCCGCAGTTGGTCTTTTTGATTCTTGGTGAGCTTATGGAGGTCGCCGTCTCCGAAATAAGTCAGGGATTTCAACGTGAGCATAGGATTGGACTGCTCGCCGGAGAAAAAATCGAAACCAACCGACTCGCGATGGCGCAATCTTAGTAACTGTTCGAGTGTGGGGCAGACCTCCGGTCTGCCAGTTCACGGAGCCTCCGGCTCCGTGAACCTGGTGCGGTCGGAACACCGGGCCGGAGGCCCGGCTAACCGGCAGACCAGAGGTCTGCCCCACCCTCCCACCTGAACAGTTGCCAATCTTAAAGCCAAGGCTGTGCCGCCGTACAACGTAAAGTGCGAAGGGACCTCAGCCAGCTCGGGCCAAAGGCTTTTTTGCGCTGACGACAACACTTCGAAATGGGGCTGAAACATGTTCAGATCCTTCGCGTGGGAAGCGTGGGGACACCAAGCTGGTCATATTGATGCCAGTAGGTTCAGGACTTGAGGTCAAACACGCCTGGGGGCGCGTTTTCCAAGACCTGGCGGAACAAAGGATCCCCAAGAAGTTTCAATGCGGTGCATGTATCCGTCCAGTCGCCATACGTCATGACTTGCGCAGCGAACCTGATTGCGTCCTTGAGCCAATCCTCCGGATTCCCCCCACCAGAACTCTCATCGCCACTCAAGTTACCTGCTTGGACATGTTCCGGCAACGCACATCTCCTGCACTCCCTACACCCATAGAAATTGAACCACCGGCTGGGGTGGGCTGGCGCACCGCGGGGAAGGGCCGATGAATCGCGCCGTGGGCGCTCCATTCTCTTTGAGGGGTGTACAAAACTAATTCCTCAAGTCCGCGCGCATTCCTGCCGATAATAGCTTCAGCGGGTAAAACTTAGCTCAGCAGAAAGGTGAGACTATGAATAGCATAAGCAGGGTTTCTGCAATTGCGAGCCAGTACCAGACCGACACCCCGGGTTCCTGGCAGCAGCGGACCAACGACTTCGCGGCCCTTCAAAGCGCGCTCCAGTCCGGCAACCTTTGGGCGGCGCAAGAGGCCCTTGCGGCCTTGGAGCAGAACTCATCGCAGACTGCCAGCACGAGCAACGCCTTCAGCCAGAACAGCCAGGCCTCCATCGCTTTTCGGGCCCTCGAAAGCGCCCTCAGCTCAGGAAATATGTCAGCCGCTCAGCAGGCCTTTGCCACCCTGCAACTTGAATGCGGCGCGTGAAGCCGGTAAAGACCAATGTGGTCGGTCTGCCGCCGGCCCGGTTGCTCGTACAGAAGCCTGTCGGACTGACCGTTCCCGGGATTTATCCGCCGATCCGGGTTTGACATCTGGCCTCTGATTGGGTAAAGCAAGGCAAAAGCCTGAAGAGGTCTCTTGTGCAAGAACGCACCTCGACACTCCGAACGGGAAACCACCTCGTTCCACCGGCGTCAGGCCTTCGCCTTATGCGAATTTATTCTTTGTGTGTGCTGATGGCTGCCGCGGCCCTCTCGGCCCCGGCCGAAGAGTTTCCTTTGGAGTTCAAGACCTTGAAACCCGAGGAGGTGCAGACTTTTCCAGGGGCGTTCTTTACCGTTGGCCGGCTCAAAAGTGTCAAACCCAAGGGGCTGAAAAGCGAACCCAAAACCGCTTGCCGCCAGCCCTTCTATGGCGTGCTCGATGAAGGCAGCAGCAACTCCTTTATCTTTCGCGTCGAGGAAAGCGAAGACGGCTCCGGCTACGACCGCCTGCTTATTGACCTGAACCAAAACGGCGATTTGACCGACGACCCGGTTGTGCAGGGCACATTCAAGTCCGTCACCAACCTGTCCCTCCCGAATTCCCAATTCACAACCTTCTGGCCAATTCCAGTGGCGCCTCAAAGAATGATCGGCTCCTGGCGCCCGGTGTACTTGGGCGAATTGCGGGTGGACACCCGCGATGCCGGGAAGGGCGAAGATGTCTATATCGGACTCCTGCGGGTTTATGCGGCCTGGTACCTGGAAACCACCGTCCAACTCGACGGCTTCAAACGCCGGGTCGCGGTGTTCGATACGGCCGCGCAAATGCGCCTCGGAAACGAGTGGAAACTCAACGCCCGCGCCGGCTGGTACTTCGACCCGGGCGACAGCTTCCTTCAGGACCTCGACGGCTCAGGCCGTTTTGAGCGGCACCCGGAGGGCGGCGGTATCTCCGCCTTTGGCCCGCTCCAGTACTTCGGCCCCCGGCCATACAAGGTCAGCCTGGCTCCCGACCGTCGCTCCCTCCGCGTCGAGCGGTGGACCGGCCCCCTGGCGGAGGTGGCCGTCCGGCCTCACGGCGACCAGGTCCGCAATCTGGAGCTGGCCTGGGAAAAGAGCAGGGGCCAATGGCAGTTGCTCGACCCGCCGGTGTTGGACGGCAAGTTCACAGTGCCCCCGGGCGACTACCGCTTATCCGGCTGCAACGTGGTCGCCACCCCCGCCCAGGGCCAGCCCGTCATGGCCGGCGCCTTCCAGCAGAACATCCGCAAAACCGTGAGGTTCACAGCCGGCAGGCTCAACACCTTCCGCTGCGGCCCGCCATTGCAGGTGGAAGTCTCCGCTGAAAAACGAAAGCCCCAGGACTGGGAGCTGCAACGGAAACTGGTGACGCCCGCCGACCCAAACGTGGATTCGGAATTTGTTCTGGCCATTCACGGCCAAATCCAGGGCGCCGACCAAGAGACCTATCTCGCTTTCCGCAGGGGCAAAGATCTCAAACAGGAACCCCCAAAACCCGCCTTCGCCGTTCTCGACGCCAACGGCAAACCCGCGGGCAGCGGCAACCTGGAGTATGGCTGAGGCGGCACCTGCTCGTACTCATGGCGAGTACCCAAACGCCTCCTCGGCACTAAAGCCACCGTCCGCATTGACCTTCACCTCGAGCCCCTCGAAGTGGTGGCCAAACCTTTGCACGTCCAACTTTGAAATGGCCTTGAACGCTGCCCGGCCCACCGTGTCGGCTTGCTTGTCCTCCCGGCCGTAGATCGCCTCCACCTGGGCGGGCGTCAACGGCGGGGGCGCCAGATAATCCGTTTCCTGCCGTTGCCGGCGACGGATAGCCTCGCGCACGGGTTCGCTTTGATTGTTGAACTTGCCCGCCTTCACCAGTCGGGTGATGAACCTCTGTTGGTCTTTGGCCAACGCGTATCCCATAACGCAGTATTGGACAACTATTGGAGAATGTCAAGCGCCTGAGCTTGTCGTGCCGATCTCCATGCTAACCGGCCCTGCCACCAGAGCCAGGTTCTTGCGGCTTGCTCTCGGCAGGTGTGAGAGTTAGAACTTTGCTCGTGATTATTCATTTGCTGGTGGACGTGGCAACCCGGTTATGCGATCGCCGGCATTCGTGCCGTCATATCCAAGGAATCTGTAACGAGCGAACAACGAAGCTGGACGGCAAAGGAACAAGGCAGGTTGCCAGGATTATTTTTCGACAGGCCCCAAGGCTCACCCTCTGCCTTTCCGCCGCCGTTCTTGGGGCGGCCTTCATTCTGGTGGGCCGGGTTGCCTCCCCTGCGGCAGCGCCGGCTGCGTCCAGTGCGCCGGGTCCGTTGGCTTGGTGGAGTCTTAACGAAGGCGCTGGCAGCGCCGTGCATGATGTCACCGGGCATGGTTACGACGGGGTGATCCACGGCGCGGCCCGATGGGGCGAGGGGCCTTCAGGAAGGGCGCTGTACTTCGACGGGAGTTCGTATGTCGAGGTGGCGTTCGCCCAGACCAGCCGGCTCGAGGGACCCGTCACGATTCAGGCCTCGATCTGTCCCGCCGACGACAAGCCCAACACTTACAAACCTATCCTCGAACTCCCGGATGGCTATCTCTTGCGCCTGGACAATCCGCCGGAGGGCGGCAAGCTCTCCTTTTTCGCTTTCCTGGACGGCGACCCGGAACCGCGCGTGCAGGCCGGTGTTCCGGAACCTTCCAAATGGCACCAGGTCGTCGCGGTCTGGGACAAGGCCAGCCTCCACTTGTGGCTGGACGGAAGAAGCGCCGACCGAGCCAGGACCGGAACGCTCACCCTCAAACACCGGCAGCTTCGAATCGGGGAGGGTTTTATCGGCGCCATCGCCGAGGTCAAAATCTATGATCGGGCGCTGAGCCAGGATGAAATCCTCGAGTTGTTTCCCCCAAAACTCTCGCTTTCCCTCAAGGCGCCCCGGCCGGTGTTCGAGCTTGGAAGCCCTTTCGCCGTCACCTGTGAGGTGGCCGACACGGGCGGCCGGCCGCTGCCCGGCGGGACGGTTGAACTCGAACTGCCCCAAGGATTGGTTCTGCTGGCAGGCGAGCCGACGGCCAGGCTACAGGCCGTCTTGCGCAACCGGCCGGCCAGCCTGGAATGGAAGCTCCTGGGCAAAGACGCGCTGGCCTCGGAAATCAAGGTGCGCGCCCTCTTCTCCGACCTCGAGCCGGTGTCAAAATCCGCCAAGGTTGTCCTAGCCAGGCCAATCCCCATGGACGGGGCCGCCTTCGATGGGCCGGGCCTCACCCGCACAGGCGGGACCCTCGTCCTCGGCAACAGGCATCTGCGCCTGGTCTTCCCGACCAATGACTTCGGCTACGGTGTGTTCGCCGTGGATGTCTGCCAGTCCAACCGTTGGACGCGGATGGCCGTGTCGGGCGATTTGAGTTACCTGGTCGTGAAAAAGGGCGCGGAGCTCTCGCACCGATTCATCTACGCCGACCATTTCAAACCGGCGGACCTCGGACCCGGCGCGTGCGGGCTCGAATTTACCCGCTCCCTGGATGACGGCACAGGCACCCGCTGGGACTGCCGCTTTTCTTTCGTGCTCTCCAACGACGACCGGGTCAAGGTGGTCTATCAAGCCACCCCGGACAAAGACGGCTCGCTCGCGCATTTCCAGGGACCCACTTTGCATGTCGGCGAAGGCGCATTCGGCGCCAGCAAAGACGACGGCCTGTTCTGCGGCCTGGAATGGTTGGCGGGCGAGGAGGCCTCCTCCTCGAACCTCGACATGCACGACCCGGACTACTATGTCCGTTTCGTGCCCCATCCCAACAAAATCACCGTGCCGTTGATGGCCTTTTCCAAGAGCAACGCCGCCCTGGCCCTTTATTGGGATTGCCTGCAAAAATGGGACGGGACCAACGACCGGCCCGCCGCGGTTTTTGCTTCGCCCAATTTCATCGAAGGGCAGGAAAACCACCTGATGGGATTGTTCCTGCCTTCCGTGCCCGCCTGGGTCAGCTCCAATACTCTCGACGCCGCCGCGGCTCCGTACCCTTTCAGGGCGCAGGTCCCCTTGCGCCTCGAGGCCTGGATTGCGGCGGTGACCCCGGCCCGGCAATCGCTGGCCTGTCTGCCGCGGTGGTTTGAGACCTTTGGCGTTCCGGACCCGGCGCCCATCCCGCGAGGAAGTTACTTGAAGGAAATCGAGTTCAGCGCCCGGGCCTTCCTTGAGTCGCTCTGGGTGGAAAACGAGCGCCAGTGGTGGACCTCCAAAGGCGCAGGCGACCTTTTGAGTCCCAAAGCCCGGCCTCCCCATTTCGCCTTCCAGCTCCGCATGGCCGCCCTCATGACCCAGGACGACGCCCTCCGGCGCACGTGCAACGACCGGGCCGCCCTCGCCGAAAACCTGGGCGGGTTCAGCCCGCAATGGGATGACCTGGGTTTCACTTGGGCCGACCCGGCGCCGCGCCTGGCCGCCTTGGGCCACGCCGCCATCGAGCGTCTCGATTCCATGGAGCCCGACGGCTCCTGGCGGTTCAGGACCCGAGTGGAAACCACCGGGGTTTTCAAAGGCATGGACTATTCGTTGCTCGGTCCGGACCGGGCGGCCGAAGTCGGCACTTGCGCCCTCAACTTGTACGAGGTCCTGCGCTTCGCCCGCCTGGCCGGCGACGCGGATGTTTTCAAGGCGGCGGAAAAACCGCTCGCCTTTATCGAGCAGTTTGCCGTGCCGCGCGCCGCCCAGGTCTGGGAATGCCCGGTCCACTCCCCGGACATCCTCGCCGCGGCCGATGCCATTGACGCCGAACTCGAGGCCTACCGCTGCTCCGGCAACCAACACTACCTCGAGGAAGCCCGCCGTTGGGCCTGGACCGGCCTGCCCTTTGTCTATGTGTGGAATCCCCCCGGCAAACCGATCCTCCGCTATGCCTCGATCCCCATTTTCGGCGCTTCCTGGTTCGCCGGTTCCTGGATCGGACAGCCCGTCCAATGGAATGGCCTGCGTTACGCTTACGCCTTGCTCAAACTGGCCGACTACGACCATTCCTTCCCCTGGCGGCGCGTCGCCGAGGGCCTGACCATCAGCGCCCTCTATCAGCAGGACACCGACGGCCCCAACGCGGCCCTCTGGCCCGACAACTTCAGCGCGCTCGACTGGTCCAAGTGCCCCTGGCTCTTCGAGCCGGGCCTCATTGCCAAAAACATCTATAAGATTCTCGGCCGGGACATGGAGCCGGCCACCACTACGGTGGGGACCGGCAACAATCGTTTCTTCATCACCACGCGCGCCAGGGTCAGCCAGGCTGCCTGGAGAGACAACCTGCTCAGTTTTCAGGCACAATTCCCGGAGGGAGAAGGCGGCTGTGTGGTCGCCGCCGGCCTTGAAAGGCCCCTTCGAGTGCTGCTCGACGGGTCGAGCCTGGCGCAATCCCGGACCGACGGTTGGCAGTACGTCGACGGACAGGGTTTCCTGGTCATCCGGCTGCCTGCCTCCGGCCCGCACTTGCTGGAAATCTCCGGCGCCAGGCACCGCGCCGGCAGCCTCTTCCCCAGCCGGCTAAGCGTGATTGCCTTTGATTTTGCCAACGGCCTCCAAGGCTGGACCCCGGCCAGCCAGGTCGAGGACCTCCGTGTGGAAGGCGGGCTCCTCAAGGGCCTGGCCACCGGCTCCAACTCCTATCTGCACCGCACCCGCCTTCGAGTCGACGGCCGGCTCGATCAAAAGCTCAGCGTCAGATCCCGCTCGGCCACGGGCGCCTCCATCGGCCTCTACTGGATTACCCAGGACAGCCCGGACTGGGCCGAGGACAAATCGATTCATCTCCCGTTCAAGCGCGGCCCCGATTTCAGCGAGTATGTCTTCGATGTCGGCCGGCACCCTCTCTGGGCCGGCAAAACCATCATCGGCCTCCGCCTCGACCCGATGGACGGAGACACCGGCGGCGAGTTTGCCGTGCAATCCATTACTGACTGATACTGATAGATTTGGTTTTTTGCCGCGCCGGCGGTTTTGACGCTGCGCGGGTACAATTTCTGCGCCATCGCGGGATCGCGCTCCCGATTGGCGTGCGAGGGCGTATTGCGCGTGGGGGCGGTGGCGCCGCGAATCGCCGACAACGGGCCGGAATGCAAGTCCAACGCGTCGCAGACATCGTTGGGCCCCAGACTATGGGTCAACCGCGCGTAGAGCAAGGTCACGACGTGACTCCAGGGCTTATACTTGCGCGCGTCTTCCTCGACCTTGGTTTCTCGGGCCAGTTTCGGAACCAAGTGATTGGGAATCCAGTTGCAAATCTGGCGCAGAATAGCGAACTTAGACTTCGTTGGCTTTGGCTTTTGGTTTTTCGCCTCCTCAGCAGAATTTGTGGGTAAAGCCTGGCTGCAGAGCTCGGAAAAGGGCCGGTTTTCGGCCAGGAAGAGCCTGGACATGCCTGCCGACATCCGGTGACAACTCGAACCCGCCCTCGGGCATACCCCTGCAATCCATGGTCCAAAGCGAAAAACTCATCATCGTCTGCGCCCCGCTGAGCTTTGCGCGAGGCCGTCCCAGGAGCCCATCTCATTAACACCGGCGCTTCAGCGCGGTGTAAGTAGGCCGCCAGCCGTCCCAGCCGTTTTAACGGCCTTTCTCCGCCTCGGAGGCAAACCGTTGAAACGGTTGCAGCGCCCCTGGCGCCCCTTTACACCGGGCTGAAGCCGCGGTGTTAATGAAACGTCTGGCCGGAGCATGTAACACCCCGGCCAGAGGGCCATTTTGACCCACGAATTCTGCTACAGACCCGGTTTTTCTTTTTCATGACCGTGCCTTGTGGCACGGAGCCGGGCGAAAGCCGACGACTTTTTCACCGGAAACCCGTCAACCCTATGGGATGGCTGTGTCTTTATTGGCACCACGAGGCCAATACAGACGCTGTGACCTTTTGCCCGGTGAATGAATGCCTTGACTGCTGAGAATCCAGCGAAGGCATAGTGCGCTCGTGGTTGATGGATGTAACCGGCTTGTAGAGACATCGAACCCTTGGAGTAAAGGGTTTCAACAACAAAAAAGCCTACATGCCAAAAGGCACTGGACTTGACGAGACGAGGTTTCAGCTAATCCTCTTGTTGTATGTCATACAATCGACCGCGATGATTGGGAAGCGGTCAGACCATAGTTTGGTTCGAGTCCTCTCAAAAGCCAAAATGACGCTCCTTTCCCTTGATGAGAAACGTGCCGCCCGATGCCCTCCCGCTGAGCCTCAAATCGAGGCAAGCAAGTGTCAGTCCTCACCATTGACAAAGGCGACGCCAGACAGAGGCACCAGGAAGGTGCCCGGTCACCAGGGCCTCGCCGCTGAGGCGGCGGCCAGCAGGTCGCCCTGGCGCCAGGGCCTCGGTGTCAAGGCACTGGTCACCAGCCGCCAGGCCGTCGGCGTCGTGGCGGGCAGGCAAGCGGCCAGGGCGTCGGGGTCGAGCCGGGCGAGCAGGCGGCCAGGGCGGTCGCCGGGGCCTCACTGTCGAGCCGGCCGTCACTGGCAGGGCGCAGTAGGGCCGCCAGGGACTTGGTGTCGAGGGCTTGGTCACCAGATGGCGGCCCACCGGCGTTGCGGTGGGCCGGCAGGCCTGCAGAAAGAATGTAACTGTTCAGGTCGGATCGTGGGGCAGACCTCTGGTCTGCCGGTTGTCCGGGCCTCCGGCCCGGATGTCGACGCCGTTAGGTCCACGGAGCCGGAGGCTCCGTGGACCGGCAGACCAGAG
>Ga0187853_10001805_pt1 | contig 18885 bp, 20 predicted proteins | sample June2016WEW_6_10_2_FD_132417 | JGI IMG/M metagenome (GOLD analysis project Ga0187853, IMG submission 132417) | Peatland microbial communities from SPRUCE experiment site at the Marcell Experimental Forest, Minnesota, USA - June2016WEW_6_100 | ecosystem: Environmental > Terrestrial > Soil >... | reverse complement strand
GCAGAGTTTTGACGTGCTGTTTCGCGAGGCTCTGGGATCACTGTCGAAGTGATTCCACAAGCTTCGTATCAGGTATCGCTTTGGCGATACGGCGACTTCCCAGGAGGTTTTTCTGCACCGACGGTCAGTCCAAATCGCGCTGGTAATCCTCTGCATCGTAGTCGCGTTTCTCGCTGAGCTCCCGCGGATGGTGGACGAGAGCTTCAATAAAGTGCTGAGGAAGCCACCCTACACGGCATCGGCGCGGGCGCTGGATCTGCACCAGAAGCTCATCATCGCCGATCTTCACGCGGATTCGCTTCTGTGGGACCGCGATCTGCTGGAGCGCGGCCCCCGCGGGCAGTTGGACATTCCGCGCCTGGCGGACGGCAACGTGGCCTTGCAAGTGTTCTCGCTGCCAACCAAGAGCCCGCGAGGATTAAACATTGAGAGTAATGACGACAAGAGCGATCAAATTTTCTGGCTGGCGGTGGTGGAGCATTGGCCGCCCGCTACCTGGAACAGCCTCACGCAGCGGGCGCTCTATCAGGCGCGGCGGTTGCATCAATTCGCGCGGGGTTCGCAAGGTGGCTTCGTGATGATCGAGAGTTCTGCCGATCTTTCCAGCTACCTCGAACGGCGGCGGCTCAATGGCAATCTCACGGCCGGACTGCTTGCGATCGAAGGCGCACACGCGCTCGACGGCAAACTGGAGAATCTCGATGTTCTGTACCGCGCCGGCTATCGCATGATGTCGCCGAGCCATTTTTTCGATAACGATATTGGAGGATCGGCGGCGGGAGTGCATAAAACCGGCCTCACCGAAAAAGGCCGTGAGTGGGTGCGGCAAATGGAAGCCCGGCACATGATCGTGGACCTGGCCCATGCCTCGGCAAAAACAATTGAGGATGTTCTGGCCATTGCCAGCCGTCCGGTGGTGGTTTCCCACACCGGCGTAAAAGGCACATGCGACAACAATCGCAACCTCAGCGATGATCAAATTCACGCCGTGGCGGCCAAAGGCGGCTTGATCGGGATCGGGTATTGGGATACGGCAACCTGCGGCACCGATGCGCGCGCAATTGTAAAAGCGATGCGGTATGTTTCCGACCGGGTGGGCGTGGAACACGTGGCGCTCGGTTCGGACTTTGACGGGGCCGTCACCACTCCCTTCGACACCAGCGGACTGGTTAAGATCACCGATGCCATGCTGGAGGCGGGCTATACCGAGCCGGAGATCCGCATGATTATGGGAGAGAACGCGATGAAATTTCTGGCGGCGAACCTGCCGGAGAAGTAGGGCCTTTGCCAGCCTTAGATTCAGTTGCGCGGAACTCCCCAATGCGTCACAAGCGGGGACCTCAGTTCGCTCGATGACAATCTATAGATGACAATCTATAAATGTTGTGACACATACGTTGTAGCTGTCATTTCTAATTGAATGTGACACTATGATATAGTATTGTCATTGTCCGTCAGGTGTGACCATGGAAATCGAAGCTCGATTGCGCGTCAACGAAAACGGCCGGGTGGTGATTCCCTCTTCCTTTCGCAAAGCATTGGGCATTAATGCCGGCGATGAGGTGGTGCTACGAATCGAGGATGACGAATTGCGGATCACCACGCTCAAACACCGCCTGGAGCGAGCGCGGCGGCGCATCCGGCGATACGTAAAACCCGGCAGATCGCTGGTCGACGAACTCATCGCCGAGCGACGCGAGTCCGCCAAACATGAGTAGGATCGTGCTCGACGCGTCGGTCGTACTGGCATTGCTCAACGACGAACCAGGGGCGGACAAACTGACTCCCGAACTGTTGAGCAACTCCACCTGCAGCACCGTCAATCTTGCCGAAGTGCAAACCAAACTTGTCAGCACGGGCGGCGACCCCGATGAAGCCTGGGAGGACACGCTCAGCTCCATTCGGGAAGCCTTGCCTTTCACGGACGAGCACGCGCGAATTGCAGGACGTCTGATTGCGCAGACGCGCGCACTAGGATTGTCATTGGGAGACCGAGCCTGTTTAGCTCTAGGACTGGCGCTGAAGGCCCCGGTTTACACGGCCGACAAATCATGGAAGAACCTGAAACTAGGCGTTAAGATCCATGTGATCCGATAAAAGAAAGGCCAGTTGTGCTGGGCTTGGACGGGCGAGGACGCCCGTCTCTCCGCGAGCTAGTTGCCGACGAAGCGCAGATATAAGTCGCGGTCGTGGCGGCAGGTTTCCGCCATGTGCTTCACCTTTTCCCACGCCTCTAACTCGGAGTCATCGCGCACGCGATCTTTGGCACGATCCCATTCCTGGAGAAAGGTTTCCATCTGCAGGTGATTGAATACGGTTTTGCCGAACGGATCAATGCCACTGAGCAACAGAAAATCTGCGTGGCTGGCGGCGGGCACCACTCCGTGCAGCATAACCCACTCGCTGCGTTCGCCGAGATCGTCTTCTAATTTTACGACCAGGGACATCGCGGCCTCACTGACGAATGCAAGAGTACTGGCCGCAATGTAGCAGTCTTTCCGTACGTTGTCCAAGATTGGCAGAGTATCGAAGGTAACCTCGCTTCCGAGTCCTTAGGCTTCGGCGGCGTGTGCGCCATGCTGGAAGTGGTATTGCAGAATCTTCGCGGCCAGGGCCGGACTCACACCTTGTCCTTCTCCTTGTCCATGTTTTTGCGCTTCGACGGAGCGGACCACCTCTCCGCGACAGATGACTTCGGTGGCCCCAAGCCCGGCAATTTCTGTGGGCAGCACCAGGCTAATCTCCAGTTGCGCGTTCGGATGGAGCAGTTCCTGCGCCTGGAATAGCAATCCCGAGCGGCTGATATTTTCGGTGGTGCCCGGCCGCCAGCTCTTTTCACCGAGCGGACGATAGCGCAGCGGCAGATGGAGATTGAAACGCCGTGCTCGGAACGGTGGAATCTTCTTTTCAAGAACGCTGGTGCGGGATGACATTCGGACCTCCAGGGGGATAGGCTCGGAATCCAGCACCTCGCGCACACGATCTTTCAGAGCGGGAAGGCTGAATGGTTTTTGCAGTAAATTGATGCCGGCATCGAGCATACCGTCGTGTCCAATGGCATTCTCCGTATAACCCGACATGTAGAGTACGCGAACTTCCGGGAGCAGCTTGCTGATGTGTGCAGCCAATTCGCGGCCATTCACGCCGGGCATAATCACATCGGTGAGCAGCAGGTTGATGGTGCCCTGGTAGCCGTCGACGATTTGCAGAGCCGCGGCGCCGTCTTCGGCTTCGAGAATCTTGTAACCCTGGTTTTCCAGATACTGGCGCGCGAGGCGCCGGAGATTGGTTTCATCCTCGACCAGCAGGATGGTCTCCTCGCCACGTTCGGCGCGAGGAAGGCCAAGAGAATCCTGCGCGGCGGGGGCGTCTTCGCGGCCATCCACTCGCGGGAAATAGGCGCGGAAGGCGGTGCCGCGCTGCGGCCGGCTGTCGACGCAGATAAACCCGCCGCTTTGTTTCACGATCCCGTACACCGTAGAGAGGCCGAGGCCGGTGCCCTTGGCGCCCTTGGTGGTAAAGAATGGCTCGAAGATTCGCGACTGCGTTTCGTTGTCCATCCCGACGCCAGTGTCGCTGATGGCAAGCATGATGTAGTCGCCCGCAGAGAGCGGCGCGTGCGTACGTGCGAAGTTTTCGTCGAGCGTGATGTTGGCGGTTTCGATGGTTAGCTTGCCGCCTTGCGGCATGGCGTCGCGGGCGTTGACAGCCAGGTTCATAATGACCTGATCAATCTGTCCAGGATCGGCGCGGACGGCGCCCAGGGCGGCGCCTGGAACCATGACCAGATCGATATCCTCCCCGATCATGCGGGTAAGCATTTTCAGGTTCTCGGCCACAACCTCATTCAGGTCGAGCACCTTGGGGGTAAGCATCTGTTTGCGGCTGAAGGCGAGCAACTGCCGGGTCAGCGAAGTGGCGCGCTGCGTGGCATTGGAGATTTCCTGCGCGGGTCCGCGCAGCCGGGGATCGGGTCCCAGACGCTCCAGCAAAAACTCGGAATAGCCGGAGATCACCATCAGCAGATTGTTGAAGTCGTGCGCGATGCCGCCGGCGAGGCGGCCGATGGCTTCCATCTTTTGTGCCTGGCGGAGCTGCAACTCCAGCGTGCGAGTCTCGGTAACGTCTTCCATAAAAATCTCGAAAGTGCTTTCGTCCTGGCCATTCGGAATCGAGCGCCCGGAAATGCGCGCCACCAGGGCCGCGCCATCCTTGCGCACGCACTCCGTGGTCAGGTTGTTAAATTCCTTCCGGGCATGAAAATAATCGGCGGTTTGAAACCATTGCTGGGCATCGGCGTACAGGCTTCCCAGATGCCGCCCCCTGATCTCCGCCGCGCTGTCATAACCAAACATAGCCACCAGCGCCGGGTTTGCGTCCTGCAGGATTCCGAGGGCATTGCAGCGGCAGATGCCGTAAGGCGCGTTCATGACCAGCGAGCGAAAGTTGCTCTCGGAGCGGCGCAGACTTTCCTGGGTAGCGCGGAGGGCGGCGTTGAACCAGCAGATCAGCAGTGCCACGGCAAAAAACAGGGCCAGGTGGGCGATCGCCTTGTGATATTCGCGCGGAGTTTGTTCTCCAGTAAACGAATAGTAGGCGCTGACCGTGAGTGCAAAGGAAGTGGCGGCGAGCCCCGGCTTCCATCCTCCGTACCAGGCACTGACCATCACCGCGACGGCGAACACAACCAGGCGGCTCTCCGCGAGATCGGAAAAGAACAAGGTTGGGATCAGTGCGAGGATCGTACTAAGAAGAGCGACTCCATAGCGCAGGATGGGAGCGCGCGATGGAGTTACGACCAAGCTGCGGATGAGGGGGAGTTTCATTCGCATGGCCTCATGCTATGCGCCCGACCGCGCGCAGAGCGAGTTACGCCAGTTCACCGCATTTTCCTGGCGGCACAGTGGCCAGAGGTACACCTACCCGGGTGAAGCTTCCAGAAACAACCTGGGGCAATGTCCAGAGAGAGCAAATGCCTTGTCCACAGCCTAGTCTCATAGGATGCTTTCCGCAAAACTCGCTGGTGCAAAAAGGCGTTTGGGGAACATAGTCATGCAACAGGACTTGCAACTATCACCGTCAACGGCGAAACTAGCCGGGCATCGCGGGTACATCGGCAGACGAGCCGGCAATCTCGGCGGTCATACTTGCAATGAACATCGGCCTTTTCGGCGGCAGCTTCGACCCCATCCATCGCGGACACCTGGCACTGGCCCAGGCGGCCGCCAGCCGCTACTCTCTGCGGCAGGTGCTGTTTGTACCGGCCAACGTTCCACCGCACAAACAGAAACATCCGCTCACCGCGTTTATTCATCGTTACGCCATGGTGGCGCTCGCCACGCAGGATGAAAAGCAATTCAAACCGTCACTGCTGGAAGCGCCAGAATTCGCAATAACCCGAGTTGGGACGGCCGCCCACGGCGGTTCCGGCGAGCGCAGCTCGCCAGCGAACTATTCCATCGACACGGTTCGGCGTTTGAGACAAAGCCTGAAAAAATCCGACCGCCTTTTTTTTCTGATCGGAATTGACGCCTTCCGCGACATTGCGAAATGGCACGAGGCAAGCGCACTCCTGGCGGAATGCGATTTCATCGTGGCCAGCCGTCCGGGATATTCGTTGCGGGACGTGGCCGAGTCGTTGCCGGAAGATTTGCGGCCTCCAGCGGCGGTGACGCGTCCATTTCATAAGCAGCCGGCAAAAGGCGATCTGGTTCTTCCCGGAGTTACGCTGCACTTGCTCGAAGGAGTGCAGCAGAGCGTCTCCGCAACCGCAATTCGGCAGGCGGCGGCGCAGGGCAAGCCCTTGACAAGATGGCTGGACGCGAGGGTAGCGGATTACATCCGGAAGCAGGGACTGTATCGTTAGGAGAATCACATAGGACGGAAGCGTCCGTCCGTCCAGCCGAGCGCACCGGGGTCCCCGTCAAGCCCGGTGTTGGCTTGATGGGGTGGAGGAACCCGGCCGTCTCCCCACGGCTGGCGGGTTACAATCAATCATCCCGTATGAAGAAAAAGAATGACCTCCAACTCCAGGTAAATGAAGCCATCCTCGCCTGCCAGGACAAACAAGCCGATAACGTCACGATTCTCGAACTGGAAAAGGATTCGGGAGCGTTCACGGACTATTTTGTGATGTGTAGTGGGACCAATCCGCGGCAGATCCAGGCGATTGCCGATGCCGTGGACGAGCGTCTGGAGGGGCTCGGTCTCCGCGTGACTCACGCCGAGGGCTACAAACAGGCGGAGTGGGTGCTGCTCGACTACGTCGACTTCGTCGTCCATATTTTCTCCGAGAAAGCGCGCGAGTTCTATGACCTGGAACGTCTATGGAAGTCGGCCAAGCGGCTGGAGCCGGCAGAATTGATGGTGAAACCGAAACCCCGTCGGGCGCCGATTGCCAAATTAACGACCACAAAAACCGCTTCCACCGCGCCCAAGAAGGCGCGAAAAAAGAGGGCCTGAAGTTGTCCGCTGCGAATTCAGCTCCGTGGAATTCCTCTTACCGCCTGGTGGCCGCGGAAAAGTGGAAGGCAAAATCGGCGGTGCTGGGAAATGCGGTTACAGAAGCTCTGGTCGAGTACTCGCGTCCGCTTCCGGGCAAGCGCGTTCTCGATCTGGCCAGCGGCACCGGCGAACCTGGAATCAGCCTGGCGCTTCGCGTCGGTCCCGACGGTTCGGTTACAGCGGTGGACCAGAGTTCGGAACTACTCGACATTGCCGCGGAGCGAGCCCGGAACAAGAAACTCTTGAACTTCAGCATCCGGCAGGCCGACGCGCACCAGCTACCGTTTGCGAATCAGAGCTTCGATCTTGCTGCCTGCCGCTTTGGGGTGATGTTTTTCAGCGATGCCGAACGAGCCCTGTCGGAACTGCGTCGGGTGCTGAAGCCCGGAGCCCGCGCCTGTTTTGCCGCCTGGGGTCCCATGGAACAACCTTATTGGCAAACCACGATGAAGATTGTCCACCGGCATGTGGGCGGAGCCATACTTCCACTGGGAGGAGCCGACCCTTTTCGATTCTCGGCCGCGGGCTCGCTTTCGAAGGTGCTTAGCGCGGCCGGATTTCACGAGGCCGAGGAGTCGATTCAGAATCTTCCCTGGACTTGGCCGGGAGAAGCGGAAGAAGTTTTCGAATACGCCTGCGCGGTGGCGGCTCCGTTCCGGCCGATGCTGGAGCGGGTTCCAGCGGAAGAGTGGCCGGCGATCCGGGCTGAGGCAACGGCAGCGATCGAGCGCTATCGCGTGGGAAACGAGATCCGCTTCAGCGCCGACGTAATTCTGGCGTCGGGGGAAGCCTGAGTAGCGAATGCCATTGAAAATCAGAGTGGCTTGGATCGGAAAGACGAAAGAGCCGGCGATTCAGGCCCTGACCGACGAGTATCTAAAACGGATTTCGCATTATGCGGAAGCGGAGGCCGTCGTGCTCAAGGACGAAGCGGCGATTCTTTCGCTGGCGAGCGGCGAGCGCAAGCAGCACAAGAATGAGAACAAAGACCGCCACAAACTGATACTCCTCGATTCGCGGGGGAAGCAGTTTTCCTCCGAAGAGCTGGCCGAGTTTCTGGAGCGCGAGCAGGTGAATGCAATACCGCTGCTGTTCGCGATTGGCGGCAGCGACGGCTTTAGCGAAGAAGCGCGGCGCCGCGCCCGGTTTATCCTGTCTCTGGGAAAGATGACGCTACCCCACGAGCTGGCGCGCGTGGTGCTGCTCGAGCAGCTCTACCGGGCCTTCACCATCCTCAAGAATCATCCCTATCATTTGGGACATTAACGATATGGTAACGGGCAGCGTCCAGTCAGCCGCCACGCTCGCGAGCGATTTCCCAGCCCTGATGCACCTCCGGCAGCTTCACGGCAGCGCGAACCTGACTTACTGTAATATCCAGACAGGCGAATCAAATCCGACTAGCCGTGTCTGAATTTGTAGGTGAGGCCCTCCCCCAATGAAAAACCCGTACGACGTATTACGAATAAAAGAGCAAGAGCTGATGCGGGTCCGCAAAGAGATGGACGCTTTACGCGTTGCGGCACGCTTGCTCGATGCCGAGGATTCCCGGGCAGCCAAGGACAGAGGTCAGCCGGAGCTGCCACGAGTCGTCGAAATGCCATAGAGAATCTACTCCCGCGGTTGGACTTGAGGCGGACGGAAATTATAACCGTCCGCCTTCTTGTTGTCGCGCATTATTTTTGAATTGGTAATTTGTGATTTGTAATTTGTAATTGAAGACCCTGGGGTTTTGGCCGTGGGGTTTAAGTTTTCAATTACCAATTACAAATTACCAAATTACAAATTCCTCACCAGCCGCGTACAATCGAACATTCGCCTTTATGTCGGACGTGCGCCGTGGTCTCATCATCGTGAATACCGGCCCAGGCAAGGGCAAGACCACCGCGGCCATGGGGACGGCGTTACGGGCCGTCGGGCAGGGGATGCGCGTCCTGATGCTGCAATTTTTGAAGGGATCGTGGCATTACGGCGAACTCGATGCCGTCAAAGCCTTCGGCGACAAGTTCATCCTGAAACAGATGGGGCGGGGCTTCGTGAAAGTCGGCGCCGAAAAACCGGACCCCGAAGATGTACGGATGGTGGAGGAGGCCTGGGCCGAGGCCGAGAAAGCAATCCAGTCCGGCGAATGGGACCTCGTGGTGCTCGATGAAATCAATTACGCCATTAGCTACGGTATGCTGGACCCCGCGAAAGTAGTGGAGTCTCTGAAACAGAAGCCGGAGATGGTGCACGTAATCTTGACCGGAAGAAACGCGCATCCGACAATAGTCGAGCTAGCCGACACGGTAACCGAGATGCGCCAGGTAAAACACGCCTACGAAAAAGGCGTGATGGCGCAGAGAGGAATCGAATACTGAAGTTCTCAGTTCTCAGTTCTCGGTTCTCAGCAAGAACTTAGGCGTGGTTAGGTCCTACTGAGAACTGAGAACCGAGAACTGAGAACTGCTTCTTATGACATGGTTCAAGCGACAATCCGGCCACCTTGACACTTCGGGCGAGAAGAAAGTACGGACCGAAGGCCTTTGGGTGAAGTGTGACGGCTGCCGGCAGATTATCTGGAAGAAAGACCTGGAAGACAATCTCAACGTCTGCCCGAAGTGCGACAAACATTTCCGCATCGACGCCCGGGCGCGCCTGGCGCAGCTTCTCGACGACAATCAATACGAAGTTTTCGAGAGCAATCTCGTCTCCACCGACCCGCTGAAGTTTGTCGATCTGAAGGCCTACTCCTCGCGCCTGAAGCAGGCGAAGTCCGACACCGGCCTGAAAGATGCCATCATCAATGCCCAGGGCAAACTCTATGGCCGCCCCGTGATCGTGAGCTCGATGGAATACTCGTTCATCGGCGGGAGCATGGGAGCGGTGGTGGGCGAAGCCATCACCCGAGCGATTGAAAAGGCGATTGAAACGCGGAAGCCGATCGTCATTGTCTCAGCATCGGGCGGCGCGCGCATGATGGAAGGCGTCATCAGCCTGATGCAACTGGCCAAGATCTCCGCCGCGCTGGCGTATTTGGATGCGGCGCGGGTCCCCTACATTTCGGTTTTAACCGATCCCACGACCGGCGGAGTTACCGCGTCATTTGCCATGCTGGGCGATCTCAATATCGCCGAACCCGGCGCCCTGATCGGCTTCGCCGGCCCGCGCGTGATTGAGCAGACCATCCGGCAGAAGCTGCCGCCAGGGTTTCAGCGCTCCGAGTTTCTACTGGAACACGGGATGCTAGATGCCGTGGTCGCGCGCAAAGATTTGAAGCCGTACATCGCGCGGGCGCTGGATTTTATGGTGCAGGCAGCGTAGGGCAGTTCTCGGTTCCCAGTTCTCAGTTCTCAGTTCTCAGTTTTTTTGCGGCGAACCCAACGAAAAACCCGCTTACCGGCCGGGCGTCAACGCGTATCAGGTTGTGCTATTCCCTATTCAGTGCATGGTTTGACCCTTGAGTGTGGTTTTATGGATAGCCCTTCGGCAAAGATTGAAACTGATAACCTAAGAGCTGAGAGCTGCCCTTTGTCCTACGAAACCGCAGTTGCGCAGATGTACGCGTTGGGCCACGAGTTGGCGCAGACGCCGTCGCACAAGTTCGATCTGGCGCACATGCGCGTGCTGCTGGCGGCACTGGGACATCCGGAGAATCGCTTTCCAACCGTGCTCATCGCCGGCACCAACGGCAAGGGATCAACCGCCGCTACTTTGGCATCGATCCTGAAGGCCTCCGGGCTGAAGACCGGTCTCTACACCTCGCCGCATCTGGTTCGCATCAATGAGCGCATTCGCCTCAATGGCGAACCCATCGCCGACGACGAATTCGCCGTGCTCCACGATGTGGTCGACCGCACGGCCGAGCGCCTGGTGTCGGAAGGCGACCTGCCGTGGCATCCCAGCTTTTTCGAGATGCTGACGGCGATGGCCTTTGAGTATTTTGCCCGCAGCCGCCCCGACATGGTTGTGCTCGAGGTCGGCATGGGTGGTCGTCTGGATGCAACCAACGTGGTCGAGCCGCGGCTCAGCATCATCACCGACATCTCGCTTGATCATCAAAAATATCTCGGCGAAACTGTTGCCGAGATTGCGCGTGAAAAAGCGGGGATCATCCGGCCCGGCGGGGTTGTGGTTACGCTGCCGCAATTGCCCGACGCCAATGACGTGATTGGACATGCGATTCTCGATGCCGATGCACGCCCGGTGAATGCCGTGCCTTTTGTGCCGCCGGTGTCGCCCGGCAGTGGTGAGTACCTGGTACCCAGTACCCAGTACCCAGAGCAAGCCGGCGTACGGATGAGTTTCCCACTGGAGGTTCTGGGCCGCGAAATTTCGGTCGAGTCGCCGCTGGTGGGCCGCCATCAACTGCGTAACTTGGCGCTGGCGATCGCGGCGGCGGCGGAACTGCACGAGCAGGGAATAGTTCAGATCACTCCGGAGACGATCGCACGAGGTATTCGCGAGACACATTGGCCGGGCCGCTTTCAGGTGGTGCCGGCCACAGGAAATAATCCCGAGTATGTGCTCGATGTCGCACATAACCCAGCCGGAGCCTGGGCGCTGCGGTCGACGCTTTCGGCCGTGTACCAGAATTCCGGAGGCGGGGACTCGGGAGGCGACGATCCGGTTAGCAGCCGCGAAATCACGATGGTATTTGGCGTTATGCGGGACAAGGCGGTGCAGGAAATTACCGAAATTCTGTTTCCCATCGCCGGACACGTGATCGTGACCCACGCCAATAATCCACGTTCGGCGAACCCGAGTGAGATTCGGCAGGCAGCGGCACGCGTGGCAGCGGGCGTGGACATTGAAGAGGCTGAGGACGTAGCGTCGGCGATGGAACGGGCGCGGAAGGTTGCGGGCCCCGGCGGGTTAGTCGTCGTTACCGGGTCGATTTACATTGTAGGAGAGGCGATGCGAATGCTGGGCATCCGCATCTAAGGGTAAGTGTGGCGCGGGCACTCTTGCCCGCGAAAGGTTTGAGGATAGGCGAGTTTGAACAAGATTGCCACAACCGCGGAGCCGGAAAAGGTAAAAGCCGAGCTGCGCTCGACTGGACAACCGGCGACAGCGGTCTCAACGTGGTCTGAGACACGACCGGAAGCGCTCACGCCCCGACATGGCTGGCTCAGCCGTCTGCGTTCGTATTTCATTCTTGCCCCGCTGATCTGGATCTACACCATCGTCTTGGGCACGCTCTCGCTGATCGTCTCGCTCTTCGACCGCAATGGACGGATGCAGCACAATCTTGCCTGGTTCTGGTCATGGCTCATCATGAAGACGATCTTGTCTCCGGTGAAAGTTACGGGCGGGAATAACCTCACGGGAGTCAGTAACTCCAGCGGCAAACCCCGCGTCTATGCCGTCACGCACGCATCGGCACTCGATATTCCGATCCTCTATGTCTACTTGCCTTTTCAATTCCGCATCATTTTCAAGAGTGAATTGCTCTCGTATCCATTCATCGGCTGGCATCTGAAGCGCTCGGGACAGGTCTGCATCAACCAGCAGAACCCGGCGCTTTCCATCGGTGCCATCAAGTCAGCGCTACGGAGCCTGCGCAATGGCACGCCGCTGGTAATCTTTCCCGAGGGCGGCCGCACCCGGGATGGCGAGCTTCAACCTTTTCTGCCCGGCGCGTTCTTTCTGGCGATCAAAGCGCAGGCCGATATAGTCCCAATCGCGCTCGTAGGCACATTCGACCTGTTGCCCATGAACACCTACCACATCAAATGCCAGCCGCTGGAGATGCGCATTGGTGAAGTAATTTCGACCGCCGGCTTGACCGTGCAAGATACAGATAAAGTGTCGGACAAGGTGAAGTCTGCCATACAAAGTTTGTATTCCGCGCCCAGAACCACGTAAGCGCGCTGCCGAAAGGGCCCAATTCCGGAGCCAGCCTCCGAAGCGTGGGCGTGGGACTCGGCCGTCGCGACATAACCGATGATAAACTTAAGAGATTCAGCAGAATACAAGGTAAATCCATGTCTGACAGCATTCATCTCAAGCTCCCCGACGGCAGCACTAAGGAAGTCCCCAAAGGCACCACCGCGCTCGACGTGGCCAAGTCGATCAGCCCGCGTCTTGCAGACGCAGCTCTAGCCGCCAAAACCAACGGCAATTTGATCGACCTGGCCCGGCCCCTGGAAGAAGACACCGACCTGCGCATCCTCACCGACCGCGACCCTGAGGCGCTTGAAGTCTATCGGCATTCGTCCGCGCATCTTCTCGCCGCGGCCGTGCTCGAACTTTTCCCCGAAACCAAGCTTGGCCACGGTCCCGCAACCGAGAATGGATTCTTCTACGACTTTTATCGCCCGACTCCGTTCACTCCCGAAGATCTTGAGAAGATCGAGAAGAAGATGCAAGAACTCGTCCAGCAAAACCTGCCCTATGCTCGCGAGTTTCTGCCGCGCGCGGAAGGTCTCGAAAAGTTCAAGGGCGAGGGTGACTTCATGAAGTGCCACTTCATCGAGCAATTCACCAAGCCCGATGAAAAAATTTCGGTCTACAAGACGGGCAGGTTTCAGGATTTCTGCCGCGGTCCGCACCTGCCCTCGACCGGAAAGATCAAGGCTTTCAAGTTGCTCAATATCGCCGGCGCCTATTGGCTGGGAGACGAGAAGAATCCGCAACTGCAACGCATCTACGGCACGTCGTTTTTCTCGAAGAAGGATCTCGATGCCTACCTCACTGGCATCGAAGAAGCCAAGAAGCGCGATCATCGCGTGCTCGGCAAACAGCTTGATCTGTTTTCCATCCAGGAACTCGCCGGTCCCGGCCTGATCTTCTGGCATCCGAAGGGCGGCATCATCCGCAAAGAGATGGAAGACTGGATGCGCGAAGAATACTTGCGCCGCGGCTACTCGCTCGTCGTCACGCCGCACGTAGCGCGCCGCCAGTTATTTTTCACCTCGGGACACGAGGGCTATTACTCACAGAATATGTTCGACGCCATGGAACTCGATGACGCCGAATATCGCCTCAAGCCCATGAATTGCCCCGGCCACATCCTGATCTACAAAGATTCGCTGAAGTCGTATCGCGATCTGCCGGTGCGCCTCGGCGAACTCGGCACCGTCTATCGCTACGAGCGCTCCGGCGTGATGCACGGTCTGCTGCGCGTCCGCGGCTTCACCCAGGATGATGCGCATATCTTCTGCACTCCCGATCAGATTGAAAATGAAATCGTCGGCTGCCTGGAGTTCGCGCTTGCGGTTCTGAAGGCCTTCGGCTTCGACCAGTTCCAGACCGAGCTTTCCACCTGGGATCCGAACGACAAGAAAAGTTTCCTCGGCACCGAAGATCAGTGGAATCTCGCCAACCACTCGTTAGAAAGCGCGCTGAAAAAGCTGAACATCGAATACAAGACGATTCCCGGAGAAGCAGCGTTCTACGGCCCGAAGATTGACATAAAACTCGTCGACGCCATCGGACGCCTGTGGCAGCTCTCGACCGTGCAGTTCGATTTCAACCTGCCGCAGCGCTTCGATCTTGAATATGTAGCCGAAGACGGCAGCCGCAAGCAGCCGCTGATGGTCCACCGCGCGCTTTACGGATCAGTCGAGCGCTTTTTCGGCGTACTGATCGAACATTACGCCGGAGCGTTCCCGGTCTGGCTCTCGCCGGTGCAGGTGGCGATGATCCCAATCGCCGAGCGCCATTCCGAATACGCGGAAAAAGTAGCGCAGCAACTGCGGGTGGCAGGCGTGCGCGTGGAGGTCGATGCGCGCAACGAAAAGATGAACGCAAAAATCCGCGAACACGCCATGCAGAAAGTTCCCTTCCTGCTGGTGGTAGGAGACAAAGAAGCCGAAGCCAACAAAGTCAACGTCCGCACCCGCGGAAAAGAGAAAACCGAAGACATGCCCACCGCGGAATTCGCGGAGAAGATCAAGAAGCTGATTGCGGAGAAGAGCGCGACGTTGTAGAAGGCAGACCACGCACGGAAAGACGCCCTCGTCTGTCCCTATGTGGGTTTCAAACTCTCCAATAATCGGGCCGCCACTGCCGAATCGCTTTCTTAATCTCCAGGCCAGAGAGCTTCTCATTGAGGGCGCGGGCAGCCAGCGCGGGGAGTTCGGCATCGGATGCAAATCGCAGTGCGATCAATTGCGCTTCCGTCAATTCCCCGATACGCGGACCGAGGGCTGGGTCGAGCAACGTCGTGAGCCGCAATCTTTCTTCCAGCCGGATGACGCGATCCTGCACCTTGAGCGGATAAAGCCTGAGCTTGAACAGGGCGCACAACGCCGCCACCATGACAACTACAAACCACGCAGAATGCAGCCCCGGCCGTCTGACCAGATTGACGAGACTCACCACCAACGTGATGGCGAAAACCGGCAGAATGAAAAAGTGGAAGAGGGGATCATAGCGCGTGTAGTTGGAAAAATTCTGTGGGGATGCGTCGGCCATAGGGAACAGCTCCTTTTGGTAGTCGCCTCATCTTCGCACGTTTGGGACGAAATTAGGAGACGGCAAGAGATCAAGACGGCTGTGCGATATCGCACTTCAAGCGGAGCTTAAGTTCTCGAGTGGAATGGTGTGTGTAAATCATTTTTTGGAGACGCAATCAGGGTTCGGAACGAGTCGGGGAAACCCTTGCACAACCGGCGATTGACAAGGCATCTGGCAGGGAGGATACTTGCAGCGCGAAGCACTCTCAAAAGTCACTTCGCATTCCATCAGGAGGATTCCCCCATGACCAAGTCTCGCTTTTTTCAAATCCTTGCGTGCCTGGCTATTGTTGCCTTTTTTGTTTGCGGACAGCAAGCGCTAGCGCAAGAAACCCACCATCACTGGCAGATTAAGGTTTTGCCGCGTCAGAATGCGGAAGGCACCAGGCACAACCCCGAAGCGACGTCGCCCACTAAAGACCTTTACGGGATCCAAGCGGCGTTCACCAATGGTTACCCGACGATCGGAGCGAACTCCGACGGGAGCGATATATGGCCCTGCTTCGGCGACTCATCCAGCGCCAACCCCGATTGCCCCACCATAGGCAGTCCTACGATTACCTTCCCCACCGGCGCAGCGGCGCTCGGTACTCCCGCATACGTCTGGCAGCTCGATAACCCGGGCTCCAACGGCTACGGCTGCGACTCGGACACCAACGGGACCAGCCCCACCGCATACCTTCCTTGCGGTCAAACCGAAACCTGGTACGAAGACGACACCAACGACTCGACCGATGAGCTCATTTACTCGGTCGTGGTCAAGCAGGGCACGACCGTCATCGCGGCTTCGGGCACGGTGGATTTCGGCCCTAACTCGTTCGGAGGTCTGACTCCGCCCGCCGATGTCGTCGTTTACGGCGACCAGAACTTCGGCACTTGGCCTGGAGCCGGGTCCGGTGCGAACACAGGCAACTGCGACGCCGACTTCAATTACCCCTTAACAGCAGCCGCAAACCCGGGAGCAACGTACGTAGTACAAGCCAACGACACTTGCGGCAACCCCGTCGCGGGAGCGGCTACCCTCGAAGCGATAACCGAAGTCGGCACCCCAAAATATACAAAAGAGACGAAGGCCTCAGTGTGTGGCTCCGTCCCCGTCCCCTGCTACACAGTCAAATGGACCAAGAAGTATTCGGTAACGCAGAAGTGGACCATCTTCTTCGAGTAAGCATCCACGGCAAGATTTCGGTAGCGGCTCCGAGTGAGCCTCTTCCGTAAAATTGCTTCAACCAACGTCCCAGGCTCAGGTGAGTAACTTGAGCCTGGGACGCTTTCTTTTAGGCTGATTTCTGTCGTCGCCCAAGCGCGGCTGAAGTGCACGATGAGATAGGCGGACGTGTGCACTTTGTTGCGACAAGGCTGACTTATTTTTGACCGGGAAATACAAAATGGTCCGAATCCTGATTGACAGCGCATCAGGCATGAACCATACTCGCGCGGTAGAAGCGCTTTCGGATTACCCCCAGCTTCGTATTTCCCAGGAGGAAGTTCTATGACTAAATCGAGTTTGTTTCGAGTTCTTGCTTTCATGGCAATTGTTGCCTTCTTTGTTTGCGGGCAACAAGCGCTAGCGGAAATTCGCGTGCAGGTTCTAACCAACCCCGGGCACGAGACCGGCGTTAAAACCCAATCCCTAGCCAAGTATGACGAACTGTTCCAGCTATCCGCTGGTTTCGGCACCCTGCCGCCAATCGATGGGGGCGGCAATGACGAATGGCCCTGCTTCCCCAACATGAACGCGAATGGCGCGGATTGTTCGCAGATCGCGACTGGTGGAGTGGTCATTGGCAGCCCAGCCTTCACCTGGTCCTATGCGGACTGCGACGCGAATAGCGCGTCGAGCCCAAATTGCGGTCAGATCTTTTGGTTCTACGAAGACGACACAGGGGATAACACTGACGACCTCATCGTCTCCATCGTAGTGAAGCAAGGCACTGACTACATTCTGGACACGGGTAAGTATAACTTCGGCCCCAACCCCTTTTCGCCGGGTACGGTCGTCGTCATTTCCGATGACGTGGCTTTCGGTACGCTGGGGCAGACGGGAAAGAACAATGGATTTTGCGACGGAAGTAACAAAACGTGCGTGAACCCTCTCCAGGGCATCGCCACGGTAACCGTAACCACCCAAGTCGGGCCGTCGAAGATCTCGACCAAGTTCAACATCAACTTGCAGTAGAAGAACAGCAATATGCGGTTCGTCTACGCTCGGTCCCATCCTTCGCAGTCTTCAGTTCTGCGGAGGGTGGGGCTTAAGCAAAACGACAGATTCGCCACAGAGATTTCTCCCGCCCAGCGTTCCCACGAGTCTCTCCGACACGGCTCGACGCTACTCGGGCTCATGAATGTCTTTCAAAGATGAGACCTGAGATTGTTCCGCACTTGACGTTAGTCGCTATTTTGTTATAGTTACCCTCATATTTTTGCGGACGCTGCGACACGGACGTCCCGGCGATCGATACAGAGCAATCGATACAGGAGGAAAGAGGCCATGGCTGGTGTGCTCGTGGCGCGGAGCAGGGCCGCAGAGACGGTGGCAGAGCAACCCGAGGTCGGGCTTCGGGAGCGGAAGAAGGCGCGCCTGCGGCGGCAAATTATCGATACCTCGATCAAGCTGTTTCGCAAGCACGGATACGAGGACACACGAATCGACGATGTTGTGCAAGCGCTCGAAATCAGCCAGCCCACTTTTTTTCGATATTTTCCCACTAAAGACGCGGTTCTGCGGGAAGTGGGAGAACGTGGGTATGCTTGTATCTGCGAGCGGTTGCGGTCGGAGCTTTCGAGCCAGGCGGAAACCGAGGAGCGTTTGCGTCGGCTGTATGTGAGCATGGCACGGGAGGTGGAAGCCGACAGGAAACTGTGGCAAGCGGTGGTGCTATCGGGCGCCATGGATCCGGTGCGATCCGCGGAACTGCGGGGGCACGAAGAGGCCGCCGCTAGCCTGCTGCGGGAAATTCTGACACAGGGACAGAAACGCGGCGAAGTGACACGCGCGTTTCCGGTCGTGCATCTGGCGGAGTTCATGGAGGGGCTCTACAACACGGTGGTGCGGCAATGGGCTGTGGATCTGACCGGGCCGCACAAGCTCACGGATCGTGTGCGGAGCGCAGTGGAGTTTTTCTTGCGCGGCATTCGGCCGTAAGGTTTCCGGGATCGCGCCAGTATTTCTTTGCGGTGAGTCATGTCGGTTAGAGACGGGTATGCAATGAAGGCCGCCGTTCTGCACGAATTCAAGACGCCATTAACACTGGAGGAGGTGTCTCGTCCGGAAGCTGGCGCGGACGAGGTCGTGATCGAAGTGGAGGTTTGTGGTGTGTGTCATTCCGATCTGCATGTGGCCGACGGTGACTGGACACAATTGGCGGGCATCGTAAAGAAACCGCTGATCCTGGGGCACGAGATCGTAGGCCGAGTGGTGGAGCGCGGGGCAGCGGTCACGAGCATCCAGGTAGGGGACCGTGTTGGAGTGCCGTGGGTGCAATGGACGTGCGGGCAATGTGAGTTCTGCCGCGAGGGCAACGAGAATCTGTGCGTGCGGCAGCGCATCACAGGCGTTATGGTGGACGGCGGATATGCGGAATTTGCGAAGGCTCCCGCCAGCCACGTGGTCAAAATTCCTGATACGCTTTCGTCCGAGCAGGCAGCGCCGCTGCTTTGTGCGGGAGTCACGGTGCATCGCGCTCTCAAGCAGGCCATGATTCAACAAGGAACGATTCGCGCAGGCCAGCGGCTGGCGGTTTTCGGCGTGGGCGGACTCGGCCACATTGCCGTCCAGCTTGGCCGGGCATTGGGAGCGGACGTAACCGCCGTCGATATTTCTGAAGAGAAACTCGCCCTAGCAAAATCGCTGGGCGCCACGCGAACACTGAACGCCGCGACCAGCAAGGTTGTTAAGGAAATACGTGGCTCCGGCGGAGTTCACGTTGCCATGGTCACG
>Ga0187853_10001801_pt1 | contig 18922 bp, 17 predicted proteins | sample June2016WEW_6_10_2_FD_132417 | JGI IMG/M metagenome (GOLD analysis project Ga0187853, IMG submission 132417) | Peatland microbial communities from SPRUCE experiment site at the Marcell Experimental Forest, Minnesota, USA - June2016WEW_6_100 | ecosystem: Environmental > Terrestrial > Soil >... | reverse complement strand
TCGGGGTCCTTACCGAAGTACTCCAGGAGCTCTGTCTCTCTCAAGTCTGCCCCGTTGCCGAAGCTGACGACTTTTGAAAATCTCACCCCCATCCACTTGCCGATATGGGCAAAATCTATGGACATGCCTCCGCTCTGGGATATAAAGGCGACATGCCCGCTTTCACGGGAGAGGTCCGGGCCTGGCAGCAGAGTCAGGCCGCTTGCCGGGCAATAGATGCCGAAACAGTTAGGCCCGATCACCCTGATCCCTTTGGAAGCAATCTCCTTAATCTCTTGTTCCAGGCCGGCACCCTCCGGAGTGCCGGCCTCAGAAAAGCCTGCAGAAAGGATCTCGGCGCCTGCAATACCCATGATCCTGCAATTTTCCAAGGTCAGCGGAACATGCCCCGCTGGCACGGCGATAATTGCGAAGTCGACCTGTCCCGGTATCTCATCGAGACTCCGGTAGATCTTGGAGCCATTGATCTGGCCGCCATTCGGATTAACCGGATAGAGCTCGCCTGCAAAACCTATGGCGTTAAGGGCGCTCAGGATGCCGCTGCCAAAACCTGTGCCCTTGGGAGATACCCCGATGATGGCCACGCCTCTGGGATGGAAGATGCGATCAAACGCTTCATTGTTGTCTGCTTGTTCAATAGTACTTTTCATGGTGACCCCTCGCTTAGACATGATGACTCATGGACCTCTCAATATCATTCTTTCTGTTTCCCGGGAATTTGTCAATCCTGACAGGATGGAACAAGGATATCTTTACAGGTCAGTCCGGCAACATTATACTAGTCACGGTACACTCATGAAAGAGCGGTAGGGGGCTATGCCCAAAGAAAACACCCATCTTCATTTTGCATATGGTCTGCTTGAAGAGTTCCGGGGGCAGGACATCCTGAAGGATGTCTCTGAACATATCCGGCAGTATCTTTTGGGCTCCATCATCCCGGATACATGCTATTATGGCGTCAGCGCTTCTCTTAGGCGCATCTCCGAGACATTTCACGGCAAGGACGGAAACCCTACCAACACCACCATCGTGCAGGTGCTCGACCATACACAGGACCTGAAGGATCTAGCTTTCATATGTGGGTATATCTCACATTGTGCCCTGGACATCACCTTTCACCCGGTCATCTACTATCTCTCGGGTAATTACTATGATAAATCCCCTGAAAAGAGGACCCATGCCGTCTACCTTCACCGACACCTTGAAACCTGCCTCGATATCGACATTCAGAACACCATGCAGCTTCACAGGCTCATCAGGACAGTATATCTGAAAGGACTCATCTTTGAAGATATCATCTCACATGAATTCCAGGTATCAATAAAGGGCATAAGAAATTCTCTGAGAAGACAGATCGTCTATAACATGCTGTTCACGAGCATGGCGGCTTATCGCCTTGCCAAGGTATGCTCACGTGTCGGTCTGTTCAAAGATTCCTCACAACTCGGACTCTTCTATGGGGATGCAGAACAGGGTGAGCGTTTGCCATCCGTGATCGAAGTAGCCGATCTCGTGGACGGCCATGAACGGTCCACGACGCTTAGCAATCTTTTTCAAGATGCCCGTACATTAGCCAAGGCCATGATAGAAGCTGCGTTCGGCTATTGGAATAAAAGATTAAGCCTTGCCGAAATGCTCCAGGTCATACCAGGCTTGAGTCTTGACACGGGCAAGCTCGGAATAAGCGCTTCAAGTGTTCACTACACCAGGGAAGGTGTTATGAATGTAATGGGGCAATCTTCGATATTATGAAATTCGCTGATTCTCCGAAAGGTTTTCCATGGCGTTTGTGCGGATGAAAGGTGTTGAAGGTCTGGTATATGTCCCAGAGGATAATGGGGGCTCGAAGAAACATTCATGTGATGACTGTTATTACTGCCAATGGTGCAGCGATAACAGATGTGAGCTGTGCCTCGAAACGAAACCCTGCAACAAGACCAAATGCCCTACAGGGATTATTTCACTTAAGGATGTCAAACGGGGTTAAATCATCTAAAATCAGTTATCTTATCCCGCTATTTCCAACATTAGATATTCGCCGCCATTGTCGCGGTTGATGGAACATCACTCAAGTGCTCTCCATAATGGGTAAACTTGATAGTTTTATCCGGGGCAACAATAAAAACAGCGGGAAGCTGTGTCTCTTTACCTTCGAATTTCCCGTGCTTGTACCCCTGAAGGGTTGCCTTGATAGCCATAATCAGACCTGCCGGATGCATATATCTGAGGATACTGCCAGGCTCCACATGATACAGCTTAAAAAGATCACCCTTTGGATCGCAAATGATGGTAAACGGCCAGTCTTCTTTCTTGGTGGCTGATGCGACCGTTTCGGGAGAGCTTTGAATGATGACAAAAAGCACTGCCTTTTTTTGTTCAATGAGATTGATCTCGCGCTTCAGATTTGCCATATCGATCTGGCAGATAGGACAACCAAGGTAACGGAGAAAGACCAGAACCGCCGGGTTACCGTTCATTGCTTCATAAAAACCTCTCTCACCTTCCCATGGTGTTTTGAATAGAAAGTCAGGGGCCTTGTCGCCGACTTTAAGTTTTGCATTCATCTTAATATCCTCCTGGTATCTTCTCTCCGTATCAGCCCTTATGGTACCTGCAGGTAACTCTCAAACGAAGACCCCTACCATCCTTTTCTCGATGGTCTCGGCCTCCCTCACGATCCGATCGAACAGTTCCTTGACCGAAGGTTCATCGTGAATCAGGCCGGTACACTGGCCCACCGGCAGCACGCCCTTCTGAAGATTGCCTTCTTCGGTTTCCTGCTGGACGGCCTAGGAGTCATTAGCCAGGTAGGCAAGCTGCTTTGCGTTCTTCCATCCGGACAGCAATACGCCGATGAACAGCTTGATGAATGGAAGGCGGAGCGTCTTCGCAATATCCTGCGCATTGATGAATGCCGCGGGCAGGTTCAATCCGCGCCGTTTGACACGCTCGGCCGTATCGGTCTTGAGGACGCGGCACCACAGCCCATCGATACGCTTCGAGTAGAGGGTGTCCGTGACATCCATCTTAATGGATAGGTCTTTGTAATTCTGGTGAAGGGGACTTTCCTTGGTCGTCATCAGCCTGGTTCCCATTGCGATTCCTTCTGCGCCCAGGGCAATCGCTGCTGCGAGACCCCTCCCGTCAGCAATCCCTCCGGCCGCCACCACGGGGATAGTAAGGGCATCGACAAGGCTTGGTATGAGGCAGAACGTGGTGACGAATTCACCATGGGCCGCAGCCTCATTGCCCGTGGCGATCACTGCATCGCACCCGTATTCCTGGGCACGCTTGGCATGGCGGGCACTTACCACGGTGGCCATAACCTTGCCCCCGTATTTATGGGCCTCCTGCACGATCCAGTCTCCTTTGCCAAGGGCAAAGTTGATCACCGGGACCTGCTCTTCCAAAAGGACCTTTGCAGATTCCTTGGCGCCAGGAAACAGCAGTGATGCATTGGCCCCGAAAGGCCTGTCTGTGAGCTTGCGGATTTGCCTTATTGATTCTCTGGTCGTATCCTTGTCAAGGGGGCCTGTGGCGAGAATCCCCAGACCGCCTGCATTTGAAACCGCAGCCACCATCTTGGGCACGCTGATCCAGCTCATCCCGGACAGCAAAATGGGGTACTGAGTCCCCAACATCTCGGTAATCCTGGTTTTCATACTACTCCTCCTGGAAGCTCGGTTCGGTTATTGACAAACCAAGTGAACATTAAAATCCTTCCATGCGCGCGATGATCTCGCACATGACTTCATCCGCACCTGCGCCGATGGACATGATGCGGGAATCCCTGAAATAGCGTGAGATCAGCGTCTCATTCATGAATCCCATGCCCCCGAACATCTGCAGGCATCCGCTTGCCACCTCGGAGATCAGCTGCCCGGCATAGAGCTTTCCCATGGATATCTCTCGGGTGACATCAAGCCCTTTCATCTTCATGCGGACGATATGGTAGGATAATTGTTTCAGGCATTCATTCTTCATGAGCCACCCGGCCAGCCGGTGCCGCAGCACCTGTTTTGTAATGAGGGGTTTGCCGAAGACAATCCGCTGCCTCAAATACTGAACCGTCATATCGATCATGTCGCGAACGCACACATAGGTCCCCGGCAAGACTGCAAACCGCTCATGCTGGAACTGCTGCATCTGATAAATAAACCCCTCCCCTTCAAAGCCTATCAGGTTCTCGGCAGGCACCGTGACGTTGTCGAAAAAGAGCTCAGCCGTATCGCTGCTCCTCAGGCCCACCTTGTCGAGTTTCTTGCTCACGGAAAAGCCTGGGAGATTTGTCGGCACTACAAAAAGACTGAACGAATGATACCCCTGATCATCCCCTGAACGCGCGAGCAAGGTCAGGAAGTCTGCCTGGGTGCCGTTGGTTATAAATGTTTTAGAGCCATTGATTATATAGCTGTCACCATGCTTTACGGCCCGTGTCCTGATGGCAAAGACATCGGAGCCGGCATCGGGCTCTGTGACTGCAATAGCCGATACCATGTCGCCCGCGATAGCCGCTTTCAAATATGTCTCTTTCAGGTACTCGCTCCCATGAGCAGCAATGACAGGTGTAGCCATATTCGTCTGGACGGCAATGGCCGTGGATACACCCATTCCGTGGATATGCCCGATCTCCTCGAGCAGGACGGTCTCATACCAGTAGTCAAGACCCAAGCCCCCGTACCGTGTATCATAACGGATACCTAAAAATCCGAGGTCCCCCATCTTTTTGAACAGGTCATGGAGCGGAGCAGTCTTTTCCTCCCATTCATCCATGGAGGGATTAATTTCCTTGTCCACGAATTTCTTTATAGAAGCCCGAAAAGCCTCGTGTGTCTCGTCAAAATACATCCCGACCTCCCCTTTTTCTTAAGCGCCGTATCCGGAGTGAACCCCTTCATCCAGCCACATGGGTAGAGTTGCGAGTATAGCGTGCAATCTCTTAAGCATTAATCCCTTACCGGTTGCTGCACCTGTCAGACAGGTACTATGGATTCCGGCATCTCCACAAGGCGTGCCCGCAGATATTCGCCCAGGGTCTTTGCCTGGGGGTCCATACGGAAAGAAGCCGCTGCGCCCTCCCCCAGGATACCCTTGATATAGAAGTTCACGGCCAGCAGATTGGGCAGCTCATAACGGTCGATCTCATAGTCCTTCAAGTCCAGGAGCATACTTTTAAGCCTTTCTGTGGTCAGAAATTTCTGAAGGAAGGCATATGCATGGAGCGTCTTTGCCCATACACCGAGATTTGCATTGCCCCCCTTATCGCCCGAGCGGGTTGCAAACACCCGTCCGAACGGTACACGGGTAGTCTTGCCGCCGGGTGCAGCAGGCACATCTATCGTAAGGGGCTTTGGTGCGACAAACCCTTTCACAGACTTCACGCACTCCACAATGAATTCCTTGTCCTGAACCACTACCTTCTGGTGAATCCGGCTGCTGGAAACAAGTGCCGGCCAGTACACGATTGCGGGCGTCCCCTTGGCAGGGGGGGCTGTACCGGTAAAGCCGGGGATATTGGCAAGGGCAAGCTCCACGATCTTGGACGAGATCTTGTCCACCTTTTTCTGGTCCGGGTCGATAACGGTGATGCGCAGATATGCGAAGGCCTCCTCATTTGTATCAGGGTCATCCTTGTTGGACCGGATAAGCTGGATCTCGGCCTTCTGGAACTGCCCTTTCCCTCCGAGGGCATCGAAGAGCGCCTCTTCAAGGATGCGGGCCTTCTTATCGATGTCCAGTCCGGTAAGGATCACGGTCATGGAGTTTCGATAGCCGCCCAAGGTGTTGATGCAGACCTTTGCCGTGGCGGTTGGTGGTTCCCCCTTGACACCCTCCACTTTTACGCGGTCAGAACCTTGCTGGGAGACCCTTATGGTGTCGAAGCGGGCAACCATGTCCGGGGTCAGATAGCGTGGATCGCTGATCTCATAGAGGAGCTGCGCCTTGACCGTATCCACCGAGACAAGTCCCCCGGTTCCCGGATGCTTGGTGATGACAAAGGAGCCGTCACAAAAGATTTCCGCAATGGGGAAACCCACCTTTTTGAAGTCCGGGACCTCATCGATGAATGAATAGTTGCCGCCGGTGGCCTGGGCCCCGCACTCGATGATATGCCCGGCCGTAGTCGCCCCTGCCAGCCTGTCCCACTCATCCTGCTTCCATCCGTGCCACCAGGCAGCAGGGCCGACTACGAGAGAGGCGTCCGCTATTCGGCCGCCCACCACAATATCAGCCCCCTCTTCCAGGGCCTTCACGATTCCCCAGCACCCCAGATAGGCATTTGCGGATATGACAATGGCCTTGGAATCTTTCAGGGCGATCCCCTTGTCCAGGTGGGTTAAATCCTCACCGGATGCCTGGAGCTCTGCAAGGCGAGGCATGAGGTCATCCCCCTCGATATAGGCGATTTTCGGGTGCAGGCCCAGCCCGCCGGCGATGCGCGTCAGCTCTGCGGCAAGCCCCTTGGGATTCAGTCCGCCTGCGTTCGATACCACACGGATCTTTTTATCGAGGCATTCACCCATGATCTGTTCCATCTGCCTCAAAAAGGTCGAGGCGTAGCCGCCATTTACGTCCTTCATCTTAGTCCTGAAGAGGATAGCCATGGTCAGCTCTGCAAGATAATCACCCGTGAGAAAATCAATAGGCCCACCCTGCACCATCTCTTTTGCAGCGCTCAGGCGGTCGCCGAAGAATCCGCTGCAGTTGGCGATGGTGACCTTGTCCCTGTTTTTGCGATCATTGACACCCATGCGCATCCTCCTTTGTCCTCTAACATCCGTTCAATGTGCTGTGCATTTCTTTTGATGAATCTACTACTCCCTCTCCCTTGACGGGAGAGGGTTGGGGTGAGGGTGATAAAGGCTGAAACAACATGTTCAACCCCCCTCCCCTTAATCCCCTCCCACCAGGGGAGGGGATATCAGTCTTTTTTCGAATACATAAATTTTATCTCCCTTTAAAGACTGGCTGCCGCTTCTCGATGAACGCCGTAATGCCTTCCAGGGCGTCCTCGGTGGAGGCCACCTCGGCGATCTTTCCGGACAGGTAGTCCAGGGCCTCTTCCAGCTTCATGCCTTCAGCTGCATGGAAGGCCTCCTTGCCGATCTTCATGCCGATGGGGCTCTTGGCTGTGAGGCTTTTCAAGACTGCGTCAATTGCACTGTCCAGCTCTCCTGCAGGCACTACCCTGGTGATCAGACCCAGGGCAAGTGCATCGGATGCCTTGATCCTCTCTGCCAGCAGGATCATCTCCATGGCCTTCTTCCTCGGTACGTTCCGGAATATAAGGGCACCTATCATCATGGGCCACAGGCCCACATTGACCTCGGGCGTGCCGAACTGCGAGTCGTCGCCGGCAATGACGATGTCGCAGGCGAGCATGAAACCCATCCCTCCTGCCAGGCAGTATCCCTTCACCCGGGCAACAGTGGGCTTCGGGAATGATGCGAGTCGCTTCAGGAGCTGTGCATACTTTGCAAACACCTTCTTGCCTTCTGTGGACAGGCTGTCACCCAGCTGTGCACCCGTGCAGAAGGCCTTGTCCCCTGCCCCGGTGACCAGCACGGCTTTGACATCCGCATCTTTTTCAGCGCTGTCCAGATATTCCAGAAACAGATGTATGGCCTCGGGAGTAATGGCGTTTCTCTGCTGCTCCCGGTTAATCGTGATATGGGCTACATTGTTTTCCACACGGTAGAGAAGGTGTTCATCCGGCATCTTTTTTCTCCTCTTCCTTCTCGATATCCACCAGGATCTGTCCGGGCATGACCTTTTCTCCCTCTGCAACATTGATCTTGAGCACACGACCCTTGAACGGTGCCTGGAGGGTTGTCTCCATCTTCATGGCAGAGACCACCACAACACCCTGGCCTTTCTCCACCTCATTGCCCTCAGCCACCATGATGCGCACCACAACAGAGGGCATGGGCGGGGTGACCTCCTGGGGCAGCTCCTTGAGGCCCCTTCTGCGTGGGCCCGCCTGGGCAAGGGCATCGGCATCCTGGACCAGATAAGTGATGCCCCCCACATTGATGAGCTTTCCTTCTTGATTATCTGTCAGGTAGGCGTTTACACCGGCACCGTCCACATCGAGGTGTATCTGGTTTGCCGAGATAACACGGTAATGGGCAATCAGGCTGCGGCCGCTGATAGTGGCAGTTATTGTCCCTTCATCAGTGAAATCGGCTTGAACAGGTATGTCCTGCCCGGCTATTCGTAAGGTATAGTTCATCTCATGTCTCCGTTCTTACCCGCGTATACACTTATGGCCTGAAATTACCCAGGGTCAGCCATGGAGAAAAGGCCTCGGCATCAGACTGGGCAACAGCAGTGGGTCTCCTGCGGTTCGCTACGGCATCCACCACATATGCCAGGGCCACAAGATCAATGCCTTGTATTAAGGGCTGCCATTGAGCAAAATGCGCTTCAATGAAGTCGGTGTATGTTTCACCCTTGATGAAGGCCTCGTTCGAGAGGATGTCCACAAGGAACGGAATCGGAGTCAGGACACCGAGAATCACATAGTCCTTCAGCGCCCTGATCATCCGCCTTATGCAATCCTGTCTATTTTGGGCATGGACAATGAGCTTTGAAAGGATGGGGTCATACTCCACCGGCACGGTGAATCCTGAATAGATGCCGCTGTCGTTCCTGATGCCCGGTCCCCGCGGCTCCTTGACGAAATGGATCTTTCCCGATGAAGGCAGGAAAGCGCTCAAGGGGTCTTCGGCATAGATGCGGCACTCGATGGCGTGTCCTCGACCCACGATATCAGCCTGTGAAAGCATCAGTTGGTTGCCCGCTGCGATCTCGATCTGCTGCCTCACCAGGTCGATGCCCGTGATCATCTCGGTGATTGGGTGTTCCACCTGGAGGCGGGTGTTCACCTCGAGGAAATAGAAGCTGCCGTCCTGGTCGAGCAGGAACTCCACGGTTCCTGCATTCACGTATCCGGCGGCCTTGGCTGCAGCGACTGCAGCCTTGCCCATTTTATCCCTGAGCGTAGGTGTTAGGGCAGGTGACGGTGTCTCCTCGATGATCTTCTGGTGCCTCCTCTGGATGGAGCATTCCCGCTCCAGCAGGTGAATCACGTTGCCGTGGCTGTCCGCCAGGACCTGGAACTCAACATGGCGGGGCTTGTCGATATACTTCTCCAGATAGATGTCTCCGTTGCCGAAGGCGCTCTTTGCCTCCCTGGCCGCAGAGACGCATGCATCGGAAAAATCGCCCGGTTGCCGGACGACGCGCATGCCCTTTCCCCCTCCTCCTGCAGCTGCCTTGATGAGTACCGGGTAGCCGATCTGGCCAGCTTCACGGGCCAGAACATGAGGATCCGTCTCGGGCTGCATCATGCCCGGGATGACGGGCACACCGCTCTTGATCATGGTACGCCTGGCATGGGTCTTGTCCCCGAGATCACGGATAGCCTGGGCAGGGGGCCCGATAAAAACCACACCTTCCTGCTCGCACCTCTGAGCGAACAGAGGGTTTTCCGCTAAGAACCCGTAGCCCGGATGGATGGCATGGGCCCCGGTCTGTTTGGCCGCTGCAATGATCTTGTCCATGTTGAGGTAGCTCTCCACAGGTTCCGAAGGTCCAAGACATACGGCCTGGTCGGCCTCCAGGACATGCAGGGCATCCCGGTCGGCCTCAGAATAGACGGCCACCGTCTTGATGCCCATTTCGCGGCATGTTGCAATGATCCGCACAGCGATCTCGCCCCGGTTGGCTATGAGTATCTTGTCGAACATTGTCATCTTATGTATCTCCCTACATCCTGAATATCCCAAACCCCATTACATCGTCCCTGATGGGGGCGTTCAATGCGGCGGATATGGCAAGCCCCAGGACATTGCGGGTGTCCGCCGGGTCGAGGACACCGTCATCCCACAGGTTCGATGTGCTGTAGTAGGCATCACCCTGCATCTTGGCGGCATCCACAATGGGCTTCCGGATAGCCTCTTCTTCCTCGGCAGTCATTGGCGGCAGGCCTGCCTTGGCGTTCTGATCGTTCTTCAGGGTGATGAGCACACCGGCTGCCTGCTCGCCGCCCATAACCCCGATCTGGGCATTGGGCCACATCCACAGGAACCGGGGCGAATAGGCCCTGCCGCACATCCCGTAGTTGCCCGCCCCGAAGGACGCCCCCACAATGACCGTAAATTTAGGTACAGTGCAGGTGGAGACGGCATTGACCATCTTGTGCCCGTCCTTGGTGATGCCGAGCCGCTCATACTGCCTACCGATGATGTAACCGTTGATGTTCTGCAGGAAGAGCAGAGGAATACCTCGCCTGTCGCAGAGCTGGATGAACTGGGTGGCCTTGAGCGAGCTGTCGGAAAACAGGATGCCGTTGTTCCCCAGGATCCCCACGGGGTATCCATGTATGTATGCAAAGCCACATACGAGTGTGGGCCCATAGAGCTCCTTGAACTCAAGGAACTCGCTTCCGTCCACCATGCGTGCAATGATCTCGCGGCAGTCGTAGGGCACCTTCAGGTCCCTGCTCACGATCCCGTAGATCTCTTTAGCGTCGTAGATCGGAGGTTTGGGCTCGCGCATGGTAAGCCGTGCCTTCTCGCCCTTGGGCAAGGCACTGACGATCTTCCTGACGATGGAGATGGCATGGGCATCATCCTCGGCAAGATAATCCGAGACTCCTGACTCGATGCAGTGCACCTCTGCACCGCCGAGCTGATCGGCGGTCACCTCCTCGCCGGTGGCGGCCTTGACCAGCGGCGGCCCGCCCAGAAATATGGCGCCTGTGCCCTTGACATGGACTACCTCGTCGGACATGGCAGGGACATAAGCACCGCCTGCCGTACAGAGGCCCATGACCGCCGTTATCTGCGGGATGCCCATCTTGGAGATGACAGCCTGGTTGTAGAATATCCTGCCGCCGTCATCGACGTCCGGGAAGATCTCGGACTGGAGCGGCAGATATGCACCGGCCGAGTCCAGCAGGCTGACCATGGGAAGTCGGTTTTCCATGCAGATGGTCTGGCAGCGAAGGTTCTTCTTGACCCCCATCGGGTAGACGGCCCCGCCCTTGATCATGGCATCGCTGGCAACCACAAATACTTCATGGCCTTCGACTATGCCGATACCTGACACAAGACCTGCGGCATGGACCCTGCCGTCATACATGCCCCTGGCTGCTAAAGGCGCGATCTCCAAGAACGGTGTATTCTTGTCAAGGAGCAAGTCGAGCTTGGTGCGTACAGGCAGTTTTCCCTGGGCCTTCAAACGGTCGATGTCCTTCTGGGGCCGCTCCTCCCTGGCCTTTTTCAGTTCAGCCTTGAGGTCAGCCACAAGGGCTTCCATGGCCTCAAAGTTGTTCCTGTACCCATCGGACTTTGTATCGATCCTGGTTTCTATGACATCCATCGTTTTCTCACCTCATCTTGCTTACTCGATTTATCCCAAAATACTTTCGCCCCCCTCACCCTATCCCTCTCCCGCCAGGGGAGAGGGAACTTAACACCCTCATGTCTGGTTAAATATCCCCTCTCCACCTTTTTAGGGGGAGAGGGCCAGGGTGAGGAGGTACATTCTTATTCCCAGCAAAATTGTTACACATTCCTTGCATGTAAACCATCCGGCCTAGTAAATGGGTTAATCCAAATTATGCCTGCACGTACCTGTCCAGCTCTGTTCGGGAGATCAATGCCCGCTGCATCTCGGATGTTCCTTCACAGATCTCACCGAACTTGGCGTCGCGGTAGAGTCTTTCCATATCGCTGCCTGCAAGATATCCATGGCCTGCCAAGATCTGCATCCCCCAGTTAGCGATTTTCGTTACAGCCTCACTGGAAAAGAGCTTGGCACAGGCAGCCAGTTCCTCTGCCCCGTGTTCGGAGGTATTGAGCGACCAGGCAGCACGCAGGCCGAGCATCCTCCCCAGGTCATTGTTGGTGAACATGTCAGCCAGTTTGAATCCTACATCCTGGTACATGCCTATGCGTCTGCCAAAGGCGATCCTGGTCTTGGCATGGTTTGTAGATACTTCCATGCAGGCCATTCCGATACCGACACACAGGGCAGCAATCCCAACAGCACCCATAGTCAATATCTTATTTATCTGTCCATAGCCCTTCCCAGGAACACCTCCCAGTATCCCTGCTGCAGCACAGTTCTCCATGGAGACCGAAGCAATAGGGGCACCCCGCAGACCTAGAGTCTCGATGGGGGCGGCTACTTTTAATCCTTCAGCACCTTTCTCCATGATGAAAATGCTCATACCCTGCTCGGCTCCGGCATCTTTGTCATTGTATGCAAGAACCAGCAGCACGTCCGCTATGGGGGCATTCACCACGAAATTTTTCATCCCGCTGATAACCCACGTATCACCATTTCTTCGCGCCACGGCAGCGATTGCCGCCATGTCGGATCCCGCCTGCTCCTCGGAGTATGCAAAAGCCCCCACCTTCTCTGCCTTGAGGATGGCTGGGACATATCGCTGTTTCTGCTCAGGGGTGCCAAGCAGCTTCAATGTAGCGGCGCACAGAAATGCGCTTGCGCGTGCGCTGAGAAACGTTGCCGGACATGCCTTTGCAATCTCCTCACCGGCAATATAGTGCGCGATAAGGTCCAGGCTGTCGTCTGCATAGCCTGCCTCCAGCCAGCCGGCATTTGCGAGGAGCTTCAGGTTTTCCTTCATGTATGTGCATGCTTCATTACGCGAGCTTTGGTCGAGCATCTTGGCCCTGGGCGCGATCTGTGCCCGGCAGAAGGCAGCCAGGTCCTGCTGCAACTTTATTTCCTGCAAAGAAAGCTGGTAATCCATTGTCCACCCCCTTTAAGGAATTACATCATCATGATCCGAGACACGATCATGCGCATGATATCCGAAGTGCCGCCGCCTATGGCTGCAAGCTTGGAATCACGAAAATTTCTTTCTACCGGATATTCATGCATGAAGCCATACCCACCGAAAATCTGCACAGCATCCGATGCCATCTCGAAGCCCCTGTCGCCGGCATAGACCTTGCTGACTGCCGCCTGAAGCGGGTTGAGCATCTGGCCCCTGTCCTTGGCAGAGGCGACCCGGTAAATAGCGAGCCTGGATGCCTCCACAAAGACTTTCATGTCCGCGACCCGGTGCTGAATGGCCTGGAAGCTCCTGATGGGCCGGTTAAATTGCTGCCGCTCATTGGCATACCGGGCACACAGATCCAGGTTATAGAGCGCCGCACCCAGCATGGGCGAGAGCAGCGTGCAGCGGTCCCACTCCACCCCGGATAGGGCAATGATCCAGCCCTTCCCTTCGCCGGCCAGCACATTCTCGGCCGGGACTTCACAGTCTTCAAAGAAAACCTCGGAAGTCGCTGAGCATTTGCACCCCATCTTATGAAAAGGCTTGCTTGTGGACAGCCCCGGAGTCCCTTTTTCTATGATGAAGGCCGTAATGCCTTCATGTTTTTTTGCCCGATCCACATTGGCAAACACTACAAAGACATCAGAGACGGGTGCGTTGGTAATGAAGGTCTTTGACCCGTTGAGGATATAGCGGTCTCCCTTTTTGGTCGCTGTGGTCCGGATGGATGCGGCATCCGATCCTGCACCCGGCTCGGTCAGGCCCATACATCCGATCCACTCACCTTGTGCAAGTTTGGGGACGTACTTTTTTTTCTGCTCTTCGGTACCGAAATGAAAGATGTTATGCGCACACAGATAGGTATGGGCCCCCCAGGCAAGCAGGCTTCCGCCGTCAACACCCGCATGCCCCAATGCCTCTCCGGCCAGGCAGCAGGTGACGATGTCGGCCCCTGACCCTCCAAGCTCCTCGGGAAAAGGCAGCCCCAGTATCCCGAATTCCGCAAGCTTGCTCCAGATCTCGAAACTGAACTCTCCCTTGAGATCCGCCTCTTCGCAGAGAGGTGCTATCTCGTCCTTGGCATAGCGGAAGACGGAATCCCTGAACATCTTCTGTTCTTGAGTAAGATTAAATTCCATAGGAGAACCCCTTTGATATTTATACTTAAAGTTAAAATTACTACTATCAGTAATATTTAAACCACCGGTTAACTGCAATGTCAAGGCTATAACATACCTGCACAGGCTATTTTGTCTGTTTTGTATAGGATCGGCCTGCAATTTTCTTGACATTCTCCATTGCCGATGTTTTATCTTTAACTGTTAGTAGTTTTTTTACCTTTGGTTTTATCAGCATGATTATAAAGGAAAGAGGTAGCGGATGCACAGACATCGAGAGGTGATACAGAAAAGGAAAAAGAGAGAAAAGGACCAGCGCATCCAGGGGATTCTCTCTGCAGCTAAACAGGTCTTCTTCTCAAAAGGCTACCAGAGAACCACCATGGATGAAGTCGCCTTTGAGGCTGAGGTCAGCAAACCCACAATATATCAGTACTTCAGGACAAAAGACGAGCTCTATTCGGCACTCATGCTTCCCTTTCTTGAAGAATTCGGCTCCCACTTTGAGCGCATTGGCAAGAAGCTCGATGCAAATCGCTATACTACAGGCAAAACCCTTGTGAAAGATTTTTTCAGGGCCTTCCTCAAGAGCTATGAGGCCGCCCCTGATTCCCTCAGGGTGGCCAATACATTTTTTCAGCATGCAGATCTCATCAATGCACTCAATCAGGACACACGTGACGCCATCAGCAATAAAGGTCGGTATGATTTCGAGCTGGCCAGGGGGATATTGGAAACGGCCATCGACAAAGGTCTTATCAAAAAAATCAACCCCTATGCCCTTTCCGACATTATCTGGGGTCTGCTGCTTGGGATTACTCAGGTCATGGACATGAAGGCAACGAAACATGCAGATGCAAGTAAATACCTTAAGACAACACTTGCAGAGGCAGAGAAGCTCATCTCAGATGCTATTGTCCTCAAATAGGTGATGGTGGGTTATGCTTCATGCCCCATCCTTGACGGGGTCTACGGAAATATTGTTTAGGGTTTGAACACTCACCCCAACTCGATTTGCATCCTTCAATCACTATTCACCAATCACCGGCTACGGTTCAAACTTGGCATCAGGGCATTCGGTGCAGATTGGAGGTATCGGGCTCATGGCAACATGCTCCTCAATGACCCGCATGGTTTTCCATTTACCCTGGAGGAAACGGCCGAAAAAGGCAAACCCCAGTACGATTACATAGATCGTGACGATGGTCCACCCTGCCATCAACCCATACCCCAGGGCCACTATGGACACGTAGGTGGGGATGACGAGCACAAAGGCCGAGACCAGCACGATCATGTACATTACGAAGCGCGTGTCGCCCGCGCCCTTGATGGCTGAGGCGAAGATGACATTCATCGTGTCGAACACGGAATAGAAGGCCACGAATCTGAGCAGTATGATGGTGAGGCGCTCGATATCGGCATATTCCCCTGCATGGGTCTGGGCTGCAAAGGGTGCCACAAAGACATGCGGCACCGTTACGAACAGTACAGCAATAGTGCACATATAGATAAAGGTCATGCCGAATCCGGAATAAACACTCCTGGCAGCGAGGTCGGGCCTGTTTTTACCAAGGTACTGCCCCACGAGCACTGAGACTGCGATGCCGAAACCGATCATGGGCATGAATGCCAGCGTGTTGATGTTGAAGGCGATATTTGTTGCCGCAAGGCTCACCGTCCCGAGGCGTCCTAATATAAGAACGAAAGCCGTAAACCCGGCCATATCGAGGAAAAACTGTACCCCGGCCGGGACCCCGAACTTCAGCAGGCGCACGAAGAGTTCTCTGTCGGGTCTCCAGCCTGACAGGGTATGATATATGCTGTCATACGAGGGGCGTAAAATGAGCGCAACATATGCAAAGAAGGAAAAGAACGCTGAGATGACCGTGGCAATGGCCGCACCCTTCATCCCCATCTCGGCAAATCCCCATTTCCCGAAGATGAGCACATAATCAAGCACAATAGTGACAAGGGTGGAAAGCACATCCACCAACATGATCGGCCAGGTCTTTCCTCTGCCCGAAAAGAACCCGGCCAGGGAAGCCGATGCGATCACCGGGCCCCCCCCGATGCAGAGATACTGAAAATAGACTACCTCATTTTCACGAACCGCAGGATCATGCCCCACAAAGGTGAAGATGGGTCCGGCAAGGGGGATCAAGCCCAGGATGAAGACTCCGCCGGCCAGCGACATGTATATACCTTGCCACAGTGCCGGGCCGATCCTGTGTGGCATACCGGCACCATGATACTGAGCCACGAATGTACTCACATAACTGGCAGTTCCAATGAAGAAACTCATGACCGTATAGTTCAAAATACCTGCAGGCATGGCGGCTGCAATGGCCTCGGGCGAGTACCAGGCGAGGAACATCCGGTCCACGAAGTGCTGGATGGACCATGACCCGGTGCTGAGCACGAGCGGGAAGGCCAAGACAAGCACCTCGCGTATTCCCGCTTGGCCGGACCATCTTTCTTTGAAAAATCCCCCCATATGAGCCCCTGTCTTAAAAATGTCGGCTTGAAGTCCAACGTCATAGCACGATGATCGTCTCAATGAAAACAGCCTTGCATCGATTGGGTCTTGATTCGTGCCATTCAATCAACTACAAAAGAAACGTTTTTCCATGCATGCCCATCAATACTATCGGGCTGTCATGAAAAATGAACCCCTTTAGGAGGTTGATCATGTCCGTGAGTTTTGAACAGGTGGAAAAGGCGCTCGAAAAGACCCGCACCGTTTTGAAGGGTGACGGTGGTGATGTAGAGCTTGTGGATGTCACTACAGACGGTATTGTCCAGGTGCGGCTTAAGGGCGCATGTAACGGATGCCCCATGGCAACCATGACGCTGAAATCCCTCATCGAGCGTGTACTCAAAAAAGAGGTGCCCGAGGTCAAGGAAGTGAAGGCTGTTGCTTAGTTACAAGTGATCAGTGACTTGCAAGTGACTAGTGAATAAGGAACTGATGAATTACAACAGCTTCCCCAGAACCGGATCCATCCGGGCCCTTACGGTTCCCCTTCCCGGCTTCCCCGATCTTATCTGTTCCAACATGTTTGTGCTGGGGAATGGGCCTGTAACCCTTATCGACACTGCCCCGAAATTTCCGGGTTCGCTTTATACCCTGGAGAAGCAGTTGAATGAAACAGGCCTCACCTGGAAAGACGTGGAGCGTATCATCATCACCCACGGCCATATCGACCACTTCGGCCTTGTGGGCCAGGTCCGCAGCGCATCCGGTCATGACATCCCCTGTTACATCCATGAAGACGACCTATGGAGGCTCGCAGGCGATTATATCAGAAACGGCATGTGGAGTGAGGAAGCCGAAGGTTTCTATGCAAAGGTAGGCATGCCTGCACAGACAGTAGAGCGGATGAAGCGACGCTCTCTCTTTTTTAAAAACCTCTGCGATCCTGTGGATGATGCAATCCCCATGAAGGATGGTGATATCTTCAGCGGAGACGGTTTCGAGCTTTCGGTCATCCACACCCCCGGTCATTCACCGGGATGCTGCTGCCTGCACGAAAGGCACAGCCGCATCCTGTTCAGCGGTGATCACCTCCTCAAACATATCACCCCCAACCCTTTCCACGAGGTGAGCCGTTCCCGCCTGAAAGACCCCTCTTACAAGAGCCTCCAGGCATATATGGAATCGCTTAAGAGGCTTGAAAATCTCGATGTAAGCTATGTCTTCCCTGCACATGGAGAGTATATCAACCACATGGGGACACTCATCGAGGGATATCGGAAGCATCACGAGCAGCGAACTGAAGAAATATGGCACGTCTTGAATAAGCAAGTAAGTTCAATCTATGGAATCATGCCCGATGTATTTCCGGGCGTCGAGGAATCCGAGGCATTCCTTGCCGTCTCCGAGATCCTTGTCCACCTGGAAATGCTCATTGATGAAGGCAGGGCTGAGCTTGTTGATGAGGGACAACCTGCACTCTTCCGCGCCATCTGAACCTTTCAAAAAGATTTCAATTATAGTAAAGATCCATTCCAAGCCTTGATGTAACTGGGAAAATGATCAATATATGTTTCTAAAGGAGGGCGCTGGAAGTATTTGCTATGCTTACAATTCCCGAACAAACTCATAATATCATAGAAGGCTGGATTCAACCCCGCAGCCGGGTGTTGGACCTGGGCTGTGGAGACGGCACGCTGCTGAACGACCTCATTGAGAAGAAGCAGGTGGACGGCATCGGCGTAGAGATTTCACAGGATATGATCGTGAAGTGCCTGGGTAAAGGCATCAGCGTCTACCAGGCGGACATCGACCGAGGGCTTTCCCAATGGGACGAACTCAGCTTTGACTACGTTGTCCTGAACGCCACCCTGCAGGTGATCCACCGGCCCGTGAGCGTGATCAACGAAATGCTCAGGGTGGGCAGGTGCGCCGTTATCTCGGTGTCCAACTTCGGCTATTGGGAGAACAGGGTAAGGATTCTCCTTAAGGGCTGCATCACCAACGAGATGAGGCTCACCGGCAGTTGGCATGATACACCGGTGATTCGGTTCGTCTGTCTTTCCGAGTTCAGAAGTTTCCTTTATGACATGGGTGTTGAAGTGCTTGATGCCAGGTTCTTCCTGCCCTTTGACATCGCGGTAATGAAAACCAGGACACCCCTGGATAACCTCCTTGTAAAAGAGGCTATCTTCATGCTGGGACGTGGTAAATAAGCGTGGAGAACATTGTAGAGACCAGCATTCTGCACATCGACAGGCCCTTCAGGTTGGAGTCCGGCGAAATGCTTCCAGGCCTGGATATCGCATACGAGGCCTATGGAAAGCTTAATGAGGCAAGAGATAATGCCATCCTCATCGAGCATGCCCTTTCAGGAAACTCCCATGCTGCATTCTATCACAAGGGAGAGACAAAACCGGGGTGGTGGGATGTCATGATCGGTCCGGGCAAGGCCTTTGATACGGACAAATACTTCGTGATCTGCTCCAATGTCATCAGCGGCTGCAATGGCAC
>Ga0187853_10001769_pt1 | contig 19166 bp, 29 predicted proteins | sample June2016WEW_6_10_2_FD_132417 | JGI IMG/M metagenome (GOLD analysis project Ga0187853, IMG submission 132417) | Peatland microbial communities from SPRUCE experiment site at the Marcell Experimental Forest, Minnesota, USA - June2016WEW_6_100 | ecosystem: Environmental > Terrestrial > Soil >... | reverse complement strand
TCTATGTGCGCTATCTGTATTACTCAACCGAGACGTCAGGCAGGAGCATAGTTAAACCCGCTGACTATGATCCAGTGAGTATTTTGCACAGCAAGACTCGCTTCTGCAATTTCGTCTTTTCCAACGGCCATGCTAAGGAGAGACTGAAGTTCTTGGATATCCTGTCCAAGTACAAGACGGTCGAATGTGGCGGCGGCGTTCGCAACAACCTGGGCTACCGAGTTACCGATAAGCTCAAATTCCTGGAATCGTACAAGTTCACCATTGCCTTCGAGAATTCGTCGTATCCGGGCTACATCAGTGAGAAACTTGTCGAGCCTATGGTATCCAACTCTATCCCCATCTATTGGGGATGTCCTCGTGTGGGCGACGACTTTAACCCGTCGAGCTTCGTGAATGCCACTGGAAGAAACTTGGAGGACGTGGTGGAGGAGGTCATCCACCTTGACTTAAATGATTCGGCGTATATGGCAATGCTTTCTCAATCCTGGTTCCATGACAACAAGCCGAATCTCTATTGCCAAGAAGATCGCCTCGTCGGGTTCTTGAATCGGGTATTCTCCAGCAGGACCGATTCTCGCCAAGAGAACTATGCGCGACTTGGATTATCGACGTGATTACCTCGCTGGCCACAGGTTGCATGAATCGTGCTGCGAGCCTGAAGCTCGCACTGGCCTCCTGGTTGGTCTGCAAGAAACTCGATGAGGTTGTGGTGGTCGACTGGAGTTCCGAGGTTCCACTCTATGAAGAGTTGAATAGCATTGTTGATTCGAGACTGCGAATCGTTCGGGTTGAAAGCCAGGCGTTCTGGTGCGCGGCTCGTTGTCACAATGTCGAAATCAACGCTGCCACAGGAGACAATCTGCTCCGCATCGATTCCGACGTCAAACTGGATGCGACTTTCTTCGAGGAACACCCCATACACCAGAACGACTTCTTTTGGAACGCCTGGTGGAAGAACTCTTGTGGCGACGATTGCCATCTATTCGGCACTGTCTATACGAAGAGAAAGAACTTTCTGCTCGTCAATGGTTACAACGAGCGACTGCAATCCTATGGATTCGAGGACGAAGATATTTACTTGCGATTGCAGAAAGCCAACATTCGTCGTCGTGAAGCCAACAGGCGTCTTCTGAGCCACATACCGCACGACATAAATAGTCGTCTGTGTCACCTCAACCCTGACTTTGCCGTTGATTTGCCAATAAAGGGAGTTGGTCTCAATCTCAAAATAGCCGAAGCTCTTCCTTGGACCGTCGATCTAGATCGCATGTCCGAATGGAACATAGAGTGCATCAGCGACCGTTTGCAGATCTACAGACCGAAGACTCAACCATGCACAGTAACGCGACCATAACTTTGGCTACCGGGTGCATGAATCGAACGGATAGCCTGAGGTGGTCGTTATCCTCCTGGCTGGAACGCCCGGAGATCGACGAAATAGTCATCGTCGACTGGTCCTCCAAGGTTCCCATTTATGAGGAGCTGCAAGGATTCGGCGATCTTAGGCTCCGCTTCGTTCGGGTTGAAGATCAGACATTCTGGTGTGCGGCCCGCTGTCACAATGTCGAAATTCTCATGGCTCGCTCCGAAGCCCTGTTGCGCATCGATTCAGATGTTCGCCTCATGCCCGAGTTTTTCGATAAGCACCCACTGACAGACGGTAAGAGCTTCTGGAATCTAGACTGGCAGAAGGCCACCTGCGATGAAGATCGCCACCTTGCCGGTACCATCTACTCCAAACGCGAAAACTTCTTGCTCGTCAAGGGGTACAATGAACACCTGGTGGCGTATGGCTACGAGGACGACGATCTCTATATTCGATTACAAGAGGCCGGAATAGTTCACAAACAGTCAGATCGCTCGCAGTTGCAGCATTTGCCTCACAGCGATGACAGTAGATTGGCCCAAATTACCCCTCATGTTTCGTTTGAAAGAAATGCAATGGGTGGTATTGGATGCAATCATTACTTATCTATGGAACATCCATGGTCTCATGATAAAGAGCACATGACCAACTGGGACGTGGAGCAGGTGAGTGAACGGTTGACCTATTGTCGAAAGGTGACCTAACCATGCACGACAACGCGACTGTATCGTTGGCCACCGGGTGTATGAATCGGGCGAGCAGTTTACGGCAGGCTTTGCCTACTTGGCTGGAGTGTTCTGAGCTAGATGAGATCGTCATCGTCGATTGGAACTCCAGGGAGCCCGTCTACAATGAATTCCATACCGAATTTGGAGATCCGAGAATACGTTTTGTCCGAGTATCAGATCAGCCCTTCTGGAGAATTGCTCACTGTCGAAATGTAGAAATCCTCTCCTCGCGTTTTGAGAATCTTCTCATAACCGATTCTGATATGCTCTTGAAGCCGGAGTTCATTGTTCGGCATCCGTTGACTGACAAACAGACCTATTGGAATTTCGATTGGCGCAACTCTCCGTTCGATGAAGGTCCCTACTATAAGTTTGCTCCACTCGGGGGGACCGTTTACTCCAAACGTGAGAATTTCATGCGGCTAAAGGGCTACAATGAGTACCTAACACTGTATGGTTTCGATGATGAGGACTTGTACAAGCGGATGGACGAAATCGGTCTAGTCCATCGGAATTTGAATCGTGAGATGATGCAGCATATTCCTCACGACAATGTCAGTAGATTGGCACATGTAGATCCGACGGAACTAGGTGGAAAGGATTTGCTTGCCAGCGTTGAACACAACAAGCGTCTATCGGAGGAGCATCCCTGGTCCTCTGATAGTGAGCACATGACTGAATGGGTTATGGAGAGAGTGGACGAGAGGCTGACGATTTGTCGTCCTCAAAATGGAATGGGGGTGAAGTTGTGACAACGAGTCCAGAGTTCACTAGCGATTGGTTTTCGGCGACTTCTACCAGGGGGGAGGGCTCATGGCTTCTGCACGTTGTTCCCAAGCTCAAACACTTGCAACGTGTGAGATGGCTTGAGATTGGAAGCTGGGAGGGTCGTTCGGCCTTGTGGACAGCCTCGACGATTTTGACCAGCGCCGATTCGCAACTCGTGTGTGTAGATCCATGGCCGTCGGGTTGGTCGGATAAGGCTGAGATCCTTTTCGACAAGAACACGAGAGAAGAAACTCGCATTGTGAAGATGAGGGGTAGGTCGTCTTGTGTTCTCCCTCTATTGCGCGACAGCAGCTTTCATGGCTGTTATATAGATGGTTTGCATGGAGAGCAGCCTGTGCTTTTCGACGCTCGCGAAGCTGCCCGACTGCTTGTTCCTGGAGGCATTCTTATCTTCGATGATTACAAGAACAACCCAGCGGAGCCAACGAACGACGATTGGGGCGTGATGGTAGCGGTTGACAAATTCCTCGCCGAAATGGGACCTAAGATCGAAGTGTTGTTTAAGGGCTGGCAGCTGATAGCTAGGGTTTGCGGGGAATTAACATGAGGGAATAGTTCTCCACCCGAAGGGTGCTGACATGAATAGTCCACGATTCCTCTTCCTTACCATCAACGAGGTATGCAATCTGCGGTGCTTGCATTGTCAGCACTGGCAGGCAAAACAGGAAGCTGTAGACCTGCTCGGAGACGAACGGAGAATTGAGATCATCCGAGAATTTGCCGAACTGTCCCCACGCGGCAAAATCGTGATCAGCGGAGGCGAGCCGATGCTCGCGCACGACATCTATTTCAGGGTGTGCGAGATTTCCAGATCGTTGGGACTCCGGACCATATCGGTGATCAACGGAACACGGATACGAACCCTATCTGAAGCGTCTACGTTTATCGAAGCCGGTCCTGACGAGGTGGGGATCTCGATGGACGGACCCACTCCTGAAATCCATGATCGACTGCGCGGTCGAGACGGGACATTCAAGCAGGCCGTTGACGCCCTAGATCTCCTGCTGCGAGCCAGGACGACCCTTCGGAAACCTACCACGATCTATATCATGGGACTGCTTACCAGGTCTTCGTATCCTCACCTCGACGAATTTTACGATCTGGCACTCAACCAGATCGGTGTCGACAAGCTCAAGTTGACTGCCTTGCAGCCGACCTTCTTATACACCAGGATTGGCCAACAACAACCGAGTGACGACTTCTTCGCGATTGAGTCGCAGGTCGATCCTGAAGCGTTGTCAGTCTTATTGGCAAGGTGTGACGCTAAGTACGACCTCCATTACAACCCACGGTGGGTCGACCAGATAGTGTCGTATTACCGAAGTTTGAATGGGACTTCCGACCTAACCAAAGGTTGGTCTGGTGGATTCACGACTGATAATCATATCTGCAACAGTCCAGAGCGCAACATCATGGTAAGCCTTGACGGTAGAGCTTCCTTATGTTTCTCGAACGCCTTCGCTAACATAAGTCTCAACAGACCAGGCGACTTGAAGAGGTTCTGGGAGGGAAAAGAATTATTGAGCAGCCAGATGTCGACCTGCAACGCTCTGTGCGGCATCGGACACTGTGTTCGACGGGAGCACGCAACCTCGTCTCCGAAGCATCAGGGGATAGGAGAATCGTCTTCGCGACGCTCGACGAAGTAATCAAACACGGCCTGGTGCATTTCTGTTTTGTTGGTAGCCCAGTACCAGGCCCCGCTGTGTCCTACGACGATGTCCTCATAGGGATCGAAAGAATGGTTGTGCAATATCAGGTGGCGATCTACGTAGTGACGATTCTTCTTTTCGCCGTGCCATAAATGAGTGATTCGTTGGTCTATGTAGCCTGCTCCCTCGTAGTCGAGCAGGTCCTTCCGGAATGGATTAGCCCATTCGAGATAGTGGGCCTCCTGCCTCTCGTTGAAGTAAAGCTGCGTTGGGGTGGGAAGCTCTCCAGACCACGTGATGCTCGGATCGCCTGTTATGGTCCGAAACAACCCCAGGTCGCCAGAGCCGACTATCATGGCGTCATAGAAGCCATGCTTCCGGATCAGATTCAAACGGCCAGCCCAAGCCCGGCCTTGTTCAGTGTAACAGTCTGAGTAACCTCTGATCGACATTATTGAACTCGATTCTTCCATACAAGTGTCGTCTGACGACGTCAAACCTGGCGCCTGGAAGCGAACGCGGCTGAATAACTGAACGAATGCCTTCGTCTTTAGTTTTGAACACGCCTCCTCGGACCAGTTCGCGTTATCGAAGAGGATGTCACCGTCGATCCAGGCTACATTTTCTATGTGGTTGGGAATCTGGAGCAGCGCTAGGTTGAGAAATCGTTCCTTCTGCCAGAGAATCGATCCGCCCCGGATGACGACGTGACGATCATCCTTCGAGCCCGAGAAAGCGGCGAAGTGTTCTGTTAGCTCGGACTCCGAACCCGGAAAAACCAACTCGACGACGACAAGTGGAATTCCAAGGGCCTTGTGGAACGCCTGAAAATTGAGTCTGCGGTTGTTGCTCTTCGACAGATTGAAATAAGTGGTTATGGCCCATATAGACATCGCGGTTCCACTATTTCAACGAGGGCGTATTGGAATTCTTCAAGAGAGCGTCGTTTATGAACCGTTCAACGAGTATCCAGTTCCCAGGCATTTCAGCGAGCAATTCTTTCAAGCTGGCTTGACCTGCATACTCTTCTCCATCGCATACTTCGGTGAGTACATAGAAGGTCTGCAAGAGAGTGCGACCGCCACCCCGGATGGCGTCGATTTCTGCACCTTGAATATCCATCTTCAACAGATCTACAGGCCCTATGTCGTTGCTTTGGCAGTAGTAGTCCAAGGTGGTTGTTGGGACGGAAATCCCCTCGTCAAAGGTCATCCAAGGATGGTACTCCGTGGCCCGTTGGGGCCTTCGGATAGAGGACGATGGTGTCCATGATTGACCATCGATCTTCTTTGAACGGTAAAGCGTCGCTGTCCCTATCGAGTGACTTACGGCCGTCTCATTGAGGACAACAGTTGCTCGTCTGTCAAGTCGAGGAAGGACGGTTCTTCTTATGTTATGGCAGCATTCTGGATTGGCCTCGAAGCCATGCCACCTAGCATGCCCTGCAAGCATGGGCAAGAGTATTTGAGCTTCTTCCATTCCATGAGAACCCAAATCAAGTATCACTGGAGAGGGTGGCAAGAGCTTGCTTATCTCCATCCAGAACTCCAAAGTCAGATCTCTTCGAGCTTCGCTCTGCTCCATGACAGTGTCTCCGGGCTACGATAAAACAGGCAAGGTCGAGTGTTCGCGTCGTACTGAATGGCTGATGCCACAGAGAGCGTTACAGGTTCCCATTCGCCTCTTGAGTTCTAAATTGTTTTCCCAGAAATGTTTCATGTCCCCCGGCCGCAAGAGTCGAGTCGATGGAAACTCGTTCGAGAAGCACAACGAGGCGCGCCCATCGAGATTGACCATGATGTTGCGTTCCGGACTGTTGCAGATGTGTTCATCTGTAGTGAATTTGCCTTTCCATCCCTTCGCCAAGTCAGGTCGTCCATATAGGTTCCGGAAATAGGAGACAACCTGTTTCATCCAGTTTGGGTTGAAGTGTAGCTGGTACTTTTCATTGCAGTCAGTCAATGAAGCTGCAAGCACATCTGCGTCAACTTGCGATTCGGCCGCGAAGAAATCGTCGTTGTCCTTTTCTTGTGCGATCCGAGTGTGCAGAAACGAAGGTTGTAAGACATTGAGCTTGAGCTTATCGGCCCCCAGCTTATTGAGGACCAACCCATAGAATTCGTCGAGATGAAGATAGGTGGACTTGGTGAGGAGTCCCATTGCGTAGATCTTAAGATTGCGATCTGGAGTATGGCGTTGGACCGCTTTCGAGCGAGCCTGGAGAAGTAGTTTCAGAGCATTTGTGACCTGCACGAAAGCTCCCTTTCGTCCTCGCATACGATCATGAAGCTCCTCGGTGTGTCCATCGAGGGAAATGCTAATCTCATCGGGACCGATAGCTAACACCTTGTCGGCATCGGAATTCGTTACGATCATGGTGCCGTTGATTACCGACAAAGTCCGAAGCCCCAGAGAGCGAGACGCCTCACATATGTGGAAGTACGGTCCAACATCGAGCATGGGTTCGCCTCCACAGATCACCACCTTTCCATGGGGTGACAGTTCGGCAAACTCTGCAAGGATCTCACTTTGTCGGGCGAGGCTGATCACCCCGAGGGAAGGCTGTTTTGTACGCCAATAATTGCAATGCTGGCATCGAAGATTGCAAACCTCGTTGATTGAGAGAAACAGAAACTCCGGGGCTTGATTGCTCATGAGATCTTCTTGTTTTTGGCAGCTATAGCGCGCATGGTTTTCAAGGGAGATAAGGTAGCGAAAAAGTCTTCGGACAGTTGTGCCATATGGACGCGCTTGTCATGTAGGACGGGTGTAGCCAACACGGTCCTCAATTCCTCATGTTTGGGATGAGATGGAAAGTGAACAGCTCGGTTGAGATAATCCTCTCGACTGAAAGCTCCCCAATTGTTGATAGCGTCGAATCGAACATACTCCGCTCCCAACTTGAAACACATCTCGACAAAGTCCGGCATCTCCCGGAAGTTGTTGGCCTGGACCACGAAGTTCATGCGCAAAGGAATGCCGCAGTTTACCACGTTGGCGATGTTACTCATGAGGACGTTCCAATTGCCGCCTCGACGGTTGACAAGGTAGGTCTCCTCGCAAGCGGCGTCTACGGAGATCTCCACGTTGTAGATTCTCTTACCCGCAGCTTGAATCCTCTCAAGGTTTCTGGGAGTGAGGAGGGTTCCGTTGGTGGTGAGCGAAAGACACAATTCGGGATGACATTCGGAGGTTTTCAGCTTGGCAATGAGATCCCAAAAGAAAGGTGAACAAAGGGCTTCACCACTCCCCATGACCGATATCGTTCTGACATGTCTTAGGATTCCAGACTCCATGACTTTCTGGTGAACGAGTGGCGACAACGGGCTGGGCTTATGGTTCGTAGTTCGGCAACTCGGGCAAGACAAATTGCACCTGTAGTCGTAGGAGAGTACCAGGCAGTCGATAACGCTCAAGTCCGGACTGGAAGGAGGATCTCTCAGTTCGACCATCTCGGGACACCTGCAATCGGTGCAATACTGAAAACTCTGATCGACAATCGATTGTCTGAATTCTGTCGCCAGTTTTCCCGTCCAAATCTCCATGATATCGGTTTCGAGTATGTTACCGACACCTCGGGAGGTCCATGTCTGACCGTAGCACAGGTTGGCTTCGCCATTAACGTCTACATGCAAGCGGGTGAACGGCATAGCGCAGTACATTGGTTGACCTCGTGCAGATGGAGAAAATCTCTCGTGAAGAACGTTAGCCGTAAAGCGCAACAAGTCGTTTGGCGTAGTTTGCTTCGTCCAGAACGTTGGCGGTCAGACGCTTGTAAGGTTCTCGGGGCTGAGTTCCGAAGAAGGTAAAGCAGTCGAGGGGGCCGTTTTGTTCATGAACCCACGGTGTGAGTTCTTGAACGTAACAGTGGAGGTTGGCTTTTTGGCAACTGGCAAGGACACTGTCGGCTGTGGCGGTTCCTCGCCAATGTCGAGTCCCTGGCATATTAGCATGATGGATGAATCCTAAGCCTTCAGTTCTATGCAGGACGCGAGCACTTTCCTGTATGTAGGCATCGAGGACATCGAGGTCGGCATGGACGAGACTGTCAAAAGAGAAGAGAAAGTCTATCGACTCGTTTTCGACAGGAAGAGTTTTGCCGTCATTCAGGTGGACGGACACTCGACTTTTGATGTTGTCAGGTAGTCTGTCTAAGAGTGTTTCGGAAAGGCCAGCCAAGACTTTTTCGGCTACATCGACAACATCGAGATGGTGAATATGACGCAAAAGTCTTTCGGTCCATCGTCCAAGGCCGGGGCCTATTTCCAAGACGCGATGGTGTCTTTTGAGGGCGGCTTGGATACGGGGATAGACGGTGATTTGCCACTGACGTTCGGCGGTGCCCCATGGATCCGACCATTCATGTCCTCCTCTTGCCCAATTGTATGAATTCCAGGAGGAGATGTTCTCGCTGATGGATGGCATGATGATGAGTTACCTTTCATCTGTATACGAATTCGATGACTATTGAACAGCTATGGTTGCATGTCTTGGTGTTCGGAGCTAGCCTGAGTGTATGTTTTGTATCGCACCGTTCACACATTTGGTAGTGCTGCCTGATGGTACAGCTCATGGTTGTCTTTGTGGCTGGCCCAGCTTACCCCTCGGAAACGTACTCGAATCGAATTTGGTAGATCTGTGGAACGGAGCTAATGCTACCAAGCTTAGGGCTTCCATACAAGACGGCAGTTTTCGACATTGCCTGTCATGTCCTCTACTGTCGGGACATGGCGATCTCATCAAGGAAACTGCCCCTGAGAAAGCGTCGTGGGAGAGGATCAAGTGTCTCAAGCTAGATTACGATCAGACATGCAATCTGACGTGTCGTAGTTGTCGAACGCGGCCTTCGAGTTGGTGGGTAGATTCTAGTCGGGTTGAAAAGATTCACGAGGCTGTTGTGAAGTCCGGTATCCTGGAGCACACCGATACGGTCTATGTGACCGGTGCTGGCGACCCCTTGACCCCTCTCAGTGTCTACTGGGACTTTCTCCGAAACCTCACGACCATTGTTCCCAACAATCCGCCTTCCGTGATTCTTCATACCAACGGACTATTGTTGGATGAGATCCGATGGGAGCAACTCGGCGACACCAGACCACTGATTTCACAAATCAACGTCTCGTTTGACGCTGCTACTCCATATACTTACAAGATCAATAGAGGTGGGTCTTGGAGCAAGCTCATGGACAACATGAGATTCGTTTCCTCGCTCAACCGAAAACTCGTTCTGTTCTTTGTGGTACAGGCCAACAATTACCGAGAATTCCCCGACTTCGTGAAGCTTGCCAACTCCCTCGGAGCTACCAGTGCCGAAATACTCGGGCTGCAAAACTGGATGACCTACTCAAACGAAGATTACGCAGGTCGAGCCGTACACGCGAAAAGCCATCCGTTGAATGACGACTTCTTGGCGACCTTGAGAGAGGCAGTGGAGGTCGATGTGAGACACATTCTAAAATCCTTTGTTATGCTGGGCGATTCATACGAGCGGGCGAGCAGCTTGTTATAGTTCCGACGTGGCAATGGATCTGTAGTCGTGTTTGTTTGCCGGTCCTGGAAAGTGCCAATTTTCACTCCCGCATTTTGCGGCAACTTCGAGAATACTGCGAGCTGAAGGATTGAACTCGGAGGGAAGTTTGCAGTGATGTGGAGCCAGAGAGTGCACTGGCATGGATGTAATTCGGAGAAGCTCGTTGAACAGCTCCTCATCGCGTTGCCAGCGCACATCTTCGGCTGTAATCCAAACGGCAGATCCATGGATAGCCAGACTAGCCCACCGTTGAAGGACTTCACTTCCTTGGTGCCAGGCAAAGACACCTGTGTGCCTACTGTCATTACGATGGGTCTTGCGCCAGTCCATTTCGCTCTGCCGAGCAGCGAACGTCTGTCCCGATTTTTCAAGCTCAGTTAAGATCTCCTTTGGATCTATGCGAACGAGGATGTCGGTGTCGAACCACACCCCCCATTCAAACGGCGATTGCATCGCAGCCAAGGGCTTGCGGTATATCGGATGCAGATTCTGACCAGTCACTTGGAATGTACCATCGACAGGTAGTTGTTTGGTGAGCCCAAAGTCCGCGCACCAGATTGGCAATGTCGAGGCAGTCTTTTTACGAAGATACCGTATGAACATGTCCGCCAGGTCGGCTGCCTGGTCGTCGCTACCGATCACAATGCCATGGGGTATTGTGGCTTGACTGTCGTTCCAAGAAAGGATCTTGCATTCGGCGTGCCATTTGGCGGCAGGGCACCAGGCAAGAGGATTGTCGAGGAATTCCCATAACCCCTTGCGATTGCAGGCTCGGCACCGACTCCACGGGTCGGCTTTTTGCTCGAACCGTTCGCAGAGAACGCAAGTTGAACAAATAGCCAGTCTTGCCGCATTGTGAATCGGTTGACCATTGTAAGCGTCCATCAGGGGCTCTTGCTTGGTAGAGTTGCGTCAGGCTCCGGCCCCAGCCGCCAAACCGCCTCAGCAGGCGCGTAGTGGACCTTGCCCCGGAAAGAGAGGTAGGCGAGCATGTGGCGGATAAGCGAGCCTGTATGCCCCTGGGAGCCGCCCCAGATGACGATTTCGTCGATGGTTCGGTCCGCTTCGAGGATGTGGACCAGCAGGGCGGCCGTCAGCGGCTGCCACGAGGGATCTTTCACCGCTGGGACGAACTCTTGCCTTCCGAAGCGAGGGTTATCATGCTCCACGTCGATATTTTCGTCGCTCCCTAGATTCCGTGCAAGCAACATCACGATTTTCTGTCGGTTGTCGAGCAGGTGCGGTGAATCAACGTCCACCTCACGGTTTTTGAGAGGGGTGTCCTCTCGGGTGTGGCCGCTGACCTTGAGGGCCTCGTCGGACCACTTGTCCGAGATGGGCCTGAGCAGACCGTGAAACGTGTCTTTGAGGCCGGGACGGACAAAGACGGCACCCAGGGCGATCATCGACGAATCTTCGAGTCCGGGGACTTCACCATCGGTTTTCACATCAACCATTACGTAACTCATTGACTCTCCTTTTCACACCCGACCTTAGGGCTTGCGAGATCGTGTCGATAAGAACTCCATAAGCAGCTCCGTTCGTCGCTGGGTTCGTTCGATGATGCCACCCCACTCGGCCTCAGGATACTCCTTCAAGATCATCCCGGTCGAGACGGCAATGCCCGGCATGGCCATGTGCTTCGCCAGAGCCTCCCACATGGATTCTGGGCACATTGCACACGCTCGGATTGCCCGGTCGATGGCGGCCGACTTTTCAGCTTCCGAGAGCTGCGGTTCTTCGACGCTCAGAATGGCCATTATGGTATCTCCTCCTCACCTGAGGAATTGGTTGTTCGTTGTCGAAATCGTTTGCAGGTAGCTGTTAGCCCCTCTCCTTTCGAGAGGACAATCAAGGTGCCCCGCCCAATTGTGGTTTCGGCAAAGAGAGCGGGCGGCGGGTCGTCTTCCATACAAGTCACATAGCCATCGATCTCGAATTCGGCATGAAAACAGTCGGCTCAAGAGAACATTCGGGCTTGCCTAGGCCATCTCGTCCATGGACGAAGCAGGCATCTTGTCTTCCATGGAGCCGGAGACGGCGAAGGCATTGTCGCAGGAACATGTAACCGTGAAGTAGACGACCGCTCCGTAGTAGCTCTTCTTGTACCGGCTGCCTCCCTCTTCGATGGGGTTGACACTATCTTCGTTCACCTCGAAGACACCAAGCTCGGCTCCCCCGTTGATCTCGGTGTACTTGCGATGGATCTCCAGATGAGCTTCCAGCTTGACGGCATCTTCTCCATCGAACTGACCTTCCATTTCGAGCTGTCCTTCCTTGAGGGGAGTACCGCATTCGGAGCAGGTGCGCTCGATGCGCACCGTGCCCGTTACGGTTTGCGTATTCGGATCGAACTCCAGCTCACTGTCCAACTCGGGATCCGACATATCCATGGATACGAACTTGTTGCAATCCGGACAACGCATGGTTTTCTCCTTCTGTATTTCAGAGCTGTCCTACAAGGCCACGCAGCTTCGCTCGCGTCTTGGCCGCCTCGTCCATAGGGACATCGAGTTCGAGGGTGATGGCTCGAATGTCGCCAGAGACGATGGTCTGATCGTCTCCTTGCCAAAGAATAACATTCACACCCGGCGGAAGCTCGCACGATACGGTCTTGTGTTTCATTTGATTCCCTCGATTACCTCGAACAGCCTGGCTGACTTTACACAGGAGGCAAGTGCCAAATCGTCTGTTTTCCCCTCGCCCTTGACGAAGTAGCCTGTTGCGTGAGTGAACAACCAAAAGGTCATGGTTTGACCACCTTGCCGATAGTCGTTGTGGACGGCTACCATCCAGCCCTTGGTCCGCAGGTGGGTCAACTTGCGGAACGGTCCTCTCGGGCAGATCGCACCTTGTTTCTTGAGAGAATCGGATTCCTTCACGACTTATGTCTCCTCGTTGCACAATGGCTAGTAAGCGAATCCTTGATCAACCTTCGGATTTCCCTCTTGGCCGTACCTTTTTGGGTATGACAGTCGACACTGTGTTTGCTCGAAGACTTGCCCGCATAGAAGACTGCCGCGCAGTGGTCGCACGTCAGATCGAATCCAATGTTGCGTAGGGCTCGAACCATCTCGGCCAGCGTGAGCGGTCCCTCGCCTATATACCTGGGCTTGCGGCAACCAAGCACCCCCTCGGCTTCGGCTATCGCTTTCTGGGCGGCTTCGCGGTCGAATCCTTGAGTCGTCAAGAGAAGATATTCGGTGACAGACGTCAGCTCGCGCAGAACGACCTCCAGAGCCTTCTTGTCGGCCTTGAGCTGGTAGATCTCAAGAGCCAAGTTGTTCGTGTCGAGCTTCGATTTCTCCGTGCAAGCTCGACGGTAGTCAGCTCCTAGGCGGTCGAGCGACGCTTGCACTATTTTTCGGACTTCGTGTTCAACATGGGAGCTGAGAGTGGATGGACAGCTCACAATAACCTCGAAACTGTTAGGCACTCGGATCGACTGCAAGACTTTGACTTCGGCTACTGGATACTCCGACTGCAAACGAGCCTTAATTCCATTGCACACCATCTGACAGGCGAGAACGCCTTCGCAAGGGAAGTCTCGAATACGAACGTCGATGGTCATGGGAAAGTTCATGGTAGTTCCCCATAGATCTTGTGGTGCATGCGGTGGAGGACCATTTCGAGGGTTTGCCACTCGTGCTTGTCGTAACCTGGAGTGCCCACCGCCTTGGTCCACAGTGAGTGCAAGAGATTGCGCATGAGACCGTCGGTCTTATCGTCTAGGATGACGGTGGCCCGCTCTTCGGGCCAAAGAGGAGGAGACGGTGTCGAAGGTACCATCTCACCTTGATTAGCACGTGGTGACATGGTGCCAGGCAGTCTTTCCATTCCTAATCGCCTGAAATCGTCGGCGTCCATTGTCGCTACTTGTCCTTTCTCTTCGACTCTCGGGCTTGCCGGATTGGGGAGATCATCGAGAAGTCTCCAGGAATCTCTCCATCCGTTTCCACGTCAACCATGATGTAACTCATAACTTCTTTCTTCTCCACATCGGATCTGTTTGAGGGAACCAATTCTTGTTCAGTTTCTTCAGCCTACGAGCAAACTTAGGATCGAAATGACGACCGCCAGCATAGCAAAGATAGGACATCCAATGTTGCAGCTTCGTTCCTGATCGTGGTTGAGGTTTGCCAGCTCGGGCTAGACGCAGCAATATCTCCTTAGCCATTGCAAGTGTCAGTCCGCCGGGTCGCTGATAGTTTCCAGATCCCATAAACAGGTCAGGACGGCATCTTCTGGCATATTTGTCGAAGTCAGGATCGTATGAAGCTGATTTGGGATTTGTCAGTGCTTTGAAATATCCATAGTCTCGACTGACGGGCCTCGTAACAAACCTGAAATTTGGATCCGCTAGCATTCGTTTCAGTTCGGCTTGACGAGCGATCTTGGAGAGACCCTTGAACCACAACGGCACCAGTCTTTTGAGCTGTTTGACAATCGGATGCGATGTGGAAACCAATTTCGTTAAATAGCTGGCAAGTCGCTTCTCGTGAAGATCTGACGATTTTTGAGACGGTCGCGGAACTCTGTTCTCTGCCAAAGCGAGCAGCTCTTTGAGGTAGGATTCACCCCTGGTTCGCTTGAACCAGTTGGGACAGGCATCTGCCAGCTCATCAATAACCTGAGAGTCTTCGGGAGTCCTTCGCTTATGCAAATCGGCCAAAAAGATAGCTAGTTGTCGCTCGCTACGAACCTTGCTGTTGTAGTCCGGACGAGGTTCTCTAGCCAGCGCTCTCCGTCGCAACTCTTTCGTTCGCTCCGAAATCCTCCAATCGGGGAACCAGAACGGAGCGACTTCTTTCACACGTGCTATGAAAGTGGCATCATAGCACGCGGAACCTTTACTATTGTACTGTGCGAAAGCCGTGGCAAGCGTTTTCTCAGTTTGATTTCGAGCCATCTTTACCGATGGCTTTCTACCGGACGACATTGCCAGTCGCAGAATCTCTTTCTTCTTCCACTCGGGATCTCGACTGAAGCTGGCTATCAATCGAACAATCACGGCCTCCCTGAATCTGGCTATTTCGTTTTCTTCCAGTCCAGGTCCGACGATGGTAAAATGGGGTATGTTGCGACCGCCGCCATCAATGGTCAGGGAGGGCAAAGCATCAGCCAACGACTCGTCTTGGTCTTTAAGGGCTCTCAGCACCCTTGTCACGTGACTGAATCGAGTCGATCCTATCAACGCATCTGCATCGGTGTTCTCATCGAACATCACTGGAAGCATGATGTATCCACGTGACTTGCCGGGGCAGTTTCGGACAACTCGACCGCAGGTCTGAACTATGTCCACGCGACTGCTCTTGGCAGCATGGAAGATCGCTAGATCTGCTTCGGGCACGTCTACACCTTCCGAGAGGCAATGAACATTGCTGACGAGGGCCAGTTTGCGACTTGAAAAATCGGATAACACCTGGTGCCGATTCTCCGAGTCCATCTGCCCATTGACATGGAATAAATTCCATCCACTGGGCCGCTTTGCTTCAGACGTGAAGTGCAGGGCCTGGGCTACCGAACCGTGGTAGCTAAACGCCTTCGATACCCCGAACTGCTCAGCCGCTTGTTCTATCGCTACCAGTACAGCCTCCTTGTGACTCTTGTCCACTCCCGACCTCACAGCAACCGCAAGGACTTCGTAGTCGCAGATCAACCCCTTCTCGACGGCTGATTTGTACGAGAGTGAGTGAGCTACCTCGCCGTAGATGGACTGATCGTTCATGCTATGAACAAGAGCACCTTCAGCTTCTTTCAAGTCCTCCTCATATCTCGGTGTGGCAGTCATGAATATCCGCTTGGAAGCGAATACGTTCTTGTCATCCAGTGCAAAGCCGAACAGTTTATTGCGACGTCCCGCCGTGCGATGAGCCTCATCGAATATGGCAAGGTCGAAGTTGAATCCTCGAAGGGATTCGGCTGACTGATAGGTACAAAAGCAAATTAGAGACTTGCCAAGTAGTTCGCTTGATCCCTCTCTCAACAAGGGGGCTTCAATTTCGGCAGGCTTGAGAACCACATCATCCTCATCCTGGTCGGCAACAGATCGATCCGAACAGAGAGCTAGGAATCGCCGCTTTTCACCTAGTCCTGCCTGTCTGAACATGCAAATTGCTTGTCTCACCAATGCTATGGAGGGTACGAATACCACAATTCGCTTGGCGTGCAATTCTTCGACGATGACAGCTCCTACAACGGTTTTGCCGGTTCCGCAAGCCATCAGGACCTGACAGCGATCTGAAGTCTTCAATACCTTGATAGCATCAGCAGAAGCATCTGTCTGGTGCGGTTGAGGAGTTATTGAGCATAAGGTCTTCAACATGGTCTAAAATCGTCAGCGTCCATCGTCGCTACTTAGTCTTTCTCTTCGACTTTTGAGCTTGCCGGATCGATGCGTTTCCTTCACTTTTGAGACATTCATAGCTTTCCTGTGCAAGCTCAAATGGGATCTGCAATTTGGCGCACATTCGTTCGACAAACTCGTTTTCTCGTGTCTGCTCCTCAGGTGTGCTCGGAGGTGGAAAAAAGAAAATTGGCTCGACGATGTCTGTCGAGCGCGTGAACCTCGCGCTCGGCTGCAACTGCTACAGCCAGCCACAAGTTTTGCGAAGGCGTTCCAAGTTGCGCATAGGTCTTTCGGCACGCTCCTCGGTAGAAGCACATCGAGCGAAAGGTATCCCAGAGCTTCTCGGCCAAGGTCGCGCTCGCTTTCACCCGAGAGATCGTCGAAGCCAAACGTCGTTGCGTCCATGCGCGATCCGATTTGGAAAGCCGAGCGGAGTTTTTCGTCGGGCGATTCATCGGCCACCTTCCGACGGGGGTTTCTTGAGGGCATAGGTGCGCGGATAGCGCACGAGCGCTCCTTCCTTGTCGAGTCGATAGAGGATAGTTCGAGTGGCGCTTCGGTTGCGCTCGGTGAGCTGATCGAAGGCTCGCAGGCAGATCTCATCGAGCGATAGAGGCTCCTTGGCCGTCGCAAGGATCTCTTCGATCTTAGCGCGGATAGATTCAGCCATGGTCGACTCCTTGGAATTTGGGAGGTTCTGTTTTGTCGAGGATGCAATGACGTCGTCGCAGGGAGCGAACGAATTCATTCACAAACGTCTTGCACTTGAAAGTTGTGGCCCCCCGAATTCTGCCTTGATTTTGTAGGATTATCAAAGCGTCGTCGGCACGGTCCATAGCCTCCACGATGGTCATGGAGAGAGTCTGATTGTTGTCCTGGTAGGACTTTGCCAAAAGTCCTGCCCACTCGCGGGCTAACTCGACGATACGGTATTCTTTCCCTAGATTTAGTCGGCGGGCTCGCCGCTTGGCCGCAGCGACGGACTTGTTCGAGACAAGCGACAGCTCCTCGTACATGTCCAGGCTGTAGCCGAGAAGCTGGTAGAACTGATCTACCTCTCTTTGGTCATACTCGACCGATAAGATCTCATTGAGTCCCACTCCGTGCGCCTGACACTCATCGAGCATCCTTTGCACGATGGAATTTCCTCGAAAACGAATGGTCTTACCGTACTTGACGAGAGGTTGCATCGGATCTTTCCTTAGTGGCAAGAATAGGTTTGGGGTACCACCATCGATAGGCTGTGACGACCCACATGAAGGCATAGGCGGTGTTGAGAGCGAAGAGGCCCCACTGCTTGGTGTAGGCAGCCGCGTAAAAATGCGCGGGCTGTCCAAGCAGGCCGAACAGTGGGGCTAGCTTGTGCTTCTTCGAGGTGAAATAGATCGTCGGCAGCCCTGTGAGAGGAAGCCAGATCTGAACGATGATGAAGAGGATCTTACCCATGCTAGTCGTCGTCGGACGAGTCCTCCTCGCCCTCGCGCGGATCTTCCATGATGAAGTTTCCTACATCGTCCAGATCGTCCTTTTCGGGCTCGTCCGGCTCGTCGTCGTCTGCGGTCCACATGGCTCTTCCTTTCGATTTTGGTTCTTAGATTCGGTTGGAAGCTTTGACCTTGCTTATCCAGCTCACACACCTTCCCGCAAACGCCATCACCCTTAAACACGGGTAAATTGACCCTCATTCGATCTCGGTTTGTCTCCGAGTAGGAGATCTGCGATACGAGAAGGTGTGTGAGACGGATAAGCAGGACTTCGGCTAGGTCGTCGAGGCTCGCGACTTGATGAGATTCGACAACACCTCGATGCTGAGACGAGGAGAGGCTTTCTCTTCCTCGAAGATGACCTGGGCGAGGGTTTGAGTGGTCAGCTTTGCCCCGGTGACATGGTCGATCACTTCGAGCTGATCGCCCGCCCGGACGAAGGCCGCCACATTCTTGAGCGTGATGTAGTGGTGCTCGGTCGTGTCGTAGAGCTTCCGGTTTGCGTATCTTCGGATTGTTCGCATCGTTTGGGTCTCCATTCTCTGTGGTGGGTTGATCGGTCAGATGAAAATTGCACGCCTATCCGGTCGACGACTATCAGTCGGCTTCTCCATCGTCGCAATAGTCTGGTCCCTGATGCACGGCGAGGATGACGCCACACACTTGACATTTCGTCACGGGCACTGTCTCATAATCTCCTCCACTGCCCAGCATCTGTGTGGTGGAACGTACAGGCGCGTGTTCCTCAGGTAGACATTTCGATACTTCCGACATTGACATTTTCCCTCTCATCGCACGTGAAAGCCGCCGCCGAGGTCATCGACGAAGAGGAAGAGATCGCCACTCTTCGACCTGCGAATGGCGACATCGTAAATCGGAAGGAGAACCGCGAGGCAGGGACCAAGATCAGCGGGCATTGAAAGGGGAGTCGGAGCTGGCCACTTCACCGGCTTGCCCAGCCAGTGAACGACCTCCGTCACCATCGTCGATGGATACGGGGGATTCCACTTGAACTTATGTTTCATGACTTGTTGGGATTGACGATGGCTAAGTACAACCCAGCCTCGGCTAACAGACTGAGGTTGATCATCACCTCTTCGTGAGTGTCGCCCAGTGCCCAAGGCCGGTCGACAATAACGAGGTTGCTCTTATCTTTGCCAGTCGCAGACTTGGCCTTGGCGATTAGTTGCAACCATCCAGCATATTTTTCACAATGAGCGGCTGAAACGATCATGGGGCTCCTTTTGTTTTTTGAAATCAGTCGT
>Ga0187853_10001768_pt1 | contig 19175 bp, 16 predicted proteins | sample June2016WEW_6_10_2_FD_132417 | JGI IMG/M metagenome (GOLD analysis project Ga0187853, IMG submission 132417) | Peatland microbial communities from SPRUCE experiment site at the Marcell Experimental Forest, Minnesota, USA - June2016WEW_6_100 | ecosystem: Environmental > Terrestrial > Soil >... | reverse complement strand
GGCTCCGAGCTCGTCGGGCTGATCCCCAAGGCCGCCTTGCTCGCCGCGGGCCGGCACTACCTGGCTCAGATGGGACGCTCCACCGGCGTTCCGGAAAGCGCGCTCGCGCACGTCGCGATGCGGACGCTGGGTCTCTCCGAGGTGAAGGCGTTCGACCCGGCGGAGCGCATCATCGAGTATCGCCTCGCGGGCCAGGCCCGCCTGGTCTCGATGACGCTGCGCGAATTTGCCGACGAGCTCTCGACCGACTCCCCGGCGCCCGGTGGCGGCTCGGTCGCGGCGCTCGTGGGCGCGCTCGGCGCCGCGCTTGCCGCCATGGTGGCCAACCTCTCGTATCCGAAAAAGGGCTTCGAGGCCAGGCTCGCCCAGCTCGACCGGATCGCGGTGCGGGGCCAGGAGATCAAGGAACGCATGCTGGCGGCGGTTGACGCCGACACGGCCGCGTTCGACAGGCTGCTCGAAGCGATGCGTCTGCCGAAGGGGGCACCGGAGGAGCAGGCGGCCCGCGACGCGGCGATCTCCGCCGCCACCGTGGCCGCGATCGAGGTGCCTCTCGGTGTGCTCGAGGCGAGTCCCGAGATCATCGAGCTGTGCCTCGAGGTCGGGAGCATCGGCCTGCAGGCTTCGCGCTCAGACGCCGGAACGGGAGCACAGGTCGCCCGCGCCTCCGCCGCCGGGGCGTACCAGAACGTGTGCATCAACGTGCCGGGCCTCTGCGATCGCTCTCAGGCCGCGACGCTGCTGCAGCGCGCCGATGTCGCCTGGGCCAGGGCGCAGGAGCTGCACGCCAAGGCTGAGAAGGAAATCCTGGGAGGCCTGCGCACCGCGGCAGAAAATAGCTGAACGCCGAGCGCGCGAAGATCACGACAGCGGGCGCGCCGAGTTGCCTTCCTCTCCCTTCTTCCCTTTCGCTTTTTCCCCAGCGCCGGCTGCGCAGTGCCATGGCAACGGGCGACGGTGAGCGGAGAAAAAATTTGGTGGTGCGCGAGCACCACCGGAAGGAGCGGCCAGCTTCCACCTTGCAGCCCTAATGTCTCCTGTTGGTCACCCGAGCACAATCCCACGAAAGTGGGATGTTCTGCGCTGTAACCGTCTACTCGCTCGGCGGCCTCGCGATGACAACGAAAAGTCCACGTTTGAACGAAAAGCGGTATCACGCGGTGCCGCGAGCACCAGCGTTGATCCGGCGAGGTGGACGGGGGCGGGTGTGTCGAACGTGACGCGGGCAGAGCGGTCGCGTGAAGGAACGCGTTGCAGTTCCTTGGGTTACGCCTCGGCCTTGAGCTTGCGCACTTCCTCGATCAGAGCGGGCACGACCTGGAAGAGATCGCCCACGATCCCGTAGTCGGCCACCTTGAAAATCGGCGCCTCGGCGTCCTTGTTGATCGCGACGATGATCTTCGAGGACGACATTCCGGCTAGGTGCTGGATCGCGCCGGAGACGCCGCACGCGATGTAGAGCGAGGGCGAGACCACCTTCCCGGTCTGGCCGACTTGGTGCGAGTGCTCGATCCAACCCGCGTCCACCACGGCTCTCGAGGCACCGACCGCGGCGCCCAGGAGCCCGGCCAGGTCGCGAATGAGGGCGAAGTTCTCGGGTCCCTTGATCCCCCGGCCGCCGGTGACGATCACGTTCGCTTCCGCGACGTCCAGCTCGCCGCCCTCCTTGGCGAGGATCTCTGTCACCACCGCGCGGATGTCGCCGGGGATAGCAGGCAGCGGCTCGACCTCGGCGGCCCCGCCGGCGGCCTCGGCCGCGAAGACGTTGGGCCGCAGCGTCACCACGGTTGGCTTGGCGCCGCCTACAAGCGTCGCGAACGCTTTGCCGGAGTACACGGGCCGGATCGCCGTCAAGGAGCCGCCGTCCAGACCCAGCTTCGTCACGTCGGCGAGGCATCCCCATCCGAGCCGGGCGGCGACGCGCCCGGAGAGGTCACGGCCGAGCGCGGTGGCCGCCATGAAGACCGCGGCGGGTGCGCACTTCTCGGTTGCGGTCCGCACGACCGCGGCGTATCCCTCGGAGGAATAACGGGCGAAGCGTTCGTCGTCCGCGACGTAGACCCTGCCGGCGCCCCAGGCGCCAAGCTCAGCTGCCTTCGCCCCGATCCCGTGGCCGGCGATCACCGCACACACCGACCACCCCGGGCCGGCCGCGAGGCGCTTCGCCTCGGACAGGGCTTCGAGGGACGCCTTGCGGATATTGCCGTTGCGCTGCTCCACGAACACCAGAATGCATGCCATGGCCGCCCCCTAGATCGCTTTCGCCTGCTCGCGCAGCAGACGTGCCAGCTCCCGCGCCGCTCCCGCAGGGTCCTCCTCGCCCTTCAGCACCACGCCGCCGGATTTCGCAGGCGGCAGCGAGAGCGCCTTCCAGCGACAGGTTGCGTCGGCGCCGGCCATGGCCGACTCGTCGAGGGCGAGGTCCGCCACCGCGAACGCCTGGATCGCGACCTTCTTCGAGGCCATGATCCCCTTGAGCGAGGGGTAGCGGGGCTCGTTCAAGCCTTTGTGGGCGGTGATCAGGCACGGTAGGGGCGCTTCCACCACCTCGGCTCCGCCTTCGATCTCGCGGTGCGCCGTGATTTTCCCGTCGCCGATCTCGAGCTTGACCACGCTGGCGACGTGAGGCATGTCCAGCAGTTCCGCGACCATCGCCCCGACCAGTGCGTTGTCGCTGCCCACGCCCTGGACGCCGGCAAAGAAGATGTCGAAGGGGCCGGCCTTTCGAAGCGCCGCCGCGAGCACCTTCGCGATCGCCAGGGAATCCCCGAACGTCCCCTCTCCACCCTTGACGTGGACGGCGCCGTCGGCACCGCGCGCGAGGCACTCCCGCAGCCCCTGCTGCGCTCGCTCGGGTCCGTACGTCACTACCGTGACGGAGCCCCCTTTGGCTTCCTTCAGTCGGATCGCCTCCTCGAGGGCGTACTCGTCGAACGGCGAGACGATCCACTTGATGTCGGCGTCGTCGATGCGGTTCCCCGAACCGGCAATCTTGATCACCGACGCCGTGTCGGGCACATGGGCCATGAGCACGCAGCTCTTCATGATATGGTCCTCCTGGAGCAGCCGAGCGGCAGCCTCGGTGCCGAACGTCTCTCCTTGGCGCCGTCGGGCCGCGACTCCGGGCGCCTCACCGAACCTTGCCGAGGACCACGCAGGCGTTGGTCCCACCGAAGCCGAACGAGTTCGAGATCGCAACCCGTACCTCGCGCTGCACTGCACGGTGCGGCGTGTAGTCCAGATCGCACCCCTCGCCGGGATTGTCGAGGTTCAGTGTCGGCGGGATGGTGTCTCGGGACACCGCCAGCGCGGCGATCCCGGTCTCGAGCCCGCCCGCAGCCCCGAGCAAGTGCCCGGTCGACGATTTGGTGGACGAGATTGCAAGCTTGTACGCGTGGTCCCCGAATACTTTCTTGATCGCCAGCGTCTCGATCCTGTCGTTGAGCGGGGTCGATGTGCCGTGCGCGTTGATGTAGTCGACGTCCTCAGGCTTCAACCCGGCATCGTCGATGGCCATCCGCATCACCCGAGCCGGTCCGTCGCCGTCCTCGGAGGGGGCCGTGATGTGGTAAGCATCGCCGGTCATCCCGAAACCCAACACCTCGCACACGATCGGTGCACCTCGGAGCTTCGCGTGTTCGAGCTCCTCCAGCACCACAAGGCCGGCACCCTCACCCATCACGAACCCGTCGCGGTCCTTGTCCCACGGGCGCGAAGCCTTTTCCGGCTCGTCGTTTCGGGTCGAAAGCGCCTTCATGTTGGCGAACCCGGCGATCGAGAGAGGGTGGATGACCGATTCGGTGCCGCCGCAGATCGCAGCGTCGCAGTAGCCGCGCTGGATGTACAGGAACGCATCGCCGATCGCGTGGGCGCCGGTCGAGCACGCCGTGCAGGTGGCGCTGTTCGGCCCCTTGGCGCCGGTCCGGATCGAAACCACCCCGGCTGGCATGTTGACGATGCTCCCGGGGATGAAGAACGGCGAGACCCGGCGCGGCCCCTTCTCAAGCAGCGAAGAGTGGTTCTCGCAGATCGACGGGAGTCCGCCGATTCCGGAGCCGATCACCACGCCCACCCGCGGCGCGTTCTCCGGGGTCACGACCAATCCGGAGGACGCCACGGCCATGTCGGCGGCGGCCATGGCGTAGTGGATGAAGGTGTCGTACTTGCGCACCTCCTTCGGCTCCATTACGGTCGAAGGGTCGAAACCCTTGACCTCTGCCGCGATGCGGACCGAGGAACTGCTTGCGTCAAAACGGGTTATGTGGCCGACGCCGGATCGCCCGGCGATCAGCCCCTCCCAGGTTGCCTCGGTCCCGACCCCGAGGGGCGAGATGAGGCCCACGCCGGTCACGACGACCCGGCGAGTCATCACGCTTCCTTCACGTGCTCCTTCAGGTACTTCACGGCGTCCCCAACGGAGCGGATCTTCTCCGCCTCCTCATCCGGGATCTCGACGCCGAACTCCTCCTCGAACGCCATGACCAGCTCGACGGTGTCGAGGGAGTCGGCACCCAGATCCTCCACGAAGGAGGCCTCGAGCTTCACCTTCTCCGGATCGACGCCAAGCTGCTGAACGATGATGTCCTTCACCTTCTGCTCGATATTCATTAGGGTCTCCTTCGCGGTCCGCGTCCTAGACAGCGGGCGGCTTTCTATCACACGGGGCCGGCTCATGCAAGCGCGGCTTCCGAATCTGACACCACGTCACCGTTGGAATCCAGGATCTTGAGCTCGAGCTGGAGCTCCACTCCGAACCTCTCGCGAACGCGCGCCATCATCTGCTTCACGAGGCTCCGGACGCCTTCCGCGGTCGCTCCGCCCGGATTCACGATGACATTGGCGTGGCGTTCGCTCACCCTGGCCCCCCCACTGGAAAGCCCCTTGCATCCTGCCAGTTCGAGTAGCCTCCCGGCGAAGTCTCCCGGCGGGTTGCGGAAGACGCTTCCGGCGGAAGGCTCCGGAGGTAACACCCCTTGGCGCTTTTCGCGCACCTGGTGGACACGCGCCTTGAGCACCTCGGGGTCTTCAGCGCGCAACGACAGTTCCGCCGAGGTGACAACCCGTCCCTTGCCGAGGACACTCCACCGGTACCCGCCATGAACCTCCCAACGCTCGAGCCTGTGAAGGGTCCCGTTTTCCTCCACAACCTCCGCCCAGGACAAGACATCCAGAATCTCCTGGCCGTACGCCCCGGCGTTCATCGCAAGGGCGCCGCCAAGCGTCGAGGGGATGCCACCCAGGCACTCGACCCCCGCCAAACCGGCTTCGAGCGCTGCCCTCACCACCCGCGCGAGCTGTGCGCCACCCCCGGCTCGGAGCCTGGCGCCGTCGACCTCGATGTCGGCAAGCCGGTCCACCAGCACGAGCACGGCGGCGTCGAGACCTGCGTCCGGCACCAGCACGTTGGCACCCAACCCCAACACCAGCCACGGAATCCCCGCCTCCCGGGCGGCCCGGACAGCCTTGCCGACGGCCTCCGGGCGCGCACAGCGCACGAGGACCCGGGCCGGCCCGCCTATCCGCAGGGTGGTGTGGGCGGCGAGCGGCTCGTTTTCCGCGATCGACACTCCATCCGGCGGATGGGCAAGGAGTTGCGCGCGAAGGAGAGGCCAGTTCTTGGAATTTGGCATGAGGTTTGCTAGAGGTTTGGTGCGGTCAGGATTAACGGCCACGACCTGAACGCACGCATCCAACCTCCTCCTTCATCATGGCGGGCTCCCAAGCCCGCCACCTTTTTTTCGGGACCCGAGCGCGTCCAGCGGTCCTTTGGCGCTCGCGGGCCCGAATTCCTGCGTCCGTCCGGAAGCGGGACCTGGGTTCCCTCGGAAATGAGTGCTCACCCCGACACCGCTTCCGCCCGAAGGCTGCGGAACGATGCGCCAGTGTAGCTCAGGTCTCCCCGGTGTCGCGGATTCCGAGCCCTTTGAGGTGGTGAAGGAGGGTCTGACGCGAGACTCCGGCGCGACGCGCCGCGTGCGACCGGTTGCCGCCGGTCTCCCGCAGGACGGCCGCGAAGTACCGGCGCCGGAACGCCTCGAGGGCCGTAGGCCAGCTCTGGAGCGGCCCGTCACCGCCCGATCCTGGCGCCAGGTCCGGGAAGCGGTCGGGACCGAGGACCTCGCCCGGACGAGCCGCCGCCACCGCACGCGCCACCGTCGATTCGAGCTCCCTCACGTTTCCGGGCCACGAAGCGCCCCGAAGCGCGTCGAGAGCGGCCGGGGCCAGCCGCACGCCGGGCCGGTTGAGCATCGCCGCGAACCGGGACGCGAAGTGCTTCGCCAGTGGATCCACGTCCTCCGGGCGCTCACGGAGCGGCGGGATTTCAATGATCGCCACGGCCAGCCTGTAGTAGAGATCCCACCGGAAGGCTCCGGCGGCGGCGGCGGCTTTGATGTCGCGGTTGGTGGCGGCGACGAACCGCACGTCCACCGTGCGTGGGCGGGTGGCCCCGACCCGACGCACCTCCCGCTCCTGGAGCAGGCGCAGCAGTTTCCCCTGAAGCTCGAGCGGCAGCTCGCCGATCTCGTCCAGGAAGAGCGTCCCGCCCTCCGCCGCTTCGACCATCCCCGGGCGGTCGCGGTCGGCGCCCGTGAACGCGCCCCTGATCACCCCGAAGAGCTCCGCCTCCAGGAGAGGCGTCGGGATCCCGGCGCAGTTGAGCGGAACGAACGCTCCGCGGCGGCCGCTCGAGGCGTGGACCCCCCGTGCCACCAACTCCTTGCCGGTGCCCGGCTCACCGACGATCAGGACCGTGAGAGGCAGCGGCCCCCACCGTGCCACCTGCTCGCGCACGGCGGTCAGGCCCCCGATGAAGCCGAGGAGGTCGCCGGAACCGCAATCACGCTCGGGGGTGGCCCCGTCCAGCCGCGCGGCGATGTGACGAGCCACCATCCCGAGCGCCGCCCTCGCGGCGCCCGACAGGTTTCCGTCCGAGCGCACCCTGACGCCTTCGACCTCTAGCACCTCGCACCCGGCCGTCGGCTCGCCCCAGGCCGCGACGACCGTGCCGCCGCTGGCCACCTCGAGCCATCGCAGGTCGAGGGCGCGCGCCAATCCCTCCAGACGCACCCCGGCGAGCGCGTCCGTACCCGAGTTGATGACCGCGTCAAGGGCTCGCACGATCCTTTCAGGGTCCGGGCCCGAGGCGCCGCGGAGAACCCGCGTCCAACCGTGCAGCTCGGCCTCGACGAGCGCCGCCTCCGCAGATCTCTCGCACTCCTCCCACTCGGGGTCGAGACGCTCGCCACGGCGTGCAAGAAGCGCGGCGAAACGGGCCAGGCCGACGGCGCCTTCGCGGGGCCAGCGACCGAGAGCGTGTTCGAGCTTCGTCCTGGCTACGGCTCCCTCGCCGCGACGCCACGCGGCCAGCAGCTGGGCCGAGATCGTCACTCCCCAGCGGCGGGGCAGCCCGCCCGGCGGGCCGGTCCCGTCATCGGCGCTCACGAGTGCCTCGATGAGCCGGCGTTCCCCGCTCTCGGCACCATGAGCGGCAGCAGCCCCGCCTTCCAGGTCGCCGAGTGCCAGCGCGACATGCGCGCGCAGGCCGGCCAGCGCCTGGCCGAGACCGGGGTGTTCGGGAAAGCGCTCCACACCCTCCACGAGCCGGGGGAGCACGCGCTGCACCTCCGCGACGTCACCGCGAGCCAGTTCGGCGCGCGCGAGCTCGAGGTCGAACAGCAGGGTCCCCGCGTCGTCGACGTCGCCGCGCAGCCGTCGCCCCGCGAGGGTCAGCTCGCGTGCGGCCCGCCAGTCGAGCCGGTCGTTCGCCAGGACGGCCCTGTTGGCCCGAACCACCGTCGCTGCGCGCAACGAGCCGCAACGGTCGAGGAGGCTTTCCGCCAGCACCAGGTGACGGTCCGCGACGCCCGGCTGCTCCGCGAGGATCGCGACACACGCGACATCCGCATGGATCTCTCCGAGCAGGTGGGGAGTGTCGCCGCTGGCAGCGCGAAGCGCCGCCCGCAGGGCGGTCATGGCGGCCGGGCAGCACCCACGATCGAGTGCCCCGAGGCCCATGACGTGGAGCAGGCGAGCGGTGTCGTCACCACCCCACGCCGCCCCGCGGCGCCTCCCGAGGTTTCGAAGCGCGCGCGGCCCGTCGAGCTCGGCCAGTCCGATCTCCGCCTCGGCAAGCGGCGGCACCGCCAGCGCGATTGCGGTCTCGAGCCGACGGCGCTGGGCGGCTCGGTCCCCTGCCCGGCGCGCAGCGTGCGCAGCCACGAGCTCGCAGCGCGCCGCGAGCCGAGGCGGGAGGTCCCCCGTGACCGCAGCCAGCTCGAGGCCCGCCTGTGCGCTGGCGCTGGCCTCTTCGGCCCGCCACGCCGCAAGCGCGTGCCAGCGCCCGTCGCGCGCCCCGTCAGGCACTGCCTGGAGAAACCCCTCGGCATCGGTCAGCCGGCCGAGGCGCAGGGCCGCCTCGGCACCGACGACACCGAAGCCGGAAAGCGTCGCGACGGCCTGCGCCACATCGAGCACGTCGTGCGCGTCCTCGCACTCCAACCGACGCTCGCACCACGCCACCAACGGAGCGTGCTCCGCCCTCGCCACCGCCCGTGCGACGAGCCCCGCCGGGCCGCCCGCCGGGAGACGTGCGGCCATCTCCTCGACCCTCCCCCCGGGCCGCCGGGCGGCCGGTTGCAGAGCGCGCCAGACACCCCTGCGCTTCTGAGCCAGGCCGAGCCGCTCGAGTTCCGGGAGCGACCCCGGCGCACCCTCGGCGAGGAGCGCGAGGTCCTCCTCCGCCAACCCGACCGCGGCGCTCTCGAGCCACCTCAGCGTTTGGCGAGCACCGGCTGACGCCAGAGCGCCTCGTTCGCGCAGCGTGTGCGAGGGTCGCGGCGGTCTTGCGAAACCCTCGGCGGCGCCCGCCTCAAGCACGGTACGGGCAAGGAGCGGACGCCGCTCCCCGGCCTCGACGGCCGCGGCGCCGTGAGCGTGGGCGATCTCCGGCCGGGTCGCGGCCACCCACACCGCATCGGCTCCCCCCTCAAGGCAGAGCCCCCTCGCACCCGGGAGGCTCAGTGTCGTCAGTGCGAGAACTTCCTTGCCCGACGCCGCGGCGCGGGCCTGCACCTTCGCGATCTCCTCCTCTTCGAGCGCGCCGGCCGCGACGACGATCCCCGTGCCGAGCGTCGCGATGCGGACGGCCGCTGCAAGACCCTGAAGCACCGACTCGTCGTCGAGGAACCAGACGCCTTCGGTCGGGACCGCGAGGCGGCGGGACCACAACGCCCGACCGAGCCCGTCAGGATGCCGCAGCCCGGTCGAGGCGCGGCTCCCGGCTACCAAGACCTCGAGCCAGGCTCCTACCGCCTCCCACGCCGGCCGCCTCCGCGCCGCGCGCACGAAATCGTCCGCGAGCTCGGGAAGGAGTGCATTCAAGAGGGGAAAAACGGCCGGCGCGAGCACCGTCTCTTCGCTCCCGAGCGCCGGACGCAGCCGTCGTTCCAGATCGGTGTCCTCCAGGCGCAGGGCGGGAAGCCGCCCCAGGCGGTATCGCGGCCCGCCCCCGCCGCGCTCGACCTTTCCTCCGCGCAGCAGTGCGCGGGACGGATACCACCCGCGCTCGAACAGAAATGCAGCCGTCGCCATCACTTGGAGGGCGACCGCCGCCCGCTGTCCGCGCGGCCACCGGGCGGCTGCGTCGAGGCCGAGGCCCGACGCTTCGCACACGACCCGCACGCCGCCGGCTTCTCCGGAGATCCCGACGACCACCGGCAGGAACGGCGCATCCCAGGCCAACAGCCTCGCGAGCGACGCGGCGGAGGGCGTTCGCACTTTCACGAAGTCCCTGAAACGAGATGCTTCCATGCCGCCCAGAAGCCGGGCCACGACTTCGCCACACAACCCGGGTCGAGGACGCGGACCCCCGGCGCCGCGCTCCCCGCCACCGCGAGGGCCATCGCGATCCGATGGTCCGAGGCAGGATCGAGCGGCGCAGCCGTGCTCTTCGGGCTCGCGCTCCCTCCGGGAGCTGCGAACCACCCATCACCGGTTTCGATCTCCCAACCCATCGCACGCAGGTGCCCCGCCATCACGGTCAGCCGGTCGCTCTCCTTGGCCGCGAGGCCGTGCAGGCCGTCGAGCCGACCGCCGGCACAAGCCGTTACCACGGCGAGGGCCGGAAACAGGTCCGGGGTGTCGCGCAGGTCGGCCGCGAGCGGTTTCGTCGCCGGCCCCCTCATGACCACGCCCTGGCCGGTGACGCCGACCGTGCACCCTGCCGATTGAAGGATCTTGAGCACGGCGGCGTCACCCTGACGGCTGTCGGTGCGAACTCCCAGCACCTCGATGCGTCCTCCCGCAACGGCTGCGGCCGCCATCGGAAACGCAGCCGCGGACCAGTCCCCCTCGACGATGAACTCGGCCGCCGTGAGGCCGCCGCCGACCGCGAAGACGGTGCCGTCCTCCTGCTCGGCGACCCGGGCGCCGAACGCGGCCAGCACCTCGGCCGTGAGATCGAGGTAGGGTCGCGAAGGGGGCGCCGACGTCAGGTGCATCACGAGGCCCTTCGGCATAACCACCCCAAGTAGGAGCAACGCCGAGACGAACTGGCTGGACGCCGAGGCGTCGAGCGCCACCTCGCCTCCAGCGAGCGTCTTGCCGGACACTGTGAGCGGCAGAACCGCCGCGCCGCCGCCATGCGGCTCGACCTCCGCGCCGAGCTGCCGGAGCGCTTCCACGAGAGGCGCGATCGGCCGCCGGCGCAGTCGCTCGGAACCGTCGACCATCCACTCCCCCGGCAGCGCGGCCAGCTGGGCCAGCAGAAAACGCACGCCGGTCCCGTTGTTGCCGAGGTAGAACTCGCCCTTTGAAACTGGCTCACGCCCGTGCGCCGTAACGGTGTCGGCGGCCCAGTTCAGCCGGAACCCCGCACCCTGGAGCGCGGCGGCGAGCAGGCGCGGATCCTCGGCGTCAAGCGGCCCCCGCACCACCGAGCCCTCGCCAGCGAGCGCCGCAGCGACCAGGGCCCTCTGCGTCAGGCTCTTCGACGGAGGAACGCGCACCCTCCCCGAAACGCCATGGGGCGCATACGGCACCGCGAGCAGGTTCTCATCTCCGCCACTCATCTTGGCCTTAGACGGTTCGCGCGATTCTCGCCGCCGAACTTGCATGCGTCAAGCTTGGAGCGCACATTGGTCGGGTGGACTCGGCCCTCGAGCGGTTTGCCCTGCCCCGGCGCGAGCTGGCGGTCGCGCACCCTTCCGGCAAGCTCGTGTGCGTGGCGTGCGCGCACCGCTGCAAGCTGGCCGACGGTGCTCGAGGCGTTTGCCTGGTGCGCGGCCGCAGCGGGGACGCGCTCACCGTGCCATGGGGCTACACGGCAGGGGTCGCGATCGATCCCATCGAGAAGAAACCCTTCTTCCACCTGCTTCCGGGCGCGCGCGCCCTCTCGTTCGGCATGCTCGGCTGCGACCTCCACTGCGCGTACTGCCAGAACTGGTTCACCTCGCAGGCCCTGCGGGACCCGAGGTCGGGCGGCGAGGCCGAGCCGGTGAGCCCCGAGGCGATGGTATCCGCGGCCGTCGCCCGCCACTGCGACGTCATCACGTCCACCTACAACGAGCCGCTGATCACCGCTGAATGGGCGCACGACGTGTTCGTGGAGGCCCGCGCGGCGGGCCTCGTGACCACGTTCGTCTCGAACGGTCACGCAACGCCCGAGGTCCTGGACTACCTGGCGCCCGTCATGGACGGCTTCAAGGTAGACCTCAAATCCTTCTCGCCGAAGACGTACGCGACCCTCGGCGGGAAGCTGCAGGCCGTCCTCGACACGATCGCCGATCTTCCGGCTCGCGGCATCTGGGTGGAGGTGGTCACGCTCGTCGTGCCGGGACTCAACGATTCCCCAGCCGAACTCCGCGACATCGCCTCGTTCCTCGCCGGCGTCTCGCCGGATATCCCCTGGCACGTGACAGCGTTCCACCCCGACTACACGATGACCAGCCCGCCGGCCACGCCGGCCCGGACTCTTTTTGCGGCCGCCAAAACCGGACGCGAGGCCGGTCTCAGATTCGTGTACGCCGGAAACATCTCCGGCCGGGTCGGGGGGCTCGAGGACACGCGCTGTCCTTCTTGTGGCACCACGCTCATCCGGCGGTCGGGTTTTACAGTGCATGAGGCGCGCGTCACGGCAGACGGGACGTGCCCTTCGTGCGGCGCCGCCATTCCGGGGATCTGGACGCCAAAACCCCGCTGAGAGGATCTCTCGAGCACAGGGCCTCAACAGAGTCCTCCCGCGACGAAGCTCAGAGGGGCACGGTGCGGCGACCGACCACGGTGAAGAGGCGGCACGGCTTGCCGTCGTAGAGCTGCGTGTGGAAGCTCAGCCTACAGTCGGTGAAACCAAGCACGCCTATCATCCGGATGACCGCTCTCGGCGTCAGCAGGAACCAGGAGTCCTTGGGGCCCTGCGCGGCGGCGTCAGGCAGGAAGTGGAGGCAGGGCCCGAACCAGCGCGCGAGGAATGGAACCAGGAGGGAGCGGCGAGGGAGGACGTCGGTCACGATCACGAGCTCTTTGGTCAACGAGAGCGCCCCCTGCAGCGCTCGGAAGGGATCCTGGAGGTGAAGGAGGATTGAGCCGAAAACGGCCACGTCGAAAGGACCGATGCCCTCCGGGAACGCGTACACGCTGCCGTGAGCCAGCTTCACCTTCGAGTCAAGGGCCCCACGCGCAAACCGGAACGAGTTGTTGAGCTGCCTGATGTGCGTCTTACGGGCGGCGCGTTCCGCCTCGACGTCGGAACCGGCGAACGGCACAACGTCCCAGTCCTGTCCCTCCGACAGGTCATACGCGACCACGTGGGCGCCGGCACGTTCCATCCAGAAAGCGAGAAAACCGCTTGCGGTACCCACGTCCAGTACCCGCTTGCCTCGCAGTTCCACACCGCCCAGGTACTCTCGGACCCCGGCGCGGAGGTCCCACGAGCCGACGACGGGTAGTGTCCTAATTTGCCGGGACGGTGACATGGAGTAGGTCCGCCATTGTCCACGGGCTCCCCGCCACGCCAGCGGCCATCGCGGGCGTCAGCTTCGTCGTGCGGTGAACCCTCACGAAGTTGTAGGTGGCGAAGTGCAGGGCCACGGCAGCCCGGAGGTTGTCCACCTTCTTTGAGAACGCGTTCGTCAGCCGGGTGAAGCGCCTCATGTTCATCCTGACGGTGAGGTTCTGCCGTTCCACGTAGCTCGTGCAGATGTTGTCCCGGACCGGGTTTCCCATCATCACGGTCCGCTCAGTAGCCACGACGCGCGGAGGCGAGTACCTACCCGCCCCGATGGGCTCGGCCTCGTATGACTTTACGATCTGTCCGTAGTCCACGTCGGCACCGAAGGCGGTCTCCACGGCTTCCACGTAGGCGTTCAGCGCGTCGGAGGAGAGTTGCACCCGGTTGGCCAGCCGCGAGGACAGGTCAACCATGAACGCCACGGCGTTGGCCGCTGTCCGCTTGCCGACAAGGTAGGTCGGGACCAGCTTGCTCTCGGGGTCCAGGGCCACGAAGGTCCAGAAGTCCCCCACGAGCCGCCGATCGTCCTCTGCCGTCACGTGGCGCTGTTTCTTGCCCACGTAGGCCCACAGCTCGTCAACCTCGATCCGTCGGCAGGGAAGGTCGCGCATTGTCTCGTTCATCAGCTTCTCGCAACCCTGGCCAGCGCGGACCATGAGCCGGAGGATGGTGTCCCGGTGGACCTCGGTGATCCGTTCCGTGGCCCGGACCGAGGCACCGTCCACGAGGCACCGGAGAACTGCTTCCTGCTTCTGCCGGGGGAGGATGTTTGCCATGCCTACAATCTAATGTCTAATCCGATAAAAATCAAGGGGTGGAGACGTAATCTCCCAAGATCGAAATCGCGGGCTTGACAAACTTATCGCAGGGGTGTAGATTGGGGGCGGAGTGGAAAACGGAGGGCGGTCGCTCGACGGCTCGGGCTCCAGGCTTTACACCTTGGCGATCGCTGTGGAAGCAGCGGTGGGTTCAACTCCCCCGCCCTCCGCCACAACAATGTAGCACCAGAAGGGAGAATCGGCAATGGACGACCAGACCAACGAGCAAAAGGAAGAAACCGCCCCCGAGGCTACGAAGAAGCGGACGCAAGGGCGCAGCCCGTCCTATCCCGGAATTGACCTTGAGCGCGCCCTGAACCTCGCCGGGGTGATCTGGGAGAAGGAGCGGTCTCACGATGCTCCAATCGAGGCCGTGTGGGATGATTGGGGCATGAAGCACAGGACGGGGCCGGCACTGGTTGCAATTGCTGCGCTGAAGAAATTCGGTCTACTTGACGGCGCCGGTGGCAAGGTGAGGCTCTCTACCTTGGCGTTGGACATTCTGAGGGATGAGCGCGAAGAGTCGCCTGAGAAGGCCGAGCGAATCCGCGAGGCTGCCTTCAAGCCTCCTGTGCATGTTGAACTCTGGGAGAAGTACAAGGGGAAACTACCTACGGACGCCAACGTTAAGTGGTATCTGACGCGCGAGCGCGGCTTTACGGATCGCGGCGCCGAGGAACTAATCCAGCAGTTTCGGCGTACCATCAGCTTCGCGGGGGTCAAGGAGACGGACTTGCAATCTGAGCAACAGGGCGATAAATTGAATGGTGAGGAGGGCAAACGAGTGAATGCCCGAACCGCCGATATTCTACCGCCCGGTGGCCCTGTGCGCGAAGTCCCGATCCCCATTCCGGGGAACGCCTGGCCGATCCTAAAGGCCGCATTCCCGCTAACGAAAGACGCGTGGGGGCAGATGCTTGCGGTTTTGAAGGCAATGGAAGCGGGGTTGACTAGGCCCGACCCTGAGCCAGCTCCCGACGCGCCCCCAGACCTAACACAGAAGGACTCCTAATGCTGGAAGACGCCAACGCTCTCCGCGAGGCCGTAGAGCGCCTGCACGGCTGCAAGGCCAAGCTGCTTGAGGCCGTGAGAGTCGTGGAGCGGTTCCATGGCGCCGTGGTGTGGGATGGGGTGATCCACGTTTTCAGCATCGAAGGTCATCCGTCCGCGGTGATCTGCTACGCGTGGTCCTCGCCGGTCGAAGGATCGGGCCGGCGCCGGTTCTATGCCGTGCTGCGCACGCCTCCCGTGGTCTCTCCGGCCGATGCGGTGAGGGCTGCCATCGTGGACGATTACAAGGAGGGGAAACCCACCTAGGAGCAGCGTGTGCTATTGCTCCGGCTCACATGAAGTCATGAGGCCACTTTCGGTGACAAAGTCCTCCCGCATGATAGGAATACCGATGCTCGGCAGCTCGAACATTCCAGTTGCAACGACGTCAACCCGCATCGTTCCGATCACGAAACCCAAACCTGCTTCAGGTTGGGCAGGTACGAGCGGAGAAGACTTCAGCTCTTCCTTCTCCGGGACCCTTGGAGTCTTCATGGTTCTTCCTCCCAACGTTGCCAGCGTATCTCCTGCTTGACAGCATCTTGAGGCCCAGACTTGGTAGTGATCGTAGCACGTTCGATCGTCACATTGGTCTTTAACACGTGACTGAGTCTATCCGATTCCAGGAACGCGCCGGGGATGTCATCGATTGCAGCCTTCTTAGCGGCCTCACCGCCGTCCCCAATACACCTTACCATGGCCGCCGCAAGCCTGACTAACTGCTCCTCGGTGATATTGGGTGTTCCTAGGCCAAGCCCGAGCTTGGCCATCTGTGCCATTTGCTGGAGGATGACTTCGGTCGTGAGGGCCGGTTGTGGTGTTCCTTTGCCGCGGATTTCCAGTTCATGGACCGGGTTAAACGATTCCTTGATCGATAGCGCGCGTTCGTACTCGAGATAAAGCTTCCACATGACCTGTTCGAGGGCTTCTGGGGCAAAGACCACCTTCAGTCCGAGATCCTTCTTGGCCTCGAGGCGGTTGATTGGGTGGCCATGGTAGAAGAGCTTGGACTTGAGCTTGTCGATAATGTCATCGATCTCGTGCTGCTGATCCTTCGCTGACATATGTGTTTCGAGCAACTTACGGGCCATCATCCTCGCCTGGCGGTGAGATCGTTGCACGTTCCCAAGTGCGAGCGGATGAATCTGTTCGGTGAGCGCCAAGAACGCTTGAACCAACTCGTCCTCGTGCGTGATGCCAACCTCCTCCTTGACGAGGGTCATGTAGGCCGAAACATCCTCAACGTTGATCGGCGCTAGCTGACCAGGGCTGGCTGGGTGAGGCGGATTGAAGATATTCGTTACCGAGGGGTCAATCGGGCCTAGGCACCCCATCCTGTGCATCACGATCTGGTTCGCGCCCATCGCAAGGAGTGTCCCCGCACTGAAGGCACGGTGGGGCACCAACACGGCAAACTTCTTCGTGTATTCCCGAATCAGACTGACAATCCGCCACGGCGCTGTGCCTGACCCCCCATGACTATGGAGAAAGAGATCTATTCCCTTCTTGGCGCGCTCCTTGTTGCTCTCAAGATGGTCGAACAGAAACCGAAGGATGTCATCGCCAAGCTGAATCTCATGTCCGGGTCGGGTGGACGTTACGTATGCAACGACCAGGTGCCCATCTCGCAGTTCCTGAAGCTCCTCAAGGAGCTTTCGCCGTTGAGTTCGATCACTGACGACACTCTCCACATTGGGATTGGCGTCCATGGAGGAAATATAGGGCACAAACGCTACAAACGCTAGATAGGCGGTCAACCTGAGACAGCATTATCCGCCACGATCAGCGACTGCCAGACCCCAAATTAGGACACTACCCGACGACGGTTCCGCTTCCGGGAAGGTCCATCGTGTGGTAGAAGCAGCAGTCATCGACATTCCCAATCACTCGCGGCGTGGCGTACAGCCCTTCGTGGTCCATGGACGCTCCCGGCAACGTTGCTACAGCATGCCACATTAGCATTCCCCTCGAGGCGCGCCCGCTTCGTGACGGAACCGTTCGTTGCCTGCCGGCGGATCGCCCGCGCGGCAAGTCAGCCGTTCACCGCGGTCCGCATTCGGTGGTAGGATTACGACTTTAACGATGGGATCGGTGCGTCTCGCTTCGCTCACCCTCGAGGGTTTCAAGTCCTTCGCCGGACGTGTGGAGCTCTCCTTCCCGGGTGCGATCATCGCGATCGTCGGACCCAACGGCGCCGGAAAGTCCAACATCTCCGACTCTATCGCCTGGGTGCTCGGTGAGCAGTCCGCGCGCCTCCTGCGCTCCCAGAACATGGCCGACGTGATCTTCGCGGGCGCCCCGAGTCGACCCCCGCTGGGCGCGGCCGAGGTGAGCCTCACCCTGGCCTCCCCGGACGGCCGCTGGCCGGGCACCGACGGCAGGCTCACGGTGTCCCGCCGGGTGATGCGCGACGGCACGTCGGATTACCGGATGCAGGGGCGCCGCGTCCGTCTCAAGGACATCATGGACGAGCTGATGGACGCCGGCCTCGGCACGCGTGCCTACGCGATCATCGAGCAGGGGCGCATCGGCCAGGTCCTTTCGGTCAAAGCCACGGAGCGGCGCAACCTGTTCGAGGAGGCGGCAGGCATCACCAAGTTCCGCGCTCGCCGCCATGAGGCCGAACTGAAGCTCGCGGAGACCAGCGCCAACCTCCTGAGGCTCGCCGACGTGGCGGCCGAGGTGAAGCGGGCGCTCGAACAGTCGAGGCGGCAGGCGAGGCGCGCCGAGCGGCACCGCGACCTGCGAACCGCGCTCGCCGAGGTACGCGCCGCCCTGTTTTCGGGCAAACGCGCGGTGCTGGTCACGGCCGTCGAAGAGAAGCAGCAGGGGCTGACGGCGGCAGGCCTCGCCGAGGCCGAGGCCGCCACGATGCTCGCGAGCGCCGAGGCCGCTCTGGCTGCGCTGCGGCGCGACCTCGACGGCGCCCAGGAGCGCCTCACCGCCGTCCGTGACCAGGAGGCCAAGAGCGACGCCCTTGCGCAGCGGCGCGAGGTCGAGGAAGCGGCTACCCGCCGGGAGAATGCGGAGGCACTGGCGCGGCGCGAGGCCGCGGCCGTCGAGGCCGACCGGTTGGCGGCATCAGCTCAGGCGCTCATGCAGCAGGGGACGGCCGTCGCAGCCGCGCTCGCTGCGGCCGAGGAGAGTCGCGCAGACCGCGAGCGTGAAGCGGGTTCGGCCGGAGCGTCGGCCCAGACCGCGGACACCGCCGCGCGAGCGGCCGGCACCCAGGCCGAGGAAGCCCGCCGAAACCTGCTCGCCGCGGTCGCGACCACGAGCGAGGCCAAGAACCGCGTCCACAGGCTCGAGGTCGAGCTCGAGCAGGACAGGTACCAGCGCGCCCGCCTGACCTCCGAGCACGAGCGTTTGTCGGTTCACCTCGCCCAGGCGGCGAAGGGCGAGGAGGAGGAGGCCGTGAAGGAGAGCGCTGCAGCGACGACCGCGGCGTCCCTGGAGCGCGAGCGTCAGGAGCTGCGAGGGCGGCAGGAGACGCTCGCGGCCAAGGCGGCCGAGTTGACGGCCGACCGCGACCGCGCCGGCCACGAGCGGTGGCAGGCCCGCCACGAACGCGAGGGTCTCGCCCGCCTGCTCGCCGAGGCGCGCGCGCTGCCTACGGCCCTCGCCCGCGCGCTCCCAGCCGAGAAGCTCCTCGGCACCGTGGCGGACTTCCTGTCCCCCGATCCCGACGTTGCGAAGCTCCTCGACAGCGCCTACGGCGACCTGTTGAACCTCCCGGTGTGCGCCGACGAGGAGAGCGCGGCGCTCCTCGTCGCACAGGCGCCCAAGATTGAAGGGAAGCTCGCCGTGGCGATCGCCGACCGCTCGCTGCCCCAGTGGCCGTCGCCGCTGCTCGAGCAGGGCGGCGCGGCGCAGGAGGACATCGGCTGGCTCTCCGCCGCGCTTCCGCGCGCAGCGGTGGCCCGAGACATGGCGCACGCACGGGAGCTTGCCGTCACCGACCCGGATCTCGTCGTCCTGCTGCCGGGCGGCGGCAGGCGGCGAGGCACGTTCCTCGAGCTCCCCGGCTCTCGCGCCGCCGCTCCCGGCACACTCGAACTGCGCATCCGCGAGCGCGACGTGCTCGCCGCGGAGCAAGCCGCTTCCACCCGTGAAGAGGCAACCGTCGCGGTGCTCGACCAGGTCCAGCACGAGCTCGCGGAGATCGCCCCGCGCCTGGCCGAGCGCGATGCCGCCGTTCAGGCGGCCGCAGAGGCGCTGGCGGCAGCGTCGTCCGCGAGGTCTTCGCTCCACCGCGAGCGCCAGCGCCTCGAGCGCGAGCTCGAAGCCCTCGCCGCCGAGCT
>Ga0187853_10001759_pt1 | contig 19220 bp, 19 predicted proteins | sample June2016WEW_6_10_2_FD_132417 | JGI IMG/M metagenome (GOLD analysis project Ga0187853, IMG submission 132417) | Peatland microbial communities from SPRUCE experiment site at the Marcell Experimental Forest, Minnesota, USA - June2016WEW_6_100 | ecosystem: Environmental > Terrestrial > Soil >... | reverse complement strand
CGGACATTTACTCCCTGGGCGTGGTGCTCTACCAACTGCTGGTCTGGGATTTCATGCGGCCGATCACCACGGACTGGCAGCAAGAGGTCAGCGAGCCGCTGCTCCGTGACGATCTGAAACATTGCTTCGCGGGCAATCCGCAGGACCGTTTTGCCGGCGCGGGCCAATTGGCCAAGCATCTTCGAGGCTTGCCAGAGCGGCGGGCGGCCTTGGCGCGAGAGCAGGGGGAGTTGGCGGCGCGGGAACGGGCGGCGTATCGGCGCGGCATCGCCCGGAGCGCGACGGCGGCCTCGGTGATTGTGGTTTTGCTGTCGGGCCTCGTTTTGTTCGCCCTGAACCAGGCCCATCGGGCCAAAGAGGCCGCGCGGGATTTGCGGCGCCATGTCTATGCCGCGGACATGAATGTTGCCCATGAGGCCCTGGAAGATAACAATCTCTGGCTTGGGGCGGGACTGGTCCGCAAGCATTTTCCCAAGGCCGGCGAAGAAGACCTGCGCGGATTTGAGTGGCGCTACCTCTGGCAACGCTGCCAAAGCGATGACTTTTTCACCTTCCGTGAACACAACCACATCGTGACCTGCGCCGTCTTCTCGCCGGATGGCAGAGTTTTGGCGACTGCCGGTTTTGATAAAGCAGTAAAGATTCTGGACCTCGGTTCGCGCAAAGTATTGGCCACGCTCGAGGGCTTTGCCGATGTCATCGGGCGAAATGCGCCGGCTTTTTCGCCGGATGGCAGGCTCCTGGCCGCGGCGGATGGCCGGAACATCACGCTGTGGGACACTGCGCGCTGGCGGCGGGTCGAGCTTCGTTCATTGCTCGACAACGAACCGTGCAACTCTGGCGCGCGCCGTCATGGGCGGAGATCGCGGCGGCGGAGAAAAGGACTGAAGGGAAACCGCAGTAACGCAGGGCAGTTGGTCCTTACCTTTTTGGGCGGGAAGACACATGTATGATTGAATGAACTACTGCTTGATTGCGGAACGAACCGATTTACGCTCCGTGTCACCGGCTGGGCGGCGTTTCCGGCCCAACGGGCCGGTAGAACCCAGCCCAGGGCTGAGGCCGTCAGGCCGATGCCCTGGGGAACCGTTTAGAGAACCAAACGCGCCCTGAAAGGGCGCCAGAACCGCAAAGCTATGCCACAATCGCTTGCCAAGATCTATACTCACCTTGTCTTCTCCACCAAACGCCGGGAGCCTCGCCTGACCGACGACCTCCGCGCCGACCTCCATGCTTACATGGGCGGGACGCTTCATGGGTTGGGCTGCCAGCCTATCGAAATCAACTCTGAGCCCGAGCACATTCATGCGCTTTTTCTCCTGGGGCGCACGATCGCGTTGAGCGACGCCATTGGGCAACTCAAGACCAGTTCCAACGATTGGCTGCGCGCGAAGGATGTTCGGTTGGCGCGGTTTTACTGGCAAGGTGGCTATGGCGCATTCTCCGCAGGCCAGTCGGGGGTTGATGAGCTTCGGCAGTACATTCGGAATCGGCGCGAGCACCACAAGTGGGTTTCTTTCCAGGACGAATTCAGGGCGTTTTTGCGGCGCTATGAAATCGAGTACGACGAACGATATGTGTGGGACTGAGGCCTGTAGCGCCCTTTCAGGGCGCGGCGCGGGGGGGGGGAACGAGGCCCCAGGGCATCGGCCTGGCGGCCTCAGCCCTGGGCTGAGTTCTGGCGGCCCCTTGGGCCGGCACGCAGACCGCGAACGGTTGCCCATTCCATCGCCTTTCATTCCAGTCTAACGCTACCTCCTTGGCCTATGAAACCGGCTGACGACAACGAAGAAGTCTTCCCGCGAGAGGCCCGCAAACTGCCCGCGGCCCCGGGGCGAGACGCTTTTACCAACCAGGCCCGTGCGGGTCTGTTTTTTCGGTGAGCAGCTGCGCATTTTCAATTGAACAGTGAACGCAATGGACCGCCAGGCACAGATGGATCTCGAAACGCTGGGCACGGTCGTTCCGGCGCTGGAACGACTCGAGGGCGAATGGAACGAGGCGAGGGTGTCGGTGGCAGCGCGTTCCCGGGGCTACTTCACCCCGGACGAAGAGGATCGGGTGCGGCAGATACTCCTGGCCTATCGCAATTATCGGTTCGCTTTGTACGAGATTATCTATCGCGGCTACGAGTATCCGCGCATCCGGGAGCCGGAGCGCCAGCTCATGGTGTTCCTGCTGGCCTTCGGGGCGGCGCTGACGATTTATGCCAAGTCGCTCAAGCTGATCCAGGCCTACGAGCGGGAGCCGCTGGTCCGAAAGAAGCTGAACGAGCCGGACACGAAATTCGAGCTCGAGGCGGACTTTTTCGAGGCGGTGCTGCGCGGCTATAGCTCGCCGGCGAATTACCGCGGCCTGGCCAAAGCCGCCTGGTTCTGGCGGAGCCGCCGCCGAGGCATCCAGAAACTGGCTGCGGCGTCGCCGGCGGATTGGAAATGGGTGCTGGAGCTGATCCGGCGCCAACGGGGCATTGTGCGCAAACGGCTGTTGCATGTTCTGGTCTGCCGCCTGCGTTATGACTGGCGGGCCTTTGGCCGCACGGTGCTCGCGCCCGTCCGCAACACTCGTTACAGCATCCGCTCTCAGATCGCCGGGGCCTGTTCGCAGCTCAGAACAACTCTGCATTATGAGCCGGCCCTCAAAGCCGAGGTCCTGGCCCGGCTGCATCCCCATCTGCGGCCTGGCGACGTGCTGCTGATCCGCGCCGAGAAGAAACTCACCTCCGCCATCCTGCCCGGGTTCTGGGCGCATGCGGCCCTGTTCATCGATGGGGCCGCCGGGCTGGAGTCCTTGGGCCTTGCGGCTCAGCCGATGGTTGCCAGGCACAGGGCCTGCCTTTTGAAACAGGACGCGGGCCGGGGATGCGCGGTCGAGGCGATCTCCCCTCGGGTGCAGGTCAATCCGCTCGAGGCCGTGCTGTTTGCCGATCACGTGGCCGTGCTTCGGCCAAGGCTCAGCCCGGATGAGCTGAGGGCCGGCGTCGCTGAGGCCTTCCACCACATTGACAAACCCTACGATTACGAATTCGACTTCAACATCAGCACCCGGATCGTTTGCACGGAACTGATCTATCGCTGTTTCCACAAGCGCGGCCCGATACGCTTCACGCTCATCAAGCGGTTAGGGCGTTATACCCTGAGCGGCGACGACATCATGCAGCAATGGCTCGACTCATTGGATTGCCCGGGGCGAGCCGGCACGGCCGGCTTCGACCTGGTGACGCTCGTCCTGAAGCTGGACCACGGGCGGGCGGAGTTCTTTGAAGGGCCGCCGGGGCTGGCCGCGCTGCGACGGATTCAGGGCGGCTGGCGGCCCGCCAGCCAACCGGCCCTGCGCTCGGAGGATAAGGCATGAGCGGCGAATACGACATTTGGCACCGGTTCGTTTATCGCTTCATCCTGGGCGTCTATTTCGCCCGGGTGACCGTGATCAACCGCAACCGGCTGCCGCGGCAGGGTCCGGCGCTGTATCTGGGCCTGCACCGGAACGGGGCCGTCGATGGGTTTGTTTATCATCGCGCCCTGGGTGGGCCGGCCTTCATGATTTCGACCCAGCTCCGAAAGAACTGGTTCGCCCGGCTCTTTTTCACGGGCATCGCCGTCGCCCGCCCCAAGGACGAGGCCGAGCGCAGCGGGAACCAGGCCGCTCTGAAGCAGTGCCTGGATAGCCTCCGCGGCGGCGGGGCGCTTTGCGTGTTTCCGGAAGGCACCAGTTCGTTGGGGCCCCGGCACCTGCCATTCAAGAGCGGGGCGGCGTGGCTCATCATGGATTACCTGGAGAGGCGCGGCCCGCGGTTGCAGGTCGTGCCGGTGGGCATTCACTACGAATGCCCCTGGGCGTTCCGGGGCAAGGTCGAGGTCGTGGTGGGCAAGCCAATCGCCTTGGACCTGCCGGAGGGCCTCAGTTCTCGTGAGAAACTCAAGGCGCTCAAGCTGCGCATCCAGGCCGGGCTCGAGGAAGTGGGGATCAATGTGCCTTCGGCCACCGACCAGCGGAGAATCGAGCGCCTGGCCTACGCGGCAACTTTGGCCACACCCAGGTCTTATTTCAAATCGCTCAAGGCGTTGGAACGCGGCATTCCTGAACCGCTGAGAACTGCCGGGGCAAACCTCGAGCCAAAGTTGGCCGAGGCGAAGTTGCTGTTTCATCAGGGCGTCCCGCTGTTCCCCATGGGTTGGGTTGGCCTCTATGCCATGGCGTTGGCGCTGCTGGCGCCGGCGGTGCTTGGGGCAATCGCCCTGAACCTGCCGGCCTTCGTGGCGGGGTGGGCCGCCGGACAGAAATTGCCGGACGGCCGAAATGTTGTTTCCCTCTGGAAGATCCTGGTCGGTGTGCCGGCTTTTTGGATGTGGATGGCGGGCGTTGCCGTCGTGTGTTGGCTTCTTGGCCGGCCACTGTGGCTTCTGGGTTATGCCGGTCTGACCTGGGCCGGCCTGCATCTTTATTACCGCGTGAAGAAACTGGCCGTGGCGGTCCACAATGGAGTGCGTTACCCTGGGCTCAAGCCCGCCCTGCTGGAATTCCGCGAAACCCTGCTGCGGAACCTGCCCGAGGAGAAGGCGAACTCGGGCACCGACTCAACACGGATATGAAGACCCAAGCCCGGACATTTCATAGCCTAAGAGCGGTACCGGGCTCGCGAGGCTATGTAGCGCAGGTTTCCAACCTGCTGTATCGCCGACTTCCAGTCGGCAGGCTGTACCTGCTTGGTCGCATCAGCGGATTGGAAATCCGCGACACAGCAGACTGGAAGTCTGCGCTACGCCTTCCAGTTAGCGAAACCCCATGAAAAATCCGGGTCAAGAGGCCCCGGCAGCCAAGCCGGCTGGCAATCTGCCTGGCTGGCCCAGGGCGCGCTTTGGCCTGCTGCCGCACGAGGTCTTCTTCGGCTTGTTCTTGATCGTGACTTGGGTGCGGTTGATCTTTGCCGAGGGACTCTTGAGCGGGGACGCCCTGCTCTACCTTGGCCTGATGGCGGCCAACGTATGGGCCTGCTGGTTTTACCGGTCCCAAGACACGCCCGTTCGCTGCCGGGTCGGACTCCTGTTCTATCCCATCGCGATGAACATCATCTTCGCGCACATGAAATCGGCTGTGCCGAAGATTCATCCGCAACGCATGGACAGATGGCTCGAGCAAATCGACGCTCGCCTGGTCGGCGTCAACTTGAGCCTCCGCCTGCAGCCGTTGGTCCACCCGGTCTTCACGGAGTTGCTGAGCCTGTGCTATTTCCTTTTCTTCCTCTACCTGCTCTTCAGCCTGGGTTACTACTTCCTGGGCGAGGCAGCATTGCTGAAGAAATTCGTCCTGGGTCTGTTCACCATCTATGGCATCGGCTTCCTGGGCTACTCCTTCGTTCCCGCGGCGGGGCCCTGCCACGCCATGGCCGGGCAGTTCAGCGTCCCGCTGGACGGGTGGTGGTTCACGCGGTTGAACGCGGCGGTGGTGAGTCGCGGCAGCAACGGCGTCGATGTCTTTCCCAGCCTGCATTGCGCGATTTCCTGTTTCCTGCTGTTTTTCGATCGCCGGCACCGTCCCTGGCGATTCAAACTCTACGTGGCGCCGTGCGTCGGTCTGTGGGTGTCCACCCTGTATCTGCGTTACCATTATGCTATCGACGTCGTGTGCGGATTTGCGCTGGCCGGGTTCGCACTCTGGCTCTCAAACGGGCGCCCGTCTGCCAGGCCAGTCCAAACCAATCGAGATCTATGAAATACACCTGTTCCTTCCAGGAGCCGCCGGCGACCCGGCTCGAACACAGCGGCGGCAAAGGGGCCAACCTGGCCATCCTCACTCAACGTGGTTTCCCGGTGCCTCCGGGCTTTATCGTCGACGCCCAGGCCTACCGCGACTTCATCGGCGGAAGTCCGGAGCTGGCGCGCCGGGTGGAGCAATTCCACTTCGATGAGCCGGCGCGCTTGCGGGCCGAGTGCGAAGCGCTGCGCCATGAACTCGACTCCCTTGAACTCCCCCCGGGAGTGCCGCGAGAGGTCCGGGAACGCTTGGGGGCTTTCTCCTCGAGCCAGGCCTTCTCGGTCCGGTCTTCCTCGACCATGGAGGACCTGGCCGGGGCGGCCTTTGCCGGCCAGCACGAGACCTATCTTAACTGCTCGGGCGCGGACCAGATCCTCGGCCGCATCAAGGCCTGCTTCCTTTCGCTTTGGTTGGATCGGGCCGTCGCTTACCGCCATCAACAGGGATTCGATCATGGCCTGGCCGCGATGTCGGTCGTCGTGCAAGAGATGATGCTTTGTGATGTGGCGGGCGTCGGCTTCAGCATCAACCCGATCAGCGGAGATCTCAACGAGATCATAGTGGACGCAAATTTCGGCCTGGGCGAATCGGTCGTGAGCGGGGAAGGGGAGGTGGACCATTTCGAGATCGAGAAGAGCAGCGGCCAAGTGCGCTCGGCGGCGATTGCTCAGAAGACGCGCAAGGTCATCGGCGTGCCCGGCGGCACCCGCGAGGTGCCGCTGGGCCCGGAGGAGGGCAAGGTCTGCTGCCTGGAAGCGCGGCAGCTTTCGGCGCTGGCCGCCCTGCTGGTTCGCGTCGAGGCCAGCTATCGCTTTCCGCAGGATATCGAATGGGGCTTCGCCAACGGGCGGCTCTTCCTGCTCCAGTCCCGGCCCATCACCACCATTCCGCCGCGGTGGACCCGGGATGAATCCGCCGAACGGTTCCCGAATGTCATCACGCCGCTGACCTGGGACTTTGTCGAGAGCGGCTTCCATCGTTCGCTGAACCACTCATTCCGGCTCATGGGCTTTCCGCCCTTCAGCGGCAAGTGGTTCGCGATGCACGGCCACTACATCTACGGCAACCAGAATGCGGTCGAACTCTACGGCCGCCGGGCGCCCTTCATCGCGCGCAACCTCGAGGAACTGCGCGCCGCCGTGCCCAACCTGCGCGAAGAGTACCGGTGGGTCCAGGAATTGCCGGTCCTCTGGGCCCGCGACCTCGATCATTACCTGATTAACATCGGCCGTTGCCTGGCCGAGCCGTTGGAAACCAAGGACCTTCGCCAGGTCTGGCAATTCGTGCTCGAGGTCAACGAGCAGGGCGCCGACTACTTCCTGCCCAACATCGCCATTTCCATCACGCACAGCACGCTCTATCGCCTGCTCCATCACCTGCTCAAACTATGCGTCGGGCCGGAGGCGGCCGACTCACTTTTTGATCGTCTCATGGCCTATTGCGAAACCAAGACCGGCATGATCAACCGGGAGTTGTTTGAACTGGCGGGGATGGTCCGTTGCCAACCGCCCCTGGAAGCCCTGTTCCGGGAGCGCCCGTCACGCGAGATCGTGGACCAAAAACTGCTCGACCCGTTCCCTGACTTCGCGGCCCGGTTTCAGAAGTTCCTGCGCGACCACGGCCACCGCGAGGTTGATTTCGACGCCTACTCGCCGACCTGGCTCGAGTTGCCGTGGGTGGTGCTGGATAACGTCCGCCTCATCCTGCAGACGCCGATGGATCAGCCCCCGGCGGCCAGAGAACGAGATTTGAAGATTCGCCTGCAACAGGCCGAGGTGGAATTGTTCCAGCAGCTCCCGCCTGAACTCCACTTTTTTTTCGCGGAAATCCTGCGGCTGGCCCGGGTCTATACCAGCCTCGACGACCTGGAACATTACCAAACCACCCGGCTGACCCTGGTGCTGCGCCGGGGCCTGCGCGAGTTGGGCGTGCGCCTGGTCAAACGCGGCGTCCTGACCGAACCCATGGACATCTTTTTCGCGCGCCTGGAGCAAATCCGGAGCGCCGTGGACGCAGATAATGCCGAGGTCTGGACGGAGTTTGCCTCGCGGCTTGCCAGCCAGAAAGCCGCTTACTTGCGGGACAAGGCGCGAAAGCCGGACTGGGTTCTGGGCGCGAGCACAAAGCCCGAGGAGGTCCGGGGTTCTCTGTCCGGCCTGGCGGGCAGCCCCGGGGTCGCCGAGGGTCCGGTCTTCCTCGTCCTGGGTCCGGAAGACTTTGCGAAATTCCCCAAAGGCGCGGTCCTGGTCGCCCGCACCACAAACCCCACATGGACGCCGCTCTTTTACAGCGCCGTGGCGGTGGTCACCGAAAGCGGCGGTCCGCTCTCGCACGGGGCGGTGACGGCGCGGGAGATGCGCCTTCCGGCGGTGATGTCAGTCAAAGAGTCCTTGACCCGCCTGCAAAACGGCCAACGCGTCCGCGTGGACGGCGAGCATGGCAGGGTAACCCTGCTCTGATGCGGCGTTCGAATATCCTTTCCGGGCTCAGGTGTTCGACGGGCTCGATTTGGTAATGGGTTTCGGCGGTCTGGAAGTCCAGCGGGATGGGAACCTGGGCGCCGCCCCGCTCTTGCGCGCGGGTCCGGTCGCGCTCGTTGGAGAGAAAATGCTTCAGCGAGGCCAGCAGGAAGGACCGGAAGCGGCCTTTCTCCCGGACCACCGCCTGAAGATAATCCTTCTCCAACAGCCGGGCGAAGAAGGCCTGCGTCAGGTCCCGGGCATCGTGCGGGCTTTCACCTTGACGGCGAATGAAGGCGTACAGCGGCGCCCAATACCTGCGGCACAGATTCTCCAGCGCCTCGCGCGATGGCGCGTCCTGTCCAGCCCTCGCCGAGAGCACGACGGTCCAATGCGTATTCGAGAAAGGCGCCGCGGTGAGTCGAATGTGCGCTTTGCTTAGCTTGGAATGGCCGCTGGACATAACCGTACAGCCTAATGAGCCTCCGTTTTCTCCTTCGCCTCCGCCGCAGCGATTTCATCCCAGGAGGGCGCACGCCACATTTGCCAAGGTGCTCCGGCGAGGATCGCGCCGCCATCCGCACCCCAGGCCGCCGTTTGGAGAAATGAGCCGGCGCCGGCAAGCGTCGGCAATTCCTGCCGCGTGCCGACATCCCAGAGTTGACAATAGATAGCATCTAATCCGATAATTCGATCATGAATGTAGCGTTGACGAAGCATTTCGAAGAATTGATCGCGCGCCTGGTTTCGAGCGGGCGCTACAATAACTCCAGCGAAGTGGTCCGGGCCGGCTTGCGAATCCTTGATGCCGAGGAAAAGTCACTCGCGGCGGCGGCGTTTCCGCCGGGCTCGCTGCGCCACCTTTACACCAAGACCGACAATGGAGCCGAGCGCCGCACGGCCCGGGCTTCCACCTTAAAAGTCGAGGCCGAATGAAACAGTGGGACATCTGGACCTGCGACTTTGCCGCCGCGGGGCCGCACCCGGCGGTTGTCGTCAGCCATCCGGATCGGGTCGCGCGAGCGCCACTGGTCAATGTGTTGATCGGCTCCAGCCAGAGGGCAACGCGGCAACCGCGCGAGAACGAGGTGGTGCTGAACGGTGCGGTTCGCTCATCGTTTCCATCAAAAGATCTTTCCTCCATTATACTTTCCACTTATTACGGAAGCAAATCGCGCCAACGGCAACCGCATCACGGCTGATTCAAGATTCGCCCCGGAATGCAGGAGCCGGCGTGAGGAGGCTCACCTTTTAAAAAGAGCAGAGGCCACCAAACGGACATTACTGCCGGAGCCGGGTGGTCCTCGTAACCTAGATGTCACCTTTCCGACACCGGTTTGTCACGCTGCGTTCCTAAGTTCGTGCCGATGCGAAACCTCATACTGAAGGCCCCCTGGGCGAAGGCTCCCCAGAGCTTAGCCGGAAATCATCGGGCGCGGACATGGTCGGCGGGCCTGGTCTGCTGTGTGCTGGCGGTCAACGTCTTCAACGGCTTTTCCCAGGACTCGCGCGACCCGCTGCTGGACCTGATGATCGAGAAGGGGATGCTCACGCAGGAAGAGGCGCGCAAGGTCCGGCTCGAGGCCGATGCCCTCCGCACCAATTCCGCCGCCATCTCCTCGGATTCAAAGTGGAGGCTCAACAAGGCCCTCAAGAGTGTCGAACTCTATGGCGACGTGCGGCTTCGCTATGAAAACCGCCAGGTCAGCGCCCCGGATGACTCGCGCATCGAGTTGAATCGCGAGCGCGCGGCTCTGCGGGTCGGTTTGCGCGGCGATATCTACGACGACTTTTATTACGGATTCAGGCTCGACACCGCCCCGAACCCCCGTTCCCCATGGGTCACCTTCGGCACCTCCTCCAGTGGAGTCCCCTTCCAGGGCCCTTTCGGCAAATCCACCGACGGCCTCAACGTCGGCCAAATCTATATCGGCTGGCATCCGTCGGGTTGGCTCGATCTGACCGTGGGCAAAATGCACAACCCGCTCTACACCACAGCCATGGTTTGGGACAGCGACATCGCCCCCGAAGGCGCTGCCGAACGCTTCAAGTACACCGTCGGACGGGCCGATTTCTTCGCCACCTTCGGACAGTTCTTGTACGAGGACGCCAACCCGACACATGCCGCGCCGGGCCTCTTCAACCTCGGGTTCGAGAATGGCTCCCCGGCTTTCCTCCTGGCTTGGCAGGCGGGTGTCGACTACCACCTCACGGACAGGCTCTCACTGAAGATAGCGCCCGTATTATATAACTACGCCGGGCAAGGCGTGAACGGCAACACCCCAGGCTCCACCCTCACCCCGGACTTCACCGGCACCTTCGTCGGACAAGGCTCAACGAACAGCCTCACCGGAAACACCCAAGGCTGGAGCGGCTATCCCCAAGGCCATTATGACGGATTCACCGCCAACCAGACGGGAATCAATGACCTCCTGGTTCTCGAGATTCCCTGGGAGTTAAACCTCAGGCTCGACAAACTCAACCTCCGTTTGTTCGGCGACTATGCTCAGAACCTCGAGGGCGGAGAGCGCGCCCAAGCCGCCTACGTCGCCGCCCGCTCGGCCTTCCAACCTGTGGGCGGAGGAGGAATCGCCCCGATTCCATCCCCGCAGACGGCGGATACCAAGGCCTATCAAGTCGGTTTCGCCATCGGCAACCTCAACAGCCTGGGCCTGGTCTATGGTCTGACCTGCAAGAAACACGGCTGGGAGGCCCGCCTCTATTGGCAGCATATCGAGCAATACGCGCTCGACGCGAACCTCCTGGACTCTGACTTCTTCGAAGGCCGTGGGAACATGGAGGGCGTTTACAGCGCGCTGGCTTATGGTGTGACCGACAACGTCATCACCACCTTTCGCTACGGTTACGCCAGCCGCATCAATGACAAGCTGGGCACCGGCGGCAGCAACCAGGATATCCCCCAGATGAACCCGATCCAGCAGTACCATCTCTTGCAGCTTGACTTGACGGTCAAATTCTGACGCCGGCGAAATGTAACAATTCAACGCTTGCCTCCGGCAATCGGCTTGTTCCAGTCTTCATCCGATCACCGAAAACAGGGTGCGGCGCATCCGTTTTGCCCCCACCCGGTCAAGCCATTCAGGGGTAGAGCTATGAAAAACGTCAATAATGCAAACAGCCAGGCCGGCGTCCAAGCGCGAACGCTCGAGGCTAAAGCCGCAAAGGCCGAAAAGCGGGCCCAGGCCGCCCGGAAGCGAACGCGCCTGGCGAAAGCTCAGTTCAAACAAGCGCGAAAAGCCTTCAGACAGGCAAAGAAGGCCGCCAAGCTGGCCCGCAAGCGGGCCGAGGCCGCCGCGAAAGCCCTCAAACCAAAAACAAAGAACGCTCCCAAGCCTGCAAAGCGCCGCCCCGCAGGGGCAGCAGGATAATGAGGAGTCCGTGGGATGCACTACAGACGGAGGGCCCCTCACCCCGGCCCTCTCCCCATCGGATGGGGAGAGGGAAAGTGGTTGGCCGCCACACACTGTAGGACAATCCGAGGACCGAGTAGTTTATGATGCAGCCGCTTGAACCACCAGAAAGCCTCCATCTGCAGGCCGCGCAGGGCTGGCTTGAACTGGGCAACCCCATCGAGGCCGATGAGGAACTGGACCAGATCACGCCCCAACACCGAGCGCATCCTGCCGTCCTGGAGCTGCGCTGGGAAATCTGCGCGAAGGCAAAAAAGTGGGACGCCGCCCTCGAAATCGCCTCGGCGCTGGTCCAGGCGGCGCCGGACCACCCATTGGGCTGGGTCCACCGGTCCTTCTGTCTTCACGAATTGGAGCGCACAGCCGAGGCCCGCGACAATCTGCTGCGCGTGGCGCATAAGTTTCCTGAAGACGCCATCATGCTCTACAACCTCGCCTGTTACGAGTGCCGGTTGGGCCGGTTGGAGCAGACAAAGCACTGGCTCCGGGCAGCGTTCGAGATCGGCGACGCACAGCAGCTCAAGCCGATGGCGCTGAAGGACCAGGACCTTGAGCCGTTGTGGAAGGAAATTGGCAGCTTATGAACCTGAGCGGTCTCAAAACTCCCAATGCACCCTGGCCCCGAAAATGGAGACCGGCCCGCGGTCGCGGTTGAACGCGGGGTCGGTGACGAACTGGTAATCGAGCGTGGCATGAACGCTCTTCCAGACCTGGACGTCATAATAGGTCTCGAGGATTTTCTCCCAACCGTAATTCAGGCGCCCGTCGCCGGCGAGGATGCCCGTGCCGCCAGCTTCAAAGAATTCCTGATGCACGCTTGAAAGACCGTTGAAGACGCCGGCCACGCCCAAGGTATCGTTGGGCCGGGCCCAGAATTGGCCTTTGACGCTCAGTCCCGTGGTTGCGGTGCGGTCCACGTCGCTGAAGGCCCAGGCTTCCGAGTGCCCGTCGCTCCATCCCAGACGGGCGAAGGCGCCGACATTCCTGACCACCTCCTGCTCGAGGTTCAAACCGAAGCCGTACTTGCAGCGGTAAGCGCGGGTAGCGACGATGTCCGCCGGACGGACGGGGCGCTCGAGGGCCTCCTCGTAACTGCCCATGTGCGCGCGGTTCAGGAAGGCCAGCCATCGGACGGCCCCAGGATGGTTGTTCAGGACGAAGCGCCGCTCCACTTCGGTGACCATTCCCCAGGCCTCCAGGTAATGCGAGTCCTGGGCCATGCCGTTGGCACTGCGGGGCATTTGGAACAAGCCGCAACGCGCCGCCCAGGGCGGCAGCTCCAACTCGGCGGCAAACCCGGTGATGTAGCCCAGGCTGTCGGCCGGAAAATCCCAGGCCTCATTCGCCATCAGGGCCCAGTTCATGAACTGCGTGCGCGGGTCGTTCGCGTAAGCGTTGTTGTCGAAGATGTCCTTGGCGCTCAGCTTGCCCAGGGTCAGTGTGAGGCGCTCGGCATCCACCTTGCCCGCCAAGTCCAGCGCATCGTCCTGGACCGCCTCGGGCTCCCCGCCCAACCCGAAGGTCTGGCGGACGAACAGCCGGGCGAAAGTGACGTTGGGCACCTTGGTGCCGAGACGAAAGGCCTCGCCATCGGGAAAGCCCTCCACGCCGAGGGTTTTGCTCAACCCAAATCCTTGCCACATCAGGCCATCCACGTGAACGTCAGCGCCGCGCCACAACCGCACCCCCGCGTACAGGTCCAGCGAGACTGTTTCCCTCATCTCGCCCCCCGGCCGCAGGCTGTTTGGGCCGGAGTACTTGGCGGGAAAACCGGGGTCGCCCTGAAGAATGCCGGTGTTCTGGACGTGCCAATTCCAGAGTTGCTCTTGGGGCAAGACGGCGCCGGCCTGGTTGGTCGAGACGGAACTCCGGGCCTCCGGCGCCTCCTGAGCGCCGCCGGCGCCCTGGCCTGAAGATTCCGCGGCCCCTGCCTTCAGCATCACCAGGATGAAGAGCAGAAAAATCTGTCCTGATTTGCTCCTCTCCTTCACGCGCATCCTCGGCTGGTCGGGCCGGCGTCTTCCTTATTTGGCCCTGAGCATCAGCACAGGCACGCTGATGCTATGCTGGACCTTGAAGGCGGTTGTGCCGAGGACCAGGTCGGCCACGAACTGGTGGCCGTGCGTGCTCATCGCTACCAGGTCGCAACCTTCCCGCTCAATCCACTTGACGATTTCCTTGGCCGGTTCACCGTAGGCCAGTACGGCCTCAGCCTGGATGCCCGCCTGCTTCAGTTCCTCCCGGACCTGCCGGAGGCAGGCCCGGCTCCTTTCAACCTCCTCGCCGGCGGCTTCCTGCCCGTGAAACCGGGCCGGGGCCCCGGCGGCCACATGGAACAAGACCACCCGGCTGCCCATCAGCTTTGCCACCGGCTTGATATGCTCGATAATCGCCCGGTCAGTGGGAGTGCCTTCCAAAGTGACGAGAATTGTTTTGTACATATACTCGGCCTCTTCTGCCTTTTATCGGGCAAGAAATCCTTCTATTTGCCGCCGATAACCCGCCAGGCGGTCGAGAGCGATTCAGGGAGGCTATACAAGTCCATCACGGTAATCAAGACCACGCTGCCCCAGCCCAAAACCAGCAGGATCCAGCCGTTGGCCCACCGGCCCATTCGTTTGCGGGAAGAGGTAAAGTGCAGCAACGGAATCATCGCAAACGGCAACTCCAGACACAGCAGCACCTGGCTTAGATTGACCAGATCGGTCACGTTGCCGTTGCCGCGGATGCTGATTATCCAGACCGCCGGCACGATGGCCAGCATCCGGGAAATCATTCGCCGAATCCAGGGCCGCAGCCGCCAATTCATGAAGCCTTCCAGCACGACCTGGCCGGCGAGGGTGCCGGTGATGGTGCTGCTCTGGCCGCTGGCCAGGAGGGCGACCGCAAAGAGCGTGCTGCCGGCGGCGGTCCCCAGCAACGGCGCCAGCGTCAGGTGCGCGACGCGAATCCAGTCGCTGTCCGGGCTGAAGGTGACCACATGGCCGCCGGCCACCGTAACGCTCTCCTTGCCATAGAACACCATGGCCGCGAGCACCAGGATGGCCGCATTCACCAGGAACGCAATGGTCAGCGCCACCGCCGAATCGATAGTGTTGTAGAGGATGGCGTTGCGGATTCCGTGCTCATCGCGGCGGATCTTGCGGGTTTGCACCAGGGCGGAGTGGAGATAGAGGTTGTGCGGCATGACGGTGGCGCCGATCATGCCGATGGCCACGACGATCATCCCGGCCTGGCGGAAGCCCGGCTGCGCCAGGGCCCCGGCAATCTCCACCAGGTTGGGCTGCGTCTGGGGCAGGACAAAAATCTCGATGCCATAGCAGACCGCGATGGTGCCGACAAAGACGCCCACCACCGCCTCGATCATCCTCATGCCCAGGCCTTGCAACGCCAGCAGCAGCAGCACGTCAAAGGCGGTAATCACTATCGCCCAGGACATCGGGATGTGGAACAGCAGGTTCAGCGCCACCGCGCTGCCCAGGGATTCCGCCAGGTCCGTCGCCCCGATCGCGATTTCCATCGAAATCCAGTTCGGCAAGCGGGTCCACTGGGGATACCAATCACGGCAGCACTGGGCCAAATCTTTGCCGGTGGCCACGCCCAGGCGGGCGGCAATCACCTGCAGGATGACCGCCATGAAACTGGCCACGGCGACCACCCAAATCAAGCCGTACTTGAACTGCGCCCCTCCTGCCAGGTCCGTGCCCCAGTTGCCCGGGTCCATGTAGCCGACGCTCACCAGGACCGCCGGCCCGGCAAACGCCCCCCACTGACGCAAGAAGCCGGCCCCCTGGCGCGGCACCTCCACCGTGCTATGCACGTCCGAGAGCGACGGGCAGCGGGCCGGCCCAGCGCCTCCATCGGCGACGGTTGCGGGCGCCCCGCCGCCAGTCGCGGCCTGGGGCCTGTCCGACGGCGCATTCATGAGGCTGGTCCTGGGCATGCGGCTGTTTTTTCGATCTTGCAATATTCCTTCCACAGAATATATATCATGTCAAATAGAATGTTTTAGGGCTAAATCACCCCGCACCTCCGCCCGTGCGGTCGTTCCCTTGGAGCGTCGCTGCATACTACTCAGTCCTCGAGTTGCCCTACAGCGTGTGGCGACCGGCCACTCTCCCTCTCCCCATCCGATGGGGAGAGGGCCGGGGTGAGGGGCCGTCCGTCGGCAGCGCATCCCACGGACGCCTCAGTAAACCGCCAGACACTGGCCAGACTGCGGACCCTGGACTGTGGACTGTGGACTGTGGACCGTGGAGTCGAAAAACACTTGCCAGCACGCGCGCGCAATTGGCACAATCGCACGTCCCGATCGCGTGTGACGGTCGTGCGTCAGTACCACCGTTGGCGCATCAGGGCCGGAGCAACGAAATGAAAACCAAGCGTCCAGACCACGCGGCCTCCCAGGGCCGCTCCGTATCCATGGAGGACCACCTGGAAAGGATTCAGCAATTGGTGGCCCTCAAAGGCTACGCCCGCGTGGCGGACATCGCCCAGTCTCTGGGCCGGAGCCGCCCGGCCGTTTCCAACATGGTCCGCCGGCTGGCCGGGCGCGGCTTCGTGAATTACGAGAAGTACCGCGGACTCACCCTCACCCCCGAGGGCCGCGCGGTGGCCGAACATGTCAAGGCGCGCGACCGGACGCTCACCGCCCTCCTCGAGCTGCTGGGCTTGAGCCCGGAGACTGTGGAAGAAGAAGTCGAGGCCATCGAGCACCACCTCAGGCCCGAAACGCTCAAAGTGCTCTCGCGCCTGGTCCAGTTCTGGCAGAGCCACCGCAGCCAACTCCAGGCCTTCCTGGACTACTGCCGCCGCCACTGACATCTATCTCAGGTTCTCGACCTCGAATTCCGTCTCCTTCGCTTGCGGCACGTGGAAACTGGTAATGTTCCACCGCTCTCCTATGGCCCCAAACATGGCTGCATCGAGGGCCTGTTCGCTGGTGCCTCCGACAAAACGCAGAGCGGAGCAGAGGTTGGTCTTGCCTGCGTTGTTGGGCCCAACCAGCAGATTGATGCCGGCAGGCCTGAACTCGACGTTCAGCAGGCTCCTAAAATTGTTAACAAAAAATCGCTTGAGCATAGATTTGATTTCCGAGCGATACTGGCCTCCCGCCACAATACGACAGTGGCCTTCGGATTCGACGGAAAACCGTTGTCGGGTCATCGATGTTCGACGGCTTGATGTCGCGGTGGATGATCCCCTTTTGGTGGGCGCGCTGGATGGCGTGGCAGACCGTGATGAACAAGTCTAGCCGCTGGCCGGTCGAGAGATCGCTCGCGGCGCAATACAATCCGGTCGCCGGGTTTCTCGGTGACCGGGAGAAGCACTGTTGCCGCGGTGGCTTCGGGCTGGAAAGGCGCCTCCTGATGCTCCGAATGGGCAGTGAGAAAACCGCCCGCCTTGTCATAGGCTTGAATGAGCGCCTCGACCTCGGAGGCCAACGCTTGGTCGTCGCCGCACACCCGGGCCGGGTAAACCTTCCGTTGCTCCGGAGTGGCCAGTTCGATCGTCGCGCCGGAGATTGCTTCGATTCTCTGTTTTCCTGGGTCCATGCGAGTCCGACGTCTTCTACTTCTCCAAACGTCATCTGTGGCCAAAGCGGCTCACTCTTTCTGGAGAAAACTCCCCTGAGGCTGGTCAGGCGCCGATACGGTCACGCAGCAAACTACTTCCTCACGACCCGATAGAACTGCTCGCTGTGGTTGGGCGGGTCGGGGTCAGTCCTCTGAAGGCTGCCCGCAACTGCGCGAGCGGCGGGACGGACGCTTGGAAATCCTACTGGAACCTTCCGGGCGCAAGGAGTTGACGCGGTGGATTCTCTCCTGGATGGCGAACGTCAAGGTGCTGGCGCCGCGCCAATTGAAGGAGCGCGTCAAGCACAGGCTGAGGCAAGGCTCGGCGAGTGCGGGGTGACCAGGCGAAATCAACACCATTATTACGAGCTGGTTTTCACCGGTTGCGCCTGCGGGACTGGTCGGCCATGCGGCGTCGTTGTTTCTTTTTTCGGGCGGCGGAACGGGCAGGTGGGCCGCCCGAGCGCGCAAGGGGCAGGTTGGTGAATCCCATGCCATAGCACTGCTCGTCTTCGTCGAAGATGTAGATCGGTTTTCGACCGTTCCAGGTCTCAAAGCCGACGGGTTGCTGCTTTCCCAAAAAGTCGATGCCGATGACGCCTTGGTACCTAAAACCGGACTTCGCCGGGCCTTCCGGGCGATTGGGCAGCCGGGGCAGGATCGACTGGGGCCGCGGTTCCGCGTTCAGGCCAGAGGCGCTTGAGAAACTCAAACACAGTATTGTCCTTTCATGCCGAATGTCTGATCCCGCAATGCTTGCTCTCCAAAATGGGCCTTCCCGATGCGGTCGTCAAGCCCGTCGATCACGCCATTAGGAGCAGGATTGAGATTACGATTAGGAGCGGCCACCCAAAAAAGTGAAATGCTCATCCCCGGCTTGCCAAGCGGGGGGTTTTGTTTCGGATTGCGCTTGAGGGCGAAATAGTTGTTGCAACGTTAATCCCATTTGGTATATTCCGCGCTTCATGCGCCTTTGGAGGCGCGTGGGCACGATTTTTTTACGCGAAATGCCGACAATCAATCAATTAGTCCGTAAGGGCCGCAACAAGCTCAGGCACAAATCCAAGTCGCCGGCTTTGGAAAACTCGCCCTTTCGACGGGGCGTGTGCATCCAGGTGATGACGCGCACGCCCAAGAAGCCAAACTCGGCCATGCGCAAGGTCGCCAAGGTCCGGCTCACCAACGGCCATGAAGTCATCGCCTACATCCCCGATGAAGGCCACAATCTTCAGGAACACTCGATTGTCCTGGTGCGCGGCGGGCGGGTGAAAGATTTGCCGGGCGTCCGCTACCACATTGTGCGCGGCACCCTGGACGCGGCCGGCGTCGAAAAACGCCGTGTCAGCCGCTCGAAGTACGGCGTCAAACGCCCGAAGGAAGGCGCCAAGCCCGCGGCTGCCGCTGCCGCCCCCCCAGCCCCTGCGCCTGCCGCCTGAGTTTCGCTGCTTTAACCTTTTAACTCTTAACCCATCCATGTCTCGACGTCGTCAAGCGGTTCGCCGGCCGGTCATAAAAGACGCGAAATTCAACAGCACCCTGGTTTCGCGCCTGGTGAACACGGTCATGCAGCGGGGCAAGAAGAGTGTTGCTCAAGGCATCGTCTATGGCGCCTTCGATCAGATTATCGCCAAGAACCCGGCGGCAAACCCGCTCGAGGTCCTTCAGCGCGCCGTGGATAACGCCAAACCGCGGTTGGAAGTCAAGGCCCGGCGCGTAGGCGGCGCCACCTACCAGGTGCCGCTGGAGGTCCCGGCCGACCGCCAGTTTTCCCTGGCGCTGCGCTGGCTGGTCGATTTCGCCGACGCGCGCAAGGGAGTGCCCATGCAGGACGCCTTGGCCGGGGAGATTCTCGAGGCCTACCAAGGCCAGGGCAACGCCATCCGCAAGCGCGATGAAGTGCACAAGATGGCCCAGGCCAACAAGGCCTTCGCACATTTCCGCTGGTAATATTCGGTCCTGAATTTCGCCCCGGCCGCCTGGCGGTTTTTTCGGGGCGTTTT
>Ga0187853_10001758_pt1 | contig 19243 bp, 24 predicted proteins | sample June2016WEW_6_10_2_FD_132417 | JGI IMG/M metagenome (GOLD analysis project Ga0187853, IMG submission 132417) | Peatland microbial communities from SPRUCE experiment site at the Marcell Experimental Forest, Minnesota, USA - June2016WEW_6_100 | ecosystem: Environmental > Terrestrial > Soil >... | reverse complement strand
TGCCGGTAACGGACTCATACACAAGCCAACGTATATTTCTTGTAGGCGAATCTTTATATTTAACATAACTGTGATATTTGTCAATTGTGTCTCTGAATATCTTATTCTGTTCAGGCGTAACACATTCCACCAGATATACCGATGAACTGGTTTTTACTTGATAGTCAAAAAAGGACACTTGGTTAGACATAACTTAATCTCTTCATTGAGATAAGTATTATCTACCAAGGAGTCTGCGGTAATTTTAATACCATTTACTCGTTGTTCTCTTTCAATTACATTTTCAAGTTCCAGCCTATAATCAGCATTTTTTTCACAAATTGGGTCGTTTTTGGCTTCTTCATCATTAGGCGCTCTATCATATATCTTTATTTCCGTATTAACGGCGTCTTTTGTCATCTCACATCCCTGTATATAAGTCGCAAAAGAATATTTCTTCAAATGAATTAACCACCCATTCCATTTATTATGAACCCAGTCAACTTCATTTGGAAATCTACAATCACTTATAAAAATGACGTGTTTTGAAATAGTATTCTGTGGATACGACGCCGAATATATAAATGACCGGATTTTATCATCTATTTTATCTATCCAATATTTACCTTGGGTCTGAATTCTCTTACCACAACCATGAGCTACCAAAAAACTTCTAATTATATTCTTTTCTTCTGTATTATCGGTCCACGCACTGATTCCATACTTTTCAATTAACCACTCATCTATATCAGATTTTAAAGCGTCGGCAAATGCTAATTTATCGGAAGTATAACCATTTTCTTTTAAAATTTTTCTGGCAATTTTTACAAAAGTATCTTTTCCTGCTCTTGCCATCCCCGATACGCCTATCACTATTGGTTTATCATTTAAGTTTTTCATATTCTTTCTAATCTCCACCCGATACTATTTCTTTTATATTTTATCATTGGAACATTATAATTCGTATTATGGATTTTATTATAATCTTCTATAAAGCATTTTAATATTTTACCACCTTCAATAATAATTTGATTTCCATCATATGTCAATTTATATATTTTACGTCTATTTTTAGACATAGAATCTTTAATCTCAGATGAATGAGTTTTTCTAAAAAATGGATTTTTATTACCACTAAAGTCAGCGTGATTTTTACTTATTTTATCCATCCACAATTTCTTTTTTATTGGGTCTTTCATATATGATGGAATACCAGTTTTATGGCCAGTTTTTGATATACTTATCTTTTTTCTCCACTCTGGAGTTTTTATTACCATAGACATTCTACGTCTCGCTTCATCGGATTTAGGTATTCCTCTAACATATTTATCCACCATCATTTTATTCAATATTCTAAATTTTTCTATTATCACGTCTTTATTTGGATGATTAGATATATTATCACCACCTTCTCCACCAATTCCTATATTACACAAATTTTCATTTAATTTTCTTTGATTTTTTATTTCTTGTATTTCAAATTCACAAGCCAATTTATTATCTAAATTTTCTAATATTTTTTTATAAATTACTCTATTTCCAGAAGTTATTATTTGTTTTATTTTATAAAATAAATGTTTATTTCCATGTGGAATTTTATCTTTAATAACTAAATTTTCGTGGTCATACATTCGTCCAGAAGTTCCTTTACCAACATAAAACACAATATTAGTCGTTGGGTCTATTAGATGATAAATGTAATGTTTCTTTTTTCCAGAGGATTTAATTTTCATTATTACTATCTTTCATAGCGGCAGAAATTTCCTTATCCGTGAATCCGAAATCTCTACAAAAATTCTCCAACTCTTTAATACCATCTTTTTTTGTTAAAAGCAAAAGAGCATAGTCTTTAGCCTCTAATTTTGATATTTCAAAATATTTTGCAATCAATTCAATCACAGAATCACTTACTTGACTCTTTGGCGGTTTTACCCAAGGATAGAAATTTCGGTCTAACGGAATTAGACCAATGAGAAGTTTGTAGAATTGTGGAGAAGGAACTTTATCGAAGTATTTGAATAAGTCGGAGATATCAGACAGAAGAACGGGATTCATGCTTAACGCCTTCAAAATCATGAAGTGAGAAAACGTCTTCTTATCCAAGTCAGTAAGATTTTTGAAATAGTCAGGGTCTTGGATAGTTCGGATATGTTTGATATGGTCAAACAATCCTATACCCTTAATCGTGCCCTCTTCCTTTTTCTTACGACCTTTACGCTTGGTTTCTACTGTCGATTCGGAGTTGCTTTTTGGCGCTTTTGTCATACCTTCTTATAATACGATGTAATTCCTTAAATGAAGATACTATCACGTTCTGATTCCTCTGTAAAGAATTTATATCGTTTATCCGAAGTTTATTAGCCAACTCCAATGCCTTAATCTTTCTGGCTTGTTTTATATTTGTCCAAGCCAGTAGATTTACAGCGATTACCAATATTATATCAAGAATTATCATCGGTATCAATTGGTTCGGAATCTACCTTTGGTAAGTGAGATTTTGGATGGATGTATCCGTCCTTTACCTCTTTGAATTTCTTACTCTTGCGGAAGTTTTGGTCACGTCTGTCTTTCTTCCACCTATCGTTTTTTCTGAATGTGCGGCCCATACTAAATGTATTATTCAATAACAAGTTCGGCATAATCATATTCGATAGGATTCCATTGAATATCGGTCTTTTGTTTTATTCCATCTTTTTCTATATATCCTGCCGATATAGATGGTCGTTTGGCACTAACCAATAAAAACTTTTCACCAGTATTGATATTTACCATGTAGTAATTTTCTTTCATAATCTTATATATTATTCTGGCAATCCACATTTCATTTTTACTTCATCAAAAGAAATTATATTTCTTAAATTATTATGAAACAAAACCTTATTGTTTAATAATGATTTAGACTTTAAATTTTTATATCTCTCTATTGCTTTTGGTTTCCAATACTTCATTATAGAATCTACATCATCACTAAATAATGGTTTCATTTTCAATTCATTTTCTGTTATTTTCTTTCCAAGAAATTCTTTCGTATTTTCATAAAAACAGGAATAATAAACGCCTCTACAAAAATTATGATAATAATCGGAAATTTTTATTCCCAATTCTTGAAAAATCATAGATAACACTCGATTTTTAGCTCCTGTGACCGGCCCTGATATTCCTTCTTTTTGAGTCATTGCCTTTTTATATTTACCGGGATATTTTTCTTTAATATAATCGTGATATTGTTTATAAATAGATTCCTCCGGTTTTATAAGAATTTTACCTTCGGATTTACCTACAAATTTCCACCACTTTAAACTGTTATACATAGAATAACTACCATACAGGCTCGTTGTAGTCATACCAACCAATGTATCACCATATAAAGTTTTCCATTTATTCCTAACCTTATCAGAAGTTACCATGCACGCAACAAGTTTACCTCCTAAAAAATTAAATCCAAACGGTTGCGTTGGAACGATTGTAGTTCCAATAGCCGAGTGTTTTAACATTCTACCGTCTAATTTATTCTCCTGCGTCCATCCTATAAATTCATCTCTATCACTAATGGATATTACGTCACTGGCAATAGAAGAAATTCCTAATATTTTTTTTGAAGTTTTATCTATTATAAAAAATTTAATGAACCTTCCTGGAGCTTGATTATATTCAGCGGTGGAACAAAATATTCTTAAAGCAGACCACAAATTTTCCAAATCGGAAATGCTTAATTTTAAGTCGTTAACTTCATCATCTACAAAAACTATAGATGGTTCTAGTAAATTAATTTGATTAATTGTAAGTTCTTCGTCATCTAAATTTATAGGTTTCCAAATCATATCTTTGGCAAAAGATTCCAAAACAGGATTTGGTTTTTGTGCTTTTATTTCTTGCCATTTTTTATATAGTGTAAAACTTTTAACATCATATAATTTCAAAGCGTTTAACTCATTTATACATTCTAATTTTTTCTTTTCAATGTTAGTGTCGTCAATCCTACTAACGGAAACTCCCACATTAAAAAAATCATTTTCAACATTTGTTTTCATTTTTTAAAAAAAGTATAAATTTATCTATATCATCATTATATTTGATTCTGTAAAATTTACAATTCAAAAATTTAATTATATTTGTCTGTCTTATTTTTTCCAATTCTCCATTAGTAGATGGCTTAAAATGATATTGTTCATCAAATTCTATTACCACATTATGAGTTGGTTCATAATAATCAACATAATATAAAGTATGGTCGTTTATCTTAATTTTATATTCTCCCTCATCATTTGTTTCAGCATGAATACCACTCCATCCGAGTTCTTCATTTATTCGATTAAAAATAATACACGCCGATTTATTATAACACGGTTTATGTGTATGAGAAAAGTAATTGCCATATCTTTCTAAAAGAGTTTTTCTAGCATTTAATGTTCTCAATTTTTCTTTATCAGGGTTCAATATTCTCCATTGTTTTAATCCTTCTACCGTTTTTTGAATAGACTCCTTTGATTTTTTAACTCCACTCGGGTATCTATCTTTAATTGTATTTTGTCGTTTTAAAATCGTTTTTTGACTTTGTATTCTTCCAACGTTTGATTTAGAAATATTTCCCTTATGAGTTTCAGTAAATTCTCTACAAGAATTACATTTAACATTATTTAATAATGCTCGGTAATATGTTTCGTTTTCTTTATATACTTGAACCCTTCCACATACAGGACAATTTTTCGATTTTTCTTTATTGACCAAATGTTTAACTTTCATAAACACCAAACCGTGTGAACATTTATTACAAAATCTTTTATCTTCAGCTTTCTTCATAACATATTTGTTTGAAAAAAATCTTTCAGACCCACAGTTTTTACATATTAATTTCAGTTCATTTACTTTATTCATAAAATATCAGGAAATAAATATATACAATATCACCAAAAACACTAATTATATTGTATGGTCACATCATCTAAAGTCAACGACAAAATTGTTATAAAAACAACGCCTCCAAAGTATTTTCATTGTTTTAAATTAAGTGAATCTTCCTACGCTTTATTTGATATAAAAATGGATATGCCATTGATAATAGGGTCTTTGGCGATTATAAAATCAGCAAAGTTACCAAAAAATTCCATCGTGTTTTATTACAAGATTGGTTCAATGGGATACTTTGAAAAGGGGCCAGAAAAGACCATAGAGATTAATGGCGAAGTGCCACATCAGAAACCGCCGTTGAGATACCACTACATTGAAAAGGGAGAGTTCCTATACCACGTTTTCAAATTAAGTCCTGTGCTTTATGTCTTATGGGATAGTAGTGTCAAAATGCCTATCGTCTATGGGTCAAACCAAAAATTACAGGCAACGTTGAACCAACTTCCAAAGACAGCTACAATCTATTACTACAAAGAAGATGTTACGGTGAAGAATTCCTTCAAATTTTATATGATGTTTGAAGGTAAGGGCGAAAAGTAATCACATTTTTAATGTGATATCAAACTCACACTCTTGTAGATTGCCTTTCAATCCACCCATCAAAGCAATCTCCATTTGAATATCAGTCGGGTCAAGACTAATCTTTATGATGGTATTTTTCTTGGTATCAAAGATACCATACATATGCAAGTCAACCAAGATGGGTTTTTTAGACTTCTTCGTTTTCTTTTTAAGCATATGTATGGTATTATTGAAATTTATTGATTAAGCATTAACTACGGTAGCCGGTGCGGCGGTAGTAATGTTGGTTACAGGCGTCACGGTAGGTGTCGCCGGTGGTTGATTTGTGATTTCCATAACAGGCATAACCTTTGCCATTGAAACGGATATTCCATCAGTAGAAGCCTTCTCGACTGCGGTTTGTTTGACAGGTCTCATAGCGAATACCAATTGTGGTCTGCCCTTGCCTGAATTTCTTTGTCCGATGACTGCGACCAGATTTTCTTCTGTGACCGCTTTGTTAAGGCGAACTCGAAGTGTGATATCTGACCCAGATGTGGTCAACATATGACTGTTTGATTCAATCAGGGTGTCAATGGTAAAATAGGTATCGTGTGAAGGCCACGCGATGACCTGTTTTGTCTTGTTCTTACGTTGTGTTTTTCTAATGCTCATAATTAATTTTCCTTTGTGTTCCTATAAGTTTGGAATCTATAACCGAACACGTTACTATAAATTCCTCGTTTTGTCAATTAGATTTTTATCAAATCTGGATTTTCAAATATATTACCGGCAATTTCATACCATTTATCAGGATTACATTCTTTGCCATTCGTCAAAACACATCCAGTCTTATCTTCTATGTGATTTTTCACAATATATTGACCATCTTCAAAAACGACCACTCCGACCAAGTTGTTAGTTAAAAATAACAAGTCGCCTTCATAAATTTCTTTTTTGTTTTTGTCTTTTATACCGGTATATTGCAATGGAATACAATTATTTAATTCTAATATTCCAACACCACGCATAAATCCACCAAGTAAAATACATTCTCCAAAAAGATTAACTTCTTCTTTTGGTGCATGAACCCAAGATTTTGTTTTTCTATTCCATACTCGAAATTTTATTTCACGATTTTCCATAAACTTATATTACCACACATTTTCTAAATGTCAATTAGTTTTTATTAAAGACGAATCCATTACATTCACCATTCTTTACAATTTTGGTCACATTAATTTTGAATCCTCTATCTCTATTGACATTAATCAATTCCCATTTTCCATTTATAGAAATACTTTCACCTGATGGAGTTTTTAATATGCCTGATAATTTGGTGTTGGTTGTTCGTTTCCCACTAATAGTCATTCTCCATCCTTTATTTTCACCAAAACTTTCTAACATTTGATATCCGATTCTCTTTCTATCGTTTCGATGTAATCCTTCATTAATTTTTTCTAAATATTTCTTAACATCATAAGAATTATCAAATTCAAATTTGGTTCCCGACGGAGAAATCAATATGTGTTTTTTTGAAACTTTTTTCGTTATCTGTTCTCTCAGTTTTTCGTCTAACCACATTTTCTTTGATGCTGTTGATATTTGTTTTCTTGTGTGTTGTGAAAAAAAGTCATCGTATTTGTTAAGACACGTATCTCGGTGTTCTTTTATATAGAATTTCTCCAATTTATTTGACCCTCGTTGGGATTCGGTTTTATCTTTAACAAGAAATACAACTCTTTTTATTTCTCCAGAATCAAATAATTCTTGTAATTTTTGATTATGACAAGTATGTTTTAAAAATCTACATTTATACTCGGCAATTCTACCAAAAATGTTTTTAGTCTGACCAACGTAAATTACTTTACCATCTAACATTAAAAAATAAATGTGGTAGCCATACATTTGATTATCTATCATCAAATCGTAAAAGTTTTTTTCAAATCCTATATTCATATGTATTGTATCCTTTCAGTGTATCATCTTTACTATACATATAGTCATATTTATGATTTATTCAAAAAAAGTTTATTTATTGTTCGTGCTATATCGGTTACATTTTCAACGTCGATATAATGGGCGTCCTTCCCATACATCTTATCAAACATCTGCCGATATGTCAACTGTCTATTTTTAGACACTGGACTGTTCATATTCCATCCGCCCATCATTAGAGGCGATGAATAATCGTCACTATGAATAAAATAACTCAATATTTTGACGCCCTTGGCACGTATCTTGTCAACTTGAGTCTTTGTATGCAAAGCCCCAATCTCGCCTGTGTAATCAAGGCCTACACGGTATCTATTGTTGTGTGGAGTCAAGACGTAGGCAGGCTCTCCGTCTGATATGTTCAGAAAGTAATGCTCTTGTTCAGTTGACCTTTTACCGATAATAAATTCTTCCGCAATAGACTCGAATGCCAAGCCTTCCGGCGTAGCTCCATTCGCACAGAGGTATGGAAAAAGGTGTCGAACCTTGGAAATTTTATCAACCTTGGAATCGTATGCCAACACAATATATGGTAGTTCACTTGCATTGGATTTACTGTATATTGTGCTTCTAAATGAAACTGACACAGCCAAATTCTCCACCATAGACGCAGCGACACAGATGGCGACCACACAAGTCATTGTTGGACACCACTTGGATGCTACTTGCATTGACCCACTTGAATCAACAGAAATGTGGAGACGTAATTTGTTATACTTTTCAATTCTTACACGATTGAAAATTCCTTCCATACCACAACCAATATCAGCAAGCAATCGTCTTTCAATCTTACCAGAAGTCTTACGAATGTATTTGATACGATTTTCTTCACCACGAATTTGAAGTTTTTTACCCAACATCTTACCTAAAGCGAATCCTTTAACTACAGCATCTTCATATATCTTAACAGGCCCACCCAATGCTCCTGGAGCATTTTTGTCTTTAGAAGCCAAAGGAAAAATTGATTTACCAGCATCAATGAGTTTCTTTGATAATTTCTTCACAACCACGGAATCAACCGCCGCCTGTGTATAGTCGCCAGTCAATCCATAACCAGTAGGAACCAAAATGATATCGGAATTTTCAATGGCTTCAAGAATAGATTGTTGTTCTCTTGTAACTCCTGTTTTGATTTCTTCGTATTTATGGTCAAGAATATTTCTTTGTTGATTGAATTGTTTATTCAATTCTTTTAATTCTTCACCTGAAAAATCGCTTATATCTCCTGCGTCGTCAGGAGCGTAAGTCTTTTTACCTTTCCCCTCTCCATCAGATTCTTCTTCGGATTTGTCATTACCATCTTTACCTTTATCCCTCCCCTTACCACCTTCTTCTTTCTGTGGTTTGATAGGTTGATTAAATTTCTGACTCGGAACTCTACCCGTGGCCTCTGATAATTTTTCACTAACTTTTTGAATCGTGGCATTTGACGATGGAGCCTGTATCTCTTGTGTTCCAAGATTCTCCATAATCAATTCGACGACCTTGTAACTCAAGTCCATTCTCTTAACCGTCGTATCCAATCTAAAGATATTATCAATGTCAATTAGTTCTGCTATCTCACGAAGACCTGGCAACGCATCCAAATCAGTATCATCATTGGTCATGTTAATGACACGAAATTCATACGACAATAAATTTGGAACCCTAAAGGCATCAGATTGTAGAGCTTTGGAATTTGTAGAACTATTCCAAAATTTCTCATACATTGCTTTGTAATATCCACGATAGCCAGGAGCTTCATTGAATACGTAACTATCAATGTATCTATCTTCAACATAATTCCAAACCCACTTACAGATATGAGCCAGTTGTTCCTCTGATACATTCTTTTCCTTTGATTTTTTCTTCAAAGTCAATGGAACTGGAATAGGAATTTTTGAAAATGTAGAATGAAATACATCAAAGTCAGTAAGAAGAATGTGTGACGCTTCATGTAAGGCAATACCGACAGTCCAATCAAAATCTTTCTTATTTCGTATCGTGGCTGATAGATATACAGTCTTACCATCGGTAAAACTTAATTGAGAGTTCTCGACAGAATTAAACTGAACAGGGATATCCATACCTGTCAATATGATTATGAAATTTGAAACAATTCGACGATACGCCGCCAACTGTATCAAATCAATGGAAAAATCGTCTCCGATATCTCCATCAGGCACATATTCGTGTAATGACTCTTTGTTGAGCCAGAAGTCGGAATATGTTTGTTGTTCTAAATCTTCACTCATGTTAATTGAACGGGACTCTGACCTTACCTTTTTTGGCCGGGTCGTTGATTGGCGATTTTGTCCTTGAAGCACTCACATCAATATACTTCTGTGCGAGTTGCTTTACAAATAAGCGTTCACAATCTTGTCCATTATCCTCGCTGTATAGTGGGTAGATTGTCATTTCGGCAACCTCTCCCAACGAGAATCCATCCAATACCAACCCAGCCATTTCAATGACCGAATCAGTTGTAATGAAGTTTGAAATTTTAGGATTTTCAGATTTACAATTGTTTTTAGTATCTTCCGAAATTTTTGCTATTAAATGAAAACTCTTTTTCTGTTCCTCTGTTGCTTCAGGATACATTATGTTCAAAAGGTATTCTTCTTGTTTAGCGTTGAGTGTCTTCATTTCAATGATGACAGGGAAACGTGAAGTCAATGCCTTATCCATCACTCTTGTCGCCGTATATTCGTTGCCGATGTTTGCAGTGGCAATAAAAGTTACGCCTTCCGCTACAGGAATAACAGAGGAATTTTCGGATTCGTCCAATCTTAAAAATCGTTGAGTAGAATCTAATACGGGGAATAAAATATTCCAAAAATCATGACTTCCTCTTGACAACTCATCCAACACGATTATAGAATTTTTGGTTTGAATTGCCTCAACAAATTGAGACTTACAAAACAAGGTTCCTGTATCTTTCTTAAAGACAGTATTACCAACCAACGTTGCTCTGGCGTCCTGCGACCCGCCACAATTAAAAACATATAATGGTCTGTCGTATTTTCTATACATAACTTTATACTTCATAAAATTATTCTTCCCATATCTGTCTCATAAATTTAACAGATTTCTTACATTGTTTTTTAACAACTTTAATATAAGCCGTCAAATGTTCTTCATATGGAGCACTTTTATTTTCCAATACTCCACTATCAATAATCATTTGTTTAGTCATTATCTCTCCAAAATAAGGAGTCTTCGACCACTTCCCATTTGATTTTGTAAAAAATCCATATAAATCAGTTTTAATTTTCATTTTTAATTATCCTTATAAAGTTGTAATTTCCATTTAATGCCTTTTTCCAATTAATCCTTTTGTCTTTGGCTCCGTGAGTTCTACCTAATGGAATAGAACTGTTGTATTTTTTTATAAACGATTTAAAATCGTTTCTATTATTAAATTTGTAAAATCCATCTGGAAAATTTACTTCAATTATTATTGTATTCCATCTATTTTGTTGACTTATCATCATTTTTTCTTTAGTTTCATTTGATAATGACGTTCCCAATTTAGATAATTTCATCTTTTCCTTTGTTTTATCAGAAATAACTTTCCCTTTGTGAAGTTTGCTTATTTTCTTTTTAAATTCATCCGGTCTTTGTTTACCATACATCGGATTATTTTCACCAGAATTTTGTTTTTGAAGTCTTAATTTCGATTCTGGAGTATTCAACATTTTCTTTATAGAATCGCTTAATTTTTTTCTATACCCCAAATCTTTATAACTTCTGTGTTTGTTTGCCGACGTTTCCCTTATTAAATTATAAGATTTTTTATCATTTACAGCATCAAATTTATCAATCCACAACAACTCTTTAATTTCCAATTCTTTTTCAGAATTACAAACTTCTAAAATTTCTTTTTTAAAATTCTCTTTTCCATATTTTTTAATGGCAAATTTTAATGCTGTTCCAGACCCAAAATAAGAATCGGTGTATGATTTTTGTTTTCCGATGTAATATTTTCCATTCTTTAAATTTGTTGTTTTATATATGACCATCATAAATACTCTCCGTTACAGTAATAAATATATTCCAACTCTACTTTATTCAGACAATTCTTCAATTTTTTCGATTTTTATTGATGGGTCGGATTTTAACAATTTTAAGTCTTCTTCGGAGAGAATTTCAGTGGTAAAAGTAGAAAATGATTTAGCAACAGATTTGGCGGCTTTTGTCTTGCCACATCTTGTTGGCCCAACAAAAAGAATGTTTTTTCCCTTTAAAACCGCCCAAACGAGATACTTCCATTGCAAATCATCAATGATTAAATCATTAGGTTTTAGGGTATTACAGTCGAATAAACTCTTTTTTATTTCATCACTTGTCATTTGAGGAAGTTTAACACACCCCTATAAAAAGTCAAGTTGAAACGTTATTCGAGTTTTCTACTGTTGCCATAACCGAACGACGTGACAAAGTTGGAAAGTTTATTATTGAATCTATCCCACCAACCGCCCATTACGGAATTGTATCCCTTTTGAAAGGCCTTTGATTGTTTTGATATGTCTCTATCCTCACGTCCATTTTTCTTATCATTAATGGCATATTTCTGACCTGTCAAAAAGTCATATTTGTCCCTTTCCTCAGGAGTATTGAGGACTTCAAGGAGAGATTCTAATAATAATCGTTTGACCTCGGAACGTTTCATTTAGGCACTTACTTGTTTCTTAACAAATTTAGGTGTCTTTTTATCAGAAACTTTGAGTTTCTTATCATTCTTGAATTTTGGTGCCTTTGGCTTTTCAGTCTTGGAAATCTTCTTGTTCTTTCCTTCTGGGTCTTCGCCTGGCTTTGTGACATCCTTCATAGGTTGGTCTGGCATATCTTCATCCCTCTTGGTTTGAGGTTCGTTATAATCCATATCATCCTTCTTGGTGCTCTTAATCTTGGCGTCTTCACCATTCTTCTTTTCACCACGATTCTTGATTACGTCGTTGTCAGGGCCGGCGGACTTTTGATTCACACCCTTTTCATATTCATTGTCAACTGATTTCTTGTGGAGTTGGTCTGCGTTTGTGGTCTTCTTCAAATCGCTGAAATTTGCTTTTACAAATGCTTTGACTTGTTCCCAATTCAAGGCGATGGCACGAACACGGTCAACCAATCTGACCATAGCATCAATATCGTAGTTATTTTCAAATTTAGGACAAATACGAACATACAAAAGATTCTGTGCTCTCACAATCAACTGATTGTGGTCATCGGTATAGACTTCCCATTTAGGGTCAATTCCATGAATCAAAGATTCCAACTCGGCTTCTTGTTTTTCATTGGTTTTGTCAACTCTCTCATTGCCTTTCTTGTTGTATCCCTTTGATACAGTTTCTTTTTCTTCTGTATCTGGCTCTGGTTTGGTGACATTGGAAATTTCATTGAGGGTCTTCCTCACGATACTACGAAGCGATTCCTTCAAACGTTCCCTTGGGTCGTTTTCTTTCTTGATTTCAGAGATACATTCTCTGACAATATTTCTAAATTTTGTTACTTCGTTCATAGGTTGTTTTTGTTTTGAATCATTACACCACAATATTTTGCCGTTCATATGTGGATGTTCCCACATATCTCCACCACATATGGAACACAATTCATCACTATTTTCTTTTCTCATATTCCTATAAATATGGATACTTTATACCACAATACAAAAATAGTGATGAATTGAAAATTAAATATGTATTTTTGAAAATTCATATTCTATTTATATTTATGAAACCAAAATTTACAGGAATAAAAAAGACGTGTTTAAAATGCCATACTACATTTTCTATGTTAGAATTTTATAAAGTTAAAAAGACAGGAGTTTATTCATCTTATTGTAAAAAATGTTATTCCAATTTACGCAGAGATAGTCTTAGTCTGTCTTATAAAAATAGAGCCAATTCATTATTTAATAGTGCAAAACATGGAAGTAAAAAACGTGGTATAATTTTTAAAATTACAAAAGATGATATAATACGTCAATATGAACGACAAAATGGAAAATGTTATTATAGTGGATTGCCTATATCTTTAATTTCAAAAGATGATAATGTAATGAGTCTTGATAGAATAAATTCAGAATTGGGATATGTGCCTAACAATATTGTAATCTGTGGTTGGAAAATAAATAAAATGAAAAGCGATTTTTCAATAGATAAATTTTTAAAATTATGTAAAGAAATTTGTAATTTTTCAGAAAATAGACCCTTGGATTTTCATCCAAAGAATTGAATTTCTGACGGTCTATCCACCACAATTTCCTCTATTTCATCCTTATACGTATTCCCCTTTGGAAACGGTAAAAATGGGTGTTTTAGATTCTTTAAAATCTTTTTCTTATCCGACTTACTACCCAATAAATATACGTATCTGTGCTTTGTCGATTCTTTCTTTCTCCAAAAAGTATGACCAATACATTTCTTAATGTATTCGACATTATGAGTCCCATATGTTGAAGACACGGTTCTTGAATGAACCCACTCATAATTCGGCGGCCCTTTCAACGATATTGAGTAATTTGGCATCAGAGCCAATGAAGAATTTCCCTGATAGTAGAAATTGGTTGCTTGATAGATAGTTCCTTTATGATTCTGTTCTCCATCAGCATAGGATATGATTGCCTTTATCTTTGGAAAGTCTTTCTTAACCATCTTCATTGATTCACTTATTGAATAGCTTTCAATATTTTTACCATATCCATCATGAATAAAAAGCCGTGTAAGTTCAAATACTTCATCAATTTTAATCAACGAAGAAATTGATTCTGCAGCAGACCGTCCGACTGGTTGACCGTAAACTACACAACCAATAAGTTTTTCATTTACATTTTCGAAGAATGGAGAAGGTTCTACATCAGTATAGAAAATACCATAAGCGACTTGACACAAAGACCACTTGTGAGAATAATGATTTTTTACAATCATATCTTCTGCGAGTTTCTTTGAAATCTGTCTTAAAATAACCTTGGTTACATCAAAATATTTTTCTTCCGACATAGAACCAAATATAACAGAAAGCAACGATTATGTCAAAAGCATTGTTTGAGCTTGATGCTTTAGTTGGGAACCGTCTTTATAAATAATAAGTTTGATTGAAGGGTCTATTGATTTTATAAAACTTGAAAGCATTTGAGAAGGATATTTAGTGCCATTTTCATGAATAACCCCCACTTGATATTTTTGACTCCCACTACGAAGATTATAAAGTAGAGTTCTGAAATCAGCAATTTGTTCAACATCAACATTTAAAGATTTTACAATCTCAACGTCTTCCTTACAGCATCTACCGGCTTCATCGTCCACCAAGAAAGCCTTCGGTTTTCCGCCAAATAATCTGTTGATACTTTGAATCATGCTCATAACTGTTATATGAACTTACTTGTTACCACTTTGTCGCTCTAGCTCGACTATTCTATTTTTATAAGTACCCACCAAACTTTCCAAAGTGTGAACTTGTTCGGTTAGTGTGACTCTAAGTTGGCTGGCAGAATCAAGTTGTTTTCTTACATCAGACAGCTCTTTTGCCTGTTGTTTTAATTCTTCTCTTAAATCTGCGTTTTCTTGACGAACTTTATCCAACTCTGCCCATATTTCAGAACGCATCTTTTCTTCCGCCAACCTAACCTGTTCAATTGCCTGACTTTGAACATCGGCAAGAACCTTGGCGTGTTGAATGCGTGCCTTCTTATTAGAAACAATGTATGTCAACACTGCTGCTACTAACGGTGGAATTATACTTAATATGGCGCCGTCTATCATAATTTTTTAAAATTCGGTTACGATAATATATATAAAAATCGTAACCTAAACTTTAAAATTACCAAGAATTAAGAGCATTTCGACCATCCGCAAGTTGTGCATGACACACAACCCTCAAGATAAACCAATCCATTACCGCAACTTGGGCAAGATTGTCCCTTTGCTACTTCACCTTGAGGAATATATTTCTTCAAGACTCTGGCAGCAGCAGAACCCATTGATGTAATATCTTCTGTAGCTTTTTGTAGTTGTTCAACAATGAACTGAATTGGCACACCATGTCTTAAACTTGTTGAGGCAAGTCTGAACATGATTTGTTCCGTAGGAGTAAATTGCTTACTGAAATCTTCAATCAAGATATCATCAATTTCCAAAGCATATTGTTTGTTCTTGACTTTGCGAATCTTACCCTTCTTGAAATTAGATTTCAATCCGAGTCCGTTTAGATGTCCACCGAAGATTTCATATGGTTGTCCATTTTGAATACCCACGGCAATACAGAACTTATCACCCTTGACTGTGACGATATGAACGTCAGCATCAAGTATAGGCAATCTTTCAGGCGCCGTGTGTTCGTGTTTCTTCTCAATCTTTTGACGTGAAACGTTCAATTCCTTCAATTCTTCATCAGAGAAATTTTGATGATGTGATTCAATTCCTTCTTCCTTCAACTTGAAAGCCAAGTCTTTGAAAGCGATGTTTGAAATAATACCATACATTTTCTTGTCAGGGAAAGCGGCAATAGATTTGACTTCTTTTTCATGAGAAGCCATGATGAACTTATAAACCGACTTCCAATCAGAACCGATTGGTAGAAGATATGTTGTGGAAATAGAAGAATCTACCCACTTCATTACCTTTGACATGAATTCAAGTTTTTCAATTGGGTCAATTTCAGTTGACGCTTTGAACTGAATACCTACCTTTGACAAATTCTTGTCAATGAATTCAGCAATTGGTTTGCCATTTCTTCCATCCCAATCATCACGAATAGTATCGGACTTCATAGGAATTGGGCAGCCGGCGGCTTCGAAAGCATCACGAACAACTTTTGGAACGTTGAAGTAATACTTGTAACTTCCGTGCATTCTAGTTCTCTTCCAAAAATACATAAAGAAGGCGGCTTCGATACCGTAACTCATTACCAAGTCACGGAACATCAAACTCAATGTTCCTGTAGGAGCAATGGAACTGTTAGTAACATTTCTGGCAGAACCACCAGTCAGAACAGGAACGCCATACTTCTTATGTAAGTCAACAGAATCACTTACGACTCTCTTGACGAAAGGTGAGGAATTCCATTTTTCCTTGTTGAATAATCCAAAATTGCCCTTCTCTTTACCGTTCTGTTCTGAACTGTAATACATCCAATAATTGAACAGTCTGATAAATTCTTCAAAGGCTTCATTGGCTTTTGGTGTGGCGTAAACAAGATTTTGTTTGAACAACCAACCAACGATGTTAGTAACACCTGCGCCAGTTCTACGAAGTTTTTGAATCGCCAACTTTTGATGTGGAGTAGCATAAGTTTGATATACCAATTCACATTCATTGACGTTATCCAAAAATCTGTTCATTGAAATACCGAGGCGTTCCAATTGTTTGACATAGATTTCTGGTTTTGTGGAAAACTTACCAACGTTCAGTGAACCCAATACACAAAGAGATTCACGGCTTAGATATTGTTCAGAACAAGCATTTGTAGAAAGAATACGAGAATCATATTCATCTTTCGGGTCATACATATAATCCGAGTTAGAATACTTTCTGGCGATATCAATATTTTGAACGCCAGGTTCAGCATTTTGATGCATATTCTTAGCAATCAATTCCATCAATTTACGAGCCTTGACGACCTTTGTAAAAGTTTCCTTTTTCTTGTCGTGTGTGGCAATCTTGTAGTATCTACCGTCTTTATCTTGTAACGTATCAGCATCAATACTATGAACATCCAAATAAACTTTGTCGCCCTTCTTGATGCCAGGAACTTCAAATAACAATTCCCAATCTCTGTCTTCATCGACATACTTGTAGAATTTATCAGTCAATTGAACTGATATGTTAGCGTTTTGAATCTTTGTGTAATCGCTCTTGACTGTGATAAATTCTTCCACGTCAGGATGGTTAATACTCAAAGAAAATAACATAGCCGGAATACGACCCTTCTGACCGACAGAATAACCAATACCATCAATATGTTTCATCCAATGAACCGCACCAGTAGATTGATTGGCACTATTCAGAACTTTAGTTCCAGCAGGACGAAGACGACTAAAATCCACACCCAAACCCTGACGATACGCAGCACATTTTGCTACAGTATAGGCGGCGTTTTTCATGATGGATTCAAGATTGTCCCACTCTTCATTTTCACGAAGAGCACCCAAAGAAATCGTTGTGCAATTAGCCAAAGAAATTTTTCTATGGGTTCCAGCACCTTGCATAATTGAACCGGCTGGATGCCACCAATCATTGTAGATTTCATCAAACCAACGTTCACTCCAATATTTTTGGAGTTCTTCTGTCTTCTCAACCGAGGCGATATAATCACATACACGCTTTAATGCTTGAACGTATGTTTCGCCTTCTTCTGCGGTATATTTTTTGTTGAAGGCATCAATGGAAAATTGGTTTCCATTAAAATATTCTTCGGTGGTTTGCTTCTTTACTTCTTCATATCTTGTTGTAATTTTATTGAAGTCCTCTGTTTTTGTATCAATTTCTTTATTCATAAATCATATTTCATAACTACTGTGGGCGTTCCATCATAGAATCCGACCAATCCAGTGTCTTCCCATCCAAATTTTTCATGGTATCTCTGAGCACTAATTGTGTCCAGATAGATGGTTTTGTATCCTAACATTCTCGCCCATTCAAATCTTACTAAACTTATTTCATGTCCTATGCCGTTTCCTCTACTCATGGGATGAACCCACAAACCTATACACCACGGATGCAAATCAATACCTATATCATTGTTTACGTGGAAGGTTCCCATCCCAACAGGGATGTGATTTAATTCAGCGACATAACAGTTAGAGTCATTTCTTTTTGTAAGATATTCATCGACAAATCTTAACGCCCTTTCCTTTGAAACATCCCACCTATTCTTTATTACTTCTGCTACGAATTCGGCATGATATGGTTGGATTTCGGCGATTGTCAATAAACTTTTCATATCCTAAATTCTTTTTTACTTCGTGAGAAATAATTAGAATTTAATTTTTGAAAACGCACCCGGAAACTGAAACTATTTTTTTGCGTTTCAAAAATTTCCAGGTACAAATCTATTAATCGTCATCCTGATTTGCGGCACGCTTGTTTCTCTTGATTTGATTCCAATTATCACGAACCATATCTTGTAATTTTTCTTCGCCGGCTTTCATTCTTTCTTGGCATTGTCTGCCTTCGGCAGTTCCAGGGTCAAGAATTTTGATATCTCCACAACCAGCATCAAAATATGCCGGATAGGTCATACCATCGGCACCAAATCTATTTTTGATAACGTGAATTCTGGCTGTGCCTGATTGCTTATCCTGTTCACGTCTTGACAAACTTATAACAAAATCTCCCGTCATGATTTTACGATAAGAATCGGCAACATTGTTAGCCTGAATGATTTCTTCTTCATGTGCGCCTCGGTTTGCTTGAGAAGCCGACCACACAGGAATTTGTAACTCACCAGAGACAGCACGAAGTTCTTCATATACAGAACCAGCTTCACTGTAAGAGTTTGAGTTTCTTTCTGCTACTGCCGGACGTAACAAATCGGCATAGTCAACGATAATCATATCAATCTTGTTACCCGTTAACATTTGAATACGTTCTACGTGCATCTTGATTGTGTGAGAGGCAATAGTCTTGATTGGAAAATATTTGATGAACAATTTTCCCTGAATTTCATCAATCTTTTCCTTGACCGCCAGAATATTTTTACGAATGTCTTGGAAGTTGATTCCAGTGAAACAACTATCATAACGAAGACCAACGTAATTTTCATTTAATTCCAAAGTAACGTGAAGAACGTTTTTACCCATTCTCATAGCTTCAGCACCAAGTCTGGTCAAAATCCAAGATTTACCAGAACCGGCAGGATCCACAACGAACCCAAGTTCTCCCTT
>Ga0187853_10001754_pt1 | contig 19257 bp, 16 predicted proteins | sample June2016WEW_6_10_2_FD_132417 | JGI IMG/M metagenome (GOLD analysis project Ga0187853, IMG submission 132417) | Peatland microbial communities from SPRUCE experiment site at the Marcell Experimental Forest, Minnesota, USA - June2016WEW_6_100 | ecosystem: Environmental > Terrestrial > Soil >... | reverse complement strand
CCCGGGTTGCCCTCCAGCGTGTGGCGACCAACCACTCTCCCTCTCCCCATCCGATGGGGAGAGGGCAGCGGTGAGGGGCCCGCCGCTGCTGAGAAGCTGGCCGTTGGCCAAGCTCCCGTTCCTTGTCCCCCTCGGCAAGAGCCCGACCGGCGCCAACTCGATGCTGCCACCCCGCGTCGCCTCGACCAAGGCAAGGGCCGGCTCCGGCAGCACCCCGACATTCAGCCGGGAGACCGGGAGCACCACATGCGGCCGCAATCCCTCGCTGCTGATCTTGCGCAGGTTCTTGAAAGCCGCGCTCTCGCTACAGTAATCCTGAAACTCTGAGATGTCCCGGAACCCGATCAGGTCCGCCGCCAGCCAGCCGATGCGCACGCGGGGACGATCATAGACGTATTCCCATAAGCCGGGATCAATGGTCCTCAACCCCGAAAACACGGTCAGGTTGCTGCGCAACTGGCGGTCCTGGAAGAGGTAGGCGCACACCTCGCTGAGCCGCTCCCGTCCGGCCGGCCAATCGGCCAGCATGTCACACCCCTTGAACTGCACGTCCACCGTCCCGCCGCGCCGGACCTGCCCGGCAATGAGTTCGAGCGCCCCAAGGGCAGTCTCCCGCGAACAGGCCCCAACGAATGTCACCAGCCGAAACCGGTCCCGGAAGGCCTCGCGTCCGCGCAGCAGGTCGGGCGGCTGCTTGTAACCGATCTTCGCGGGCTTCAGCCGCTCGTCCGGCAGCGCCCTGCCGGCCAAGACCGAGAGAAAAAGCGCCTGGGCCCCATCCTGCTGGAGCGACTCGGCCGTGACCTGGCGCAGGCCCAATTGTGACGCGGCCGGCTGCACGTCCGGCCACAGGACGGTCACAAAGGGCGGCAGGACAGATGACACAATGCAGCGGTTCGCGCGCAGCCGGAGCGCCACGTTGTCGAAGGGCCTCTGCCCTGCGCTGCTGCTTTCGGAAAATCTGTTGCTCGTCGGCATCGGCTTTGGTTTCGTCCTGACGGATCCTGGTCTGTGATAGTGGGCTACGGCAGGGCCGGGGAGAGCGCCTCGCGGTGCGGCAGATTGTCCACGTTCCACAGCTTCAGCACCGCGTCTTGCCGGAAGTCAAATATCTGCGGTATCCGGAGGCATTCGACATGACCATCACAGAAACTAATGTTAAGCCGTGTCGCGTGGCGCCTGAGATACGCCTGGGCACACTGCGGCGCAGCCGGGTGTGCGGTGGTCGTCCCGGCAATGCCAGCCAGGTACCAAGCCCCAACAGCCGCATCAGGGGACACTGGCGAAAGGTTGTACGCACCCAAGCAGACGGGACCACCGCTATAGTAAGCACATCCTATCCCGTAAGGGCCACCCGGCCCGATCCCCCATTGATTCACGGGCGAGTCGCCCATGGCGATCATGTCGCTCGGCCTGACCACATCGCCTTCCTTACGCGGCCCCGGACCGTGGCCAGGCGGGGACGACGCCGGGCTGACCATGAGATCCAAACCGGAGTCTGGAATCAAGCCGAGACCGTTCCCCGTCGTCCCCCACCCGTCCCAGGCCGTCGGCCATACTCCCCCTCCGTTGTAACCGTAGCTGCCAGCGTAGGGCCCGTAAACGCGGCCCGGAATCCGGTCGTAGGCCGGGCACCCCAAGACCGGCCTGTCCGGCACAAAGCAGTTGCTGGCCGTGTTCCAGTTCGGCCACTGGGCGCGCGTGTAAGGCCCCAAACGCTGGTACCAGGTAGGCAACTTGTAGGGAACGCCGGGGCTAATGCTAGTAATGCTAGTGTATGGCTGGACGTCGGAGGGGTAGCCCCGGTTGTCCCCGATGTACAATTTCAGGCCCAGCACCCACTAACGGAGATTGCTCTTGCAGGCGGCCGAGAGCGCTGCCGTCTTGGCCCGGCTCAATGCGGGCAGCAGTATGGCGGCGAGAATGGCGATGACCGCGATGACCACCAACAGCTCGACAAGCGTGAAGCCGAGCCGGTTGCCAGGCCGCCCAAGGCGCGACGGCGCCCGGACCGCGCCAGCGGGACCACGGGTGGACGAGGACTCACATTCTGCGACAAAACTCCTGCGCATCATAAGCGGTCCTTCTTCCCGCCCCGTGCACCTTAGCCCGAGGCGACGGCAAACGGACTTAGGCCATGATACCCATGACCGATGCCCCTGACAAGTGTGCGTTTGCGCGCACACCCCGGGCGCTTGGAGGCGTCTGCTCCCGGGCGCCGGGCTGATTCCGCGCCCACCACGCGTGGCCGAAGACGCGACGCAAGCCCCCACCGGCGCCGCAACACGGCGATGGGCGTCCCGCCAGCGAAGAACATTGGCGAGCGCCTTCCATCCATAATGATCGTCCGGGTTTCCATGCTGCGTGCACGCGATCCTCGCCGCCGGTCCCGATGGCTGCGGGGCGGACCTGCAGACCCGGCCCACCCCGCACCGCTCGGGCGGTGACAGGCGCCTCGTCATTTCGTATTGGCACTCACGCAGGTGTAGTCGGCCGCCGGCCCGCAGCTATCCGCGCTAGTCCCGGAGCAGGTGTCTGAGTAGCAGTTGTTAGTGGTGCTGCATTGGTTATTCACGTAGCAGTAGTTGGAACCGTCGCAAAAGTTATCGCCGCATTGGTTCGATCCGGAGCCGCCAGACGTGCCGCACTGATTGGCCACGGTACACTCGTTGTCGTCGCTGCAACTGTTCAAGGAGGTGCAGGTGTTGGTCTGGCAATTATTCACCGTACCGCACTGGTTGTATGAGGAACACCTGTTATACTCCCAGCACGCGTTCTGCGCTGCCCCGTTGTCGCAGTTGTCGTAGGTCACGCAGCCATTGTCGGACGTGCACAGGTTGGAGGACGTGCAACTATCATTTGCGCCGTTGCACAAGTTTTCACTGCAACTGTTGTACGGGTTACTGTCTCATTGATTTCACTACACACATTGTTGAAGCAGGAGTCATGCGCCGTACACCCATTGCTCAGCATGCACGTGTCGAAGACGCCCGCGCCCCCGCATGCATCGACAGTACAACTGTCGGTATTGGTACATGAGTTGGGGCTCGTCTCGCATTGGCCATGGCCTTAGCAGGTATGGCGAGAGCCCCAATGAGGACGCCGCCGCCGATCACGGTTTTGGTCACCTTCTGCAGGAAATCCCGGCGGGTTTCTCCTGCGGGGGTCGCGCTGTTTATTATTATATGTCGATCTTGCTCGTCTTTCATGCTGCGCCTCGCACAGGCGCGGCGAAGCGGCATCGCTGGCGAGCGGAGCCGCTCGGCCACGCTCTTTCCGATTGTCGCTCATAGTACTGGCCGTCTCTGCCCGCGCTCCGCCGTCTCCGCAGCCCGGCTTGCCCGGAACCAAAGAGGAAGTGGATTGATGGATTGATGGATTAGTGGATTAGTGCGGGCTGAACTGGCCGCCTGAAACTCTTCGCGGAAATGAGAGACTTTTTTGTCTAGTGATTTAGAACGCCCGAAATCGTCCGCGGCGCGGGTTTTGAAGGCCGTTCCGAGCGGCAGAGGGCACTGGAGGCCGATGAAGCCGGCCATCAAGGGCCCGAGAGGGACCGCCGGCTTGAAGCCGCTGCGCTCGATTCTCTTTGCCGGGGCACCGCGCATATCCTGTAATAATCCTCTACTAATCCTCTACTAATAGTACGCGGCTCAGGGGCCGGATCTTTCAAGAATCTTCGCCGGGCAGGTCGGCCTTCGGATTTCGGATTTCCTTCGACCCTCGGACTTCGACCTTTGGACTTGGAGCCGGGCTTCAGGGCTGCGGGATCTGTTCTTGATCCCCTGGCCCGTTCGCTCCAGGATGGCCCTATGCAACCGAATTCTCCTGCGTCAGGCCGGCTCGCCCTCCTGCTTCTCCTGGCAGGCTCTCCGGCTTGGGCAGCCGCCCAAGCCCCGGTTCACGGCCCTTTGAGCATCGACCGAAGCCCCTTCGGCACAACCCGGGATGGCCAGGCGGTCGAGTTATACACCCTGGGCAACACCCATGGGCTCTCGGTCAAAGTCATGACTTATGGCGCCATCATTTACTCCCTCGAGGCCCCGGACCGCACCGGACGTTTGGCCAACGTGACCGCCAACCGTGAGTCGCTGGCCGATTACGAAAACAAGAGCGCCTGTTTCGGCTCCCTCATCGGCCGCTATGCCAACCGCATCGCCGACGCCCGGTTCATGCTGGACGGACGCCAGGTCCTGCTGCCGCGCAACGGCGGCCCCCACCATATCCATGGCGGAGTCAGAGGTTTCGACAAGCGCGTCTGGAAAGCCCAACCGCTCCGGGGACCGGACTTCGTCGCCCTCAAGCTGACCTATACCAGCCCGGATGGCGAAGAAGGCTATCCCGGCGGGCTCGATTGCACCGTGGCCTATGAATTGAACCTCCGCAACGAATGGAAGATGGATTACACTGCCCGGACCGACAAACCGACCGTGGTCAACCTCTCCAATCATGCCTATTGGAACCTGGCCGGCGCTCAGTCCGGCACGGTCCTGGACCAGGTGCTCACCCTCAATGCCGACCGCTGGCTGTTGGTCGACGGCACGCTGATCCCGACCGGTGACACCGCCCCGGTCCAGGGAACGCCGCTGGACTTTCGCACCCCTCACACCATCGGCGAACGCATCGGCCAAATCCAAGGGAGTCACTTCAACGGGGGTTATGACCATTGCCTGGTCCTTAATCACAAGGAGCCCGGGGACGTGACCTTTTGCGCCAGGCTGGCGGACCCGAAATCGGGCCGAACCATGGAGGTCTTCACCACCGAACCGGGCGTTCAGATCTATAGCGCCAACTTCCCCTCCGGCGCCATCGAAGGCCCCCACGGCTATGCCTATCCGAAGCACGCCGGTCTTTGCCTCGAAACCCAGCACTACCCTGATTCACCCAACCACCCGCAGTTCCCTTCCACCGTTCTGCGCCCCGGCCAGATCTACCATTCCACCACCATCCACAAGTTCGGCGTCGAGAAATAGCGTTGTCGAGATTCAGGAGAGTCCTGCTGGTGGCGGGCTCGGCCCGCCTTGGGCTCAATCGAACCAGTTTTCAACGCGGAGGTTGAGAATGCGGTCGAAGTGGCGGACGTTTCGCGTCACAAGAGTCAGACCGCGATTTGTCGCCACCCCCCGCCAGCCAGATGTCCTGAAGAGCCCCGTTATAGCCGGAACCTGCCAAGGCGGACATGACATCAGCCGCAGCCAAGGCATCGTTCGCATTGAACGGCAGCGCTTGGAAACGGTTAATGATTTCGCGCTGAATCCTGGCCCAGAGCGACGCCGGCCTGGCCGAACCGGGCGGCTCCATACCGCAGTTCGAAAACCCGTAACGGAACTGATAAACAGGCTGGATTGGGGTTCACCGGCCAACCGGGCGGCAACCTTGGCGTCCCCCGCCCTTTTGACCAACTCGCTGACGACGTTGGTGTCGAGCAGGAACATGGCCGCTCAAGGGAACCGGACCTCGCGGTGGGGCGTCGGCAGGCAGCCCAAGGCACGGATTTCTTCCAGCGCCCTGAAGAATGGATCATTGTCCTCCAGTCCTTCCTCGGCCGGAGACTCAGCGGGTGCGGGTGCAAAGTTGGCGGCGGCCTGGACGCTCCTGCGCAGGGCCTCTTCTATGAGGGTGCCGAGCGGTTTTCCTTGCTTGCGCGCCTGGTCTTCCGCCGCCTGGAGCACCGCGTCGTCAATGTCCACCGTTGTCTTCACGCTAGAAGGCTAGACGTTTTTGCTCGCAACGTCAACCTAGGCTGGCCTCGCCGCCGCCGGTTCCCCCGTGGCAATGGGAAGCTCCAGCGTGAAGAGGGCGCCCTTGCCCGGACCGTCGCTGGCGGCGCACAATGCCCCGCCCAATTCCTTGGCGGCAACCAGACCGCTGTGCAGCCCAAAACCATGGCCTTCCTTTCGAGTGGTGAAGCCATGCTCGAAAATGCGCGCGAGGTTCTCGGCAGAAATCCCCATGCCATTGTCGCGCACGGTGATCTTGATGGTGCCCCCCCCATTGGGCGAGATCCCCAGCGTCAGCATTTTATCGGAGCGCTGGGCGGCATCCAGGGCATATTTGGCGTTGCGGAAAAGGTTCACCAGGATTTGCAGCACCTTGTGTTTGTCCACCCGTGCCGGCGGCACAGCCTCGAACTCCTTGCGGACGGCGATGCCGCATCGGGCCAGGCTGTCGCCAGTCATGCGCAGGGCGTCCTCGACCAGGTCGACCGCCCTGAGGTCCTCGGTGGTGCCGCACGTGCGCGCATAATTCTGCTGCATCGCCACGATCTCCTTGATGTGATCGATGTTCCGGATCAGGGCCTCCATTTCGCGGGTGAGGGCGGCGTGGTCCTTCTCGGCCTGCTCGGCCAGTTGGCCCAGAAACCCTGGCACGAGCCTGCCTTTGGGGTCGGTCGTAATGAAGGCGCCCAGGTCGTGGGCGTGCTCGCGCATCAAGCCGGCGACCTTGCCCAACGTGCCATGCCGGCCCTGGCGCAACTGCTGGCTGATGAGCTGGGTCGAAACGTTGATGCTGTTGAGCACATTGCCCACGTTGTGGAGCACACCCGTCGCCACTTCCGCCCTGCCGATCTGGCGCGAAGTCTCCATCAGCTTCCGGTTGAGATCTTCCAGTTGTTCGGCCGCCTGCTTTTGCTGCGTAATGTCCAGGAAGATGCCGCGCACGCCCACCGCCCGGTCGTTTTCGACCATGACCATGCCGCTTTGGCGCACCCACACCGCCCGCCCATCGGCTGCCAGCAGACGATATTCGTAGCTATAGGGCTTGCGGGCGGCAACGAACGCCCGGCCGGCGGCGATCGCTTCCGCCGCGTCATCCAGGTGGAGGTGTTCGTGCCAGAATCGAGGATTGGCCAGCCATTGCCCGGGCGCGTAGCCAAAAATCCTCTCCGACTGCCGGCTGACAAAAGTGAAATGGGCCGTTTCCGGCGTACATTCCCACACCACGCCGTCAAGCGAGTGGATGAGCGCTTCGGTCTTTCGTTGCGATGCCGTCAAGGCCGCCTCTTGGCCCTGAATCTGTGCCAGCATTTGATTGAACGCCCGGGTAAGCACGCCAAACTCATCTCCGTCTTCTTCGCGCGCGCGGACCGAATAATCCGCCTGATCGGCCACGCGCCGCGCCGTGTCTGCCAACCGAAGGACTGGTTCGGAAACAAAACGATGCAACCGGCTGGAGAGCAGCGCTGCCACCGCCACCAGCACCACGGCCGTCAGCAGCAACATGCACAGCACCACATTGACCATCGCCACATACACGCTCCGGTAATCGGAAACCACGTGCAAGGTGGCGACCTGTTTCCCCTCGAGCTTCACCGGCGCCGAGACCAGGAGCAAATTGCCTCGAAACCGGGCGCGCACCGTCGCTGCCGTGCCGGCCAGTTCCGGATAGCCCAGCTCATCCCCGTAGTGCGCGAATCGCCTGCCGTCGGGCAGCACCAACTCCGCCGCCCGAAGGTGCCCCTTGACCCAGAGACTGCGGAGCACATGCTCCCCCGCCGAGTCATCTTTGAAATCCACCGCCCCCGCCGCGTTGTCGGCCACGATTTGCGCCGCCGTCATCAAGTCCTTCTCGAAATTGCGCCGAAACGTCGCCATCTGGAATCCCACCAGCACCGTGCCGGCCAACAGCAGCACCACGACGCACGGCACCAGCAGCAGCAGCATCAGCTTGCGCTGGATCGACAGCCCGCGAAGATAGTGGAGGACTTTCATCGTTTATTCCTTGACTGACCGCAACACTGGCCGTAGCTGCGGCTTAGGCCTGAGCCCCGCCTCGTTTGCCGCCAACTTGTTGAGGTCGCAACGGATCTTCCGGTCCGCCAACTCCAGGTTGATCATGCCTCCCTCCTTGATGAAATCCTCCGTTTCCCCCACCGTCAAAATGCTGTGGCCGCGCGCCGAGCGCAGAATGTCTTTCAATCGGCTGCTCTCGGCGCGGCTGATGAACAGCAAATGACAGCCGCTCACGTCCTCCTCGGCCCTGAAATGCCGGATCTGGATCGGATGCCCCTTGGCCGTTTCGCCCTTCACCAACTCCGCCAGGCTGCTGCCGAAGGGGTCGTTGCCTACAATCCCAATCACAAACGGGGCCTTGGCTTCGCCCCAGGCCTGGGCCGGCCATTCGACATACTTGGTGAATTGAAAGACCCAGTTGGCCTTCAAATCGTACTCTGTGAGCGTGATCTCCTGCTCCGTAGCCCGCGCCCAAAGGCCGCCCCGGCACAGCAGCAGGGCCGCGGCAAACCAAACCAACCATCCCCAGCTCTGGTTTGGCTGCCTCCCGCTCCGCCGTCCCCTGCTCTCTGGCACAGAAAGGTTCACGTCCGGTTCAAAATCGATACGTCAGCTTGAGACGGAAGTTCCGCCCATCCTGTTGGATCGCCGACTCTGTGAAGTTGGGTCCGGCCGGATCGAAGTAGCGTTCGTTCAGCAGGTTATATACGCTGAGCGAAGCCTCCAGACCCCGAACCAGTTCGCGGGCCAGCAGCGTGAAATTGACCGTCTCATATCCCGGCACCGAACCCGTGTCCGTCGTGCGCCGGCTCAGGGCCTGCGCCTCGAGGCTGGCAAAGAGGTTCTGGCGCCAGAGCGGCACCGAGAGGCCCAGCTTGGCCACGTGCTTGGGGGAGTTCTCGAGGGTTTGCCAGGCCAGTCCGTTGCTCTCCTCGCTGGCATCCGAATAGGTGTAGCTGACGTGCCCGCGCAACCCCGATTTCCAATGCCCCTCCAACTCCAATTCCACGCCCTGCGCCTCCACCTTGTCCGTGTTGCGGTAAATATAACCCTGCAACGTGTTGTCGTACTCCTGCGTGATCAAATCCTTCATGTCGTTATAGAACAAATCCGTCGTCCAGCGCCAGTGCGCCCACAGGCGCTGCTCCCACACCAGTTCGTAGGACCGAATCTGCTCCGGTTTGAGGTCCGGGTTCGAGAGCAAATTGCCGGCCGGAGAGTAGTAATTCGCTTCATACGCGTTGGGCGCGCGAAAGGCCTGTCCGTAGATGGCCTTGAGCGTGGTGGCCGAAAAAGGAGAATAGATTACCGCCGCCCGAGGGTTTTCCGTGCTTCCAAAGTACTCGAAATAATCGAACCGGCCCCCCGCGTTCAGAATCAAATTCGTGCGGATGGAAAACTCCTCCTGCGCGTAAAGCCCAAACGAATCGTCGTGGCTCTTGACACTATCCAGCACCTGGTACGGATTGGAGACATAATCTTGTTGCCGCAGACTCAAGTCGTAGCGAAAGTCCGCTCCAAAGGTCACCAGGTGCTTTTCCCAAAATCTCTTGCTCGCTTGCGCCTCGCCATCCAGCCAGTCGGCGGCGCCCATGTAGGTTTCGGCTACCGTTCGTCCCGGCGGCAAGCCCAGTGACGCGCTGTCGTAGGGCCCGAGCAAGCTGGACCGGTAGTAATCATAATAGAGCCGGGCGGAAACGGTCCAATCTTCCTCAAAATGACGCTCGAATTTCAGCCCGACAAAGCCCCGATCGTCCTCCTGCCAGGCTGGACCCTTATTGAAAATAAGGCCATACGGCGCGTCGGGCAGGCTTTTGCCCCGAGCCACATAGCCTCCCTCAAGGCTGAAATCCCCGTAAGCCACCGACCCCCAGGTCGAGGGAGCGCGGCTGTTATCCAGGTGTTCCGCGTTGCCGTGGTTGATCGCTCCAAATTCCGAGAAATGAAGGGTGTCGTGCCCCTGGCTCTGGAACCACGTCCCGGAAACGAGCACCTCTACTCCGTTGGTAAAACGGTTTCCGTAGCTGGCCCGGCCCGTGTAGGTGTCGTAGCCGGCGTAGGCCCCCGAAACTTCCGCCCCTTTCAAATCCTTGCCGCTGCGCGTCACCACGTTAATGACCGCAAGCAGCGCGTTGTTGCCATACAACGAAGAGCCCGGACCCCGTATCACTTCCACCCGCTCGATCAGGTCCACATCCAACGGAAACTCAGTCCCGTTGAACGCCTGATCGTATAACGGGTCGTTGAGCCGATGACCATTGATCGTGATGAGTATCCGCCCGCCAAAATCACCCGGACGGTTCACGCCCCGAATCCCAATGTAACTGTAAGCCCGGTCCGATGTCGTATAGAACCCGCGCACACTGCCAAGCACGTCCGTCAAGGTTCGATACCCGAATTTCTTGATGTCATCGGCCGTCACAATCGTCACCGATGCCGGCGCTTCACTGACGCTCTGCTCATGCTTGGAAGCTCCATACACAGTCCCCACTTCCAGCGATGCCAGGTCCTCCAGGCTCAGATGAGCCAGCGCCTTGGTGGTGGAGGCCGTCCCTTCCGGCGCCTCCTCCCGGACATTGCCCTCCTGGGCAGGCTCCGCGCCAAGCCCTTCGGCAGGAATGGTCCCCCCCAGGCTTGCAAGGCTCAACGCCACCCAAACCCACCCCAAGTTCGTAGCACATCTCCTCGCCCTGCCCCGCAGCCAGAACCGCTGCCTGCTCCCATAACCGGGTTCTTCATCCAACCTCCGAGAAATCTCTCTTTCGGCCGTTGAATAGACAATCCTCCCAGATTGCTCCCGACCTGGATTTTCGTGGGAAAGGGGCTCCCCGGGAGGTCTCTCGCCTTTCCCGAGGGTAGGCTCTTTGGATGTTTGTCTGCTGTTCACGGCTGCTCGCGCTGGGAGGCAGCAAAAACCGTTCCAGCCGTGCCCCGGGCATACCCCCTCCTTCGAGCCCGATTTCAAGACAACGGTCTGCAATCGCAACTCATTGATATGAAGTGGGTTATGTTCCACCACTAGCCGGGGCAAGTCACACCGTCTCAGAGCACAACCGAAGGCAGAAACTACCCTCATGGACAGGATTTTCCACCGCCGCGGTCACCGTCCCGGTCCTGAATCGGTAGGGTTCGCCGCCAACCAGGCTGGGACCTTCTGGTCAAACGCCGCAATTAATCCCAGCCCGACCGTCACTCGAACTGGCCAGGCCCTTAGTTCTCACCAGTACTCGATTCTCAAATGGAACTGTTTGCCTTCTGCCTGGAGCTTTGCGGCAGCTTCCTCGATTCGCCTCATTTTCGCGTTCTGATCGTTGGTCGCCAGGGTGAGGTTGTACTCGGCTGCGACGCTCGCGATCAGAAGGTCCGCCTCGTCGATTCCGAGCTCCTTGCCGGTCACTTGGTCGGCTAATTCCCAGGCCTGCTTTTCCACGAAACTCCGACCCCGCTTGTCGCGTGTGGCCCAGGTTCGGAAAAGCTGAGCGCGCAGTAACGAGTACGGTTCCACGGTTCCCTCATCGAAACCGTAGGGACTCGGATAAGTAGAAAGGAAGTTTTCAAGTTCGGCTCGTTGGGATTGGTCCGCGTTGTCAACGGAGGCAAGCCCGAATCTGATTTCAGCGATGGCGATCAGCGGCAGGAAGACTCTCTCAGGGGTCAGGCTCCTCATCTTAGCCATCGCCTTGACATGATTCGAGTGCTTTGGGCTTGCCAGAGCGCAAATGATGTTTGTGTCGAGGAGATAGCTGCTCATTGCCCGGCATTCTCCAGCATTTCCACCAGTGCCGGGTCAGTGATCTTCGGCAGGTTGCTCAGTAGGTGTTCGGCTGTGCATTTTGCAAAGTCCGATGAGATGTACTGCCACAGCGGGATCGTCGCGGTAAAGTCAACAGGGAAATAGTCTCCGAATTCAAAAGGCACGGGGCGCTTCGCGCCGCGAAAGTAGTCAAGCAGGAGGCGCTCAAGACGCGGCGGCAGTTTGTAGGCTTTAAGGATCTCGGCGTCTATCTGGAGAAGGATTCGTTTGGCATCGGGTTCTCCGTTCCCCAGCGACCACAACGGCAGGTCAGGGGCGGCGGTATTTGACCGAACCAGCAAGTAAGCATCCACCAACCGCTCAATGGCCGCAGCCTGGTCCGGCTCCAGATGCGGGATGGGGACTCTTTCGAGGACGGTCTTCGTAATGTGCTTGCTTGTTTCGCGGGTCGCCACGAAGGCCGCGGCAACCGGTCCGTTCAAGAGGGCGGCGATGGTTTTGATCGTCCATGCGCCTTTTGGCCACAAACAGTGGAAGTTCTGGCTGTAGCGCGCTTCGCTTTCATCGGTAAAGGCGGCGATCTTCCAAGGCCCTATCTGCGAAACGCGCACGGCGTTCATCACGACCTTGGGGAGGTCCCACGGCAGGCGCCATGCGTTGCCCCGTTGATGTTCTGGCCTTGTGCTCAAATAGGTCTGAGGTGGCCTCTCGAAGCACGCGAACTGATGCTCGGCACTATTCACGCCCGGCGCAAAACCTGGCCCGGGTGTCAGCGAAAGATATTTCTTTTCGTCAAAGGGCTGCTTCCACTCAATACCACGGTGGATCGTGGCTGCGTAAGACAAAGCGGGGAACGATTTCAGCCGTTCCCAGACCTCGCCCAACCGTGGTACTGCCAAGTCCTGAACTGCTTCTGTGTCCGTCTTTGTGCCCGAGTCACGGCGGGAAACTGCGTGTTCGTGGAGGAAGCGCTGCCGGTCGTGACCCGTTACTTCGGCGAACGAGACCAACACTTGATTTCCACCTTTGCTGGCGGCTTTTCCCAAGAGCAAGCAGGTCTCGAGTCGGGCAACGTGAAAAACAGAATCCGGCAGCGCCACAATTTCCACCTCCTTAAATCTTCGAACCACTTCGCGCCGTGCTTCGGCGAAGGACCTGCCGTCGATGAACTTCCTCGGGAGGACAAATCCGATCAAGCCGTCCGCCGGAAGCAAGCTCAAAACTTTGTTCAGAACGGCGGCAGGCTTTCTGATAGCGTGCTCGCGGCGGGCTGGATGGGTCAGTTCAAAATCTTCGAACGGCGGGTTGCACAAAACAACACGCGCCTGGCGGAGCGATCGGTCAAACTCCGGGGATTTGAACACGTCCGCTTCCTTCACGCGCCAGCCGTCGGGGTTTGGAAAGTCGGCCAGCAAGAGGCACAGCTTGCTAACTTCCACGGCGAACGGGTCCTTCTCGTAGCCTTCGAGCACCTTCACGAAGTAATCGTGGCGTTGCTTGCCATCCCAACTCGCTGGAAGAAGGTCACGGTCACGGAGCCGCTTAAGGGCCGCAACCAAGAAAATCCCATGCCCTGAGCAGGGCTCAACGATGCGCAGCTCGTCGCGTGGGATGCCCTCCAGCGGCAAATGATGGACGATATAGCGCGCAACGCTTCGGGGCGTGCTATGGATGCCTTGTTCTTGGCGTGTTTCCGGGTCTATGAGGGTGTTCTCGTAAATGTAGGCAAGAATCTCGACAGAGAGGTTCTGAAAGCTGAAAGCCGGCCACAATCTTTCAATGACTGCCTGGCGCTCAGCTTGGCCAGCCAACACCGGGGCCGCGTCCTTGTAATAATCCGCCACTTTAGAGAGGAGGTCGGCCGGGTTCGGTTGGTCCCTGAACTGCCGAAAACCGGCCACCTCGCGGTCATGCAGAATCTTTCCCGCGAGGACCCGGAAAACGAGACGGAAAACCTCACGTGTGTCGCCCTTTTCCCCGGTTCGCTTCTGATAAAGGGCCTCGGCTTCCGCGACGGCCTCTCTTAACAAACGGTCGAGTTTTTCGCCAACCTCGGCCTCAATGGCCGGGATCAAACCCAGGTCAATAAAGTCCAGTTGCCTCACGTCCGATCGGAGGGAAATATTCTTGGCCCTTAGCACTTCGGGCGGGCTCCATTGCTCGGCCTTTGCCTCAAAATATCTGCGCAGAGCGTCGGCCGGGATTTGCCCAAGCGCTCGAACTTGCGATGCGTCCCGCCCAACCCGCCAAGGAACCACGGCGTCTTCGCGAACCTCCATGGCAAACGGCGCGCCCAGTGCGCGATAGTCGAGTATTTGGCGGGGCACTTGCCGCCCGTCAGGCAGGAGCACGGCAAAGCAAGCAGAGTCGTACGAAAGAGGGGTTTGTCCAAAGGCAGCCGCAGGGGCCTGGCGACAGGGATTGTCAGGAGCAAACCAGTCGTTGAAGTTGTAGTGCTCTTGAAGTAGTTGACCGTGAAATCCAAGGCGGCGCAGGCACGATAGCGTTTCTCTGTAGATCCGCTCGTGGCGCTCGCTCATGAAATCGGTCGTCATCTTGCCGAAAATCCGCTTGGTTCGCCGTCATTCTGCCACCCTCTGAACACCATAGCCAAACGGACGGAAAGTGTCCAACGCGGAATTGCCTTCACTATAGCCACCAGCCGGGAGCCAAGAAACGGAGTGCGTCGAGGCTACGACCGGACTGGGGCTCCGGGGCTTTCTCGGGCCAGCCGCCGCAGGATGCCATCCGGCTCGGCCACACCCAGTCTGGCGATGGCCTCTGCCCGCTCGGGCGTGTCCGCCACCGCATACATCCTCAGTTCGTCAGCATTGCCGGAGGGCCGGAAATGGGCGATGTCGCCGTTGCCGAAATAGAGCCGCACTCCATCGATGTAATTGATGCGCCGGATGTCCCCGAATCCAAGGGCAGGGCTGAAAAAACGGGCCAACTCGGTGCGGATGGCGCGCAGGCGGTCCAACTCGGCGGCGGTGGATGCCGCCGGCTGCCCGTTTTGGTCCTGCAAAGCGGTCTGTCCCGCCTCGAAGAGGACATCCTTGACCTGCGGGTCTTGTGGGGAAAACCAGTCCACCAGGCGAAGGCTGGCAGGGCGGGGAAAACTCCCGATCAAGGCGGCGCGGCTGAAGCGCGCGGGAAGTCGCGCGAAAAGTTGTGAGAGGGACACGCCCTTGGCCGCGGCATCAAACAGCACCCCCAGGATGGGCAGAAAGGCGTCTCGAGTCGGCAGGGCCTTCAATATCCGCCCCTCATGCTCGATGTCCGAGCCGGTGAGAAACCCGCCATTGGCCTCCCAGCCGCAGACGGCCTTGCAGCCGGTGGCCAGGGCGTTCTCCATGCCCGCGATGACGAACGGAGAGCCGATGCGAGTCTTGGGCCGCACGACATTCTTGAGAGCGCCGCCGTCCACGGCGTCGTTGCAACTGATCGGCACCACCACGGCGTCCGCGCCAAGAAACTGCGCCACCACCATCCCCGCCAGGTCGCCGCCGAAAAAGCGGACCCGGCACGCCGCCGGGCCCCTCCCCGCCTCGACGCCCAGGATGAGCGGCCGGTCGCTGTCGCCGTCGGTTGAGACCACGGCGTCCAGCGGCCCCTGGGTCCGCCAGGCCGCGGTGGCCAGGGCCTGAATCTGGCCAAGCTGCCGGTCATCGATATTCTCCGTATCGATCGGGACAAAGGTCTGGCTGCGTCCCGCCGGGACGACCTCGGCGCCAACCCGGCCCAGGAGTTCCACCAGCAAATCGCGTCCCACCGCCGAGTGCTCATACACCACGAGCCGTTTGCCCTCCAGGCTGCGCCCCGCAAAGAAATCCGTGTAGCGGCGCAAATAGGCCAGGCGCGCGGCCGGTTGCTCGGCCGGCAGCTCCCGGTGCCCGCTCTTGAACAAGCCCCGTTCGTCGAACGCAGACGCGCTGAAAGGCTGGGCGTAAAGCTGCCGGCGCAGCTCTTCGACCCGATGCTGGATCGGCGCCTCATCCCTTTTGAGCAGTTCGCCCCGAGCGGTGTTGGTTTTGTAGCCGTTGCGATCGAAGGGGATGTGGCTGCCGGTAATCATGATGCTGCCCCGGCGGCGTTCCCAGGCAAAAGCGGCCAGCGCCGGCGTAGGGACCTGCCCCAGAAAGACCGGCTTCATCCCGGCGCCTTCAATCGCCGCCGCGACCGCCTGGGCCAGTTCGCCCCGCCCCTGCTCCTCCGCCACAAACCGGGTCGAGCTGGGCCGCAGATCGCAGGCAAAATAAACCTCATCTCCCCGCGCGATCCCGCCTTCGCCCACGGACAGCGACTGCAGATACCCCAATTCCGCCAGGGCGTTAAGATAGACCTCCAGTTGGGTAAGCTGCGCCACTGGCCCGCGCCGGCCGCTGGTGCCGAACTTCAACGGCACCGGCTCGTAGTTCAGGCAGGAACGCAATGACGCACTCATGATTCCACCGGGGCGCGGTGGCGAAATCCGCCGATGATGCCCGCCAACAGCATCGCCACAATCCCGGTCAGGAAAATGCCGTCGAATTTCCCGGCCCCTCCAATCGAGGCAATCGGCGCCCCCATCCCGCCCACATGCCTGAGGTTCAGCAGATCGGCGCCCACCAGCGTGCCGATGCTGCCGGCGACGTAGGCCACTGCGGGGGCGTGACGGCGTGAGAGCGCCAACGCCACCGCCGCCGTGATCAGAGGAGGAATGAGGGTCGGCACGACAATGCCTATCCCCGGCACCGGCCGCGCCATCTGGTGAACCACAACCGTGACCAGGACGATGGCCAGGAAACTGTTGAAAAACTCGCCGCTCTTGAGAATCAGATACAGCGAGAGGATAACCGGGATGATCGCGCCCCCCAGGTTGACCGCCAGGACGGTCCCCGGCCACTCCCTGACCACCGGCACGACATAGCTGGTTCCCCAAAACCTGACGATCTCACCGGAGCGGATGTATTCGGGAGGCAGTCTGGCCAGCGGAATGTTGACGTAGCTGCCCAGCAGACAACCGACCAGCAAAAGCAGCATGTAGCGCCGGCTCACCCCGAGCGTCTCGAAGGCGTAGCGCAGCAGGCCGATCTCGACGAACACCACCATCATCCCGAACAGCAACCACAGCAACACCAGAAACGGCCACGTCAAGGGAACATAGTCCATAGTGAATACCTGCTGAGGATGACCCACTTTCCACAGAATGCCAAGCCGGAGATTGCAGGGACCTGATTCTCGCGTAAAAAGTAATTCCGATTTTCTTGTCCGCCGACGCAGCCAAAGCGCGACCATGAAGGGGTCCCAGAAAAATGACCAATCGCGCTTGACGGCGGCCTGTGGCGCCAACGGGCGGCTGACCTACCGCACCAATTCCGCCGGCATGTGGACGGCCTAGGCCTGAAATAAAAGCGAAAGCGAAACGAAAGGGGGCGACCCATAACATGGTTCATTTCTCTCGACTGGGTGCCCCAAGTTCCGGCGGAGTTAGCCCATGCCGCGCAAGCTGCGCATTCGATATCCGGGCGCGATGTACCACGTCATGAGCCAGGGAGATCGGCGGGAGGACATTTTTCTGGACGACGTCGATCGGCACGACTTCATAAAGACGCTAGCCGAAGCGTGCCTGAAAACCGGATGGCAGGTGCATGCCTATTGCCTCATGCGCAACCACTATCATCTGGTGCTGGAAACCCCGAACGCGAATCTGGTCGCGGGCATGGCGTGGCTGCGAAGCCGCTACACCATCCGGCTCAATCACCGCCACAAGCTGCTCGGAAACGCTTCCAGCGGCTGCTGCATAAATGGGTCGGTTGCTGGTTTCGTGAAGTCGCGCATCGATAAGCGCCCAGTAGCCGTGTCATCTCCCGCAGCAGGTTGGCTCGGGGCGCCCCGGCCAACGGACGCTAGCGGTTGCTCGTCAGATCCCATGAAAACAACCAATACAGCCAATACAGCCAATGGAGCATTTGCCGCCCGCCCCGAAATATGAGAAAACTCGCTCCTATGAACGGGACACAACCCTTTGGAATTTGAAAACCGCAGGTCCGATGGCGCGAGGCTCAGAGTCCCCCTCGCGCCTCACGCTCCCCCTCTGTCGCCAGTCCCTTTCGCTGGTTTTAAGCAATTTTAACCAATTATAACCGCTCGCCGCCCGGCACGGCGAATGGGTCCAATAATCGTGGCATACAGGTGAATATTATAGGACCCCTTTCCAAAAAATCGCAAAAAGAATCAAGCAGACAGCAGGAGGACGTGCTAAAACGTTCGCTGCGGACTGGGGCGGCGAACGATGAGAACGGCCACATTGAACGATTACAAACAGCGCCTGCTGCGGGTGCTGGTGCATATTCAGGAGCACCTGGACGAGGGCCTGGCCCTCGAAGAGTTGGCCCGGCTGGCCTGCTTCTCGCCCTTCCATTTCCACCGTATCTTCAAGGGGATGGTGGGCGAATCAGTCAAGGAACACGTGCGGCGGCTTCGGCTGGAGCGGGCGGCCAGCCGGCTCAAGCTGGGCGCCCAGCCCGTAGTGGGCATAGCCCTCGACGCCGGCTACGAAAGCCATGAAGCGTTTACCCGGTCGTTCCGGTCGGCCTTCGGCGTTTCGCCTTCGGGATTCCGGTCGTCCAACCGGCGCTCCAAAGTTGCCGCCGCCCCCTCGGGCCTGCATTTCGCAGACGCACGGAGAGTCAGGCATTTCAAGACCATTCAACCGGGAGGCAAGAAAATGGAAGTCAAAATTGCGCGGCGCGCTCCTCTGCGCGTCGCGTTTATGCGCCATGTCGGGCCGTATTCGGCGGTCGGGAAGACCTGGGACCGGTTTTTGCCGGTGTTGGGGAAGGAGGGTTTGCTGGGCGGCGACACCCAGTTCATCGGCCTATGCCATGACGACCCGGAAGTGACCCCGCCCAGCCGTGCCCGGTACGATGCGTGCGTAAGTGTGGATGAGAGGTTCTCGCCCACGGGGGAAATCGGGGTGCAGATGCTCGCCGGCGGCGAGTATGCGGTGACCACGCATTTCGGGCCATACGATAAGCTGGGCCGGACCTACACCCGCCTGCTCGGCCAGTGGCTGCCCCGGAGCGGACGCCAACTCCGGTCTTGCCCGTGCTTCGAGGTGTACCTGAACGACCCCCAGGGCACTGACCCTAAGGACTTGCTCACGGACATCTATGCGCCCCTTGCGGCGCAGTCCTCCATCTCCGTGCGGTGACGGCGGTAAACATCAAAACCATTATGACAAAAAAAACTCCAGACAAAATCGACCTCTATAAACAGCACAAGAACGAATACGCGGCCCCAAGGAAACCGGTGTTCGTCGAGACCAAACCGGCCCTTTACCTGGCCATCAGCGGACAAGGCGCGCCGGGCGGCGAGCAGTTCACTGCGAGCATCGGCGCGCTGTACGGGGCGGCGTTCACGATTAAGATGACCCGGAAGTTTGCCGGACAGCAGGACTACGCCGTCTGCAAGCTGGAAGGCCAATGGTGGAGCGACTCGGGGAACGACCTTTCCAAGGCGCCAAAAGACCAGTGGCATTGGAACCTGCTCATCCGGACTCCCGGCTTTGTCACCGCGGAGGAGCTCCAGAAAGCCGTGGCCGTGTTGATCAAGCGAGGCAAGGGCCAGGAAGTGAAACGGGTTCGGCTGGAATCTCTGGCCGAGGGAAGCTGCGTCCAAATGCTGCATGTCGGACCGTATGACCAGGAATGTCTCACTATCGCCAGGATGAAGGAGTTTGCGGCAACTAATCAACGCGAGTTCCACGGGCGCCATCACGAGATCTAT
>Ga0187853_10001752_pt1 | contig 19264 bp, 31 predicted proteins | sample June2016WEW_6_10_2_FD_132417 | JGI IMG/M metagenome (GOLD analysis project Ga0187853, IMG submission 132417) | Peatland microbial communities from SPRUCE experiment site at the Marcell Experimental Forest, Minnesota, USA - June2016WEW_6_100 | ecosystem: Environmental > Terrestrial > Soil >... | reverse complement strand
GTGATTTCAACCGCGACGGCGGCCCCTATTCCGATCACCAGCGAGGCGATTCCGATCAACACCTCGCAGACTATCGGGCAGTTAAGCCAAAGAACCAGATAGCGGACCTGCCGCTTGATTTTGACGCGGCGAATGTACGAGCCGGGGCGCGAGCGTTCCTTGCGGATAGCATCTGCCTTCTTCGCGAAGGCACCGTGAAAGGCAACTTTTCGGCCCCGGCCCGACATGTTTACGCTCCACCCAGGGGAGATTGCGCGAACAGGGAAATGACGCTGGTCAACGCCGAGGCTAGTGCCGGAAAGAGAAAACTGCGGGCCGTCACTGGAGCACCTGCCGGGATAGTCGCAAGTCCAGCTGCCGCTCCGCCTACTGCCGCATGAATCAAGGCTTTCCAAAATGCTTTCATGTTGACTCCTTAGTCTAAGGTTACATTATTGATAATGATGCCGTTCCATTTACTGGTAATATAACCGGGTCCGTATCACTGGACTTTGCCCCCTAGCATGAGCGTTGCCCCCGCCGTCCCGCTCAACGTCACCGTCTGCACAGGGTTGGGGTTGGAATCGGTGGTGAATGTAAGTGTTCCCGTAAACGGCGCAGACGCAACGGCTTTCATGGTGGGGGTGAACGTAACCGTAGCTGTGCAACTGGATTCGCCCGCAAGAGTTGAACCGCAGGTGGTGGTGAAGCTGTACCCCGTTCCCACTATGCCGATACTCGCAATGTTGAGCACCGTAGTACTGGTATTGGAGAGCGTGACGGTTAGGGTTGCGGAGGCGGCTCTAACGAGAGATGAGAAAGCCCAAGCGGAGGCACTCAGACTGGCCACGGCTGGTATGGTCTGTCCCATTTGGCTTAACACCGCAAGATTAGCCGTTGTCACGGGGCCAAGAAAGTTTCCATAAGGCGCAGCGTAGGCAGCCTCTTCGCAGCCATACCCAGTGACGCACCCCGAAGGGTAGCCCCAAGGGTCGTAGGTTTGCGTTATTGAGGTCGAGGCTCCATCGTAGGGGTCGTCACGCGGAGTCACCAAGCCCCAATTTGCCCCTGTACTGTCCATCCAGTCCCAAAACTTATACCCCACGTTATGACACGTTCCAGCAGTGTCACAGGTGTTAAACATCTCCGGGACCATCATGTTTTGCCAATAGCCACCACGCAGAGGCTGAGTCAAAAATCGTGGCCCGGAATTATTCGGGTTGCTGGCGTTCGACATATAGGAATCTGGGTTGGCCATGTAGCCTTCCCAGTTTATCCAGGGCTTGTCGCCACCATACGTCGCCGCGAAGTCAACCCGGCTTTGGGCATCGGCACAATCTGGATTGCAGGCAGGAGGAACCGCTCCCAGGCTGAGCACGTCCGCATATAGCGTCTCGGCTTGCAGGACTTGCCTGCGCGGAACGGTGCCCCAGCTTCCCACACTATCAGGGCCAAGGTAGAGCAGGGGCACGCCAACGGTGGTGAGAGCATCTTTCACAGCCGCAAAGTAATAGGTCAAGTGATAGAGCATGAAGGCGTCCAAGTCGGCCTTCATCGTGGTGCCGATGCCTGTGAGATTGATTGCGTCGGTGGGAATCCAGCAAGTTGTGATCTTGGAAGGACATTTGCCATCTTCATCTAGGACTCCCGTGCCGACTCCCCAACCTCCACCGGACGCACCAAAGATTGAATAGTTCGAACCCCACGCCGTATTTAATGCTGCGATGCTCGCTCCGTAGCGAGTCGAGAGCCAAGTGCTTAACGCGGTTTTGGTGTGAACTTCCGTGTCTGCATAGGAAGTGATGCCCCTGCCGGTATTGCTGGTCTGCGTAGGTGAAGTCACTAGAACCGCCCAGCCAAGATGATAATGCTCGTAATTCGTGCCAGCATAAGGAGCCCCATTGAGTATCGTGGGGAAGCCCTCTCCTACAATGTTTGGGCCTGCACCCATGCCTCCCAGTTCGTCCTCCTAGTCAACTTCTATGCCCACGGCATAATCATTGGCCACGTTGCTCCATTGTGCGTGAGAGCCATAGGTATCGAGATTAAGCTGCCCCTTCAGATAACTCTCAAAGTTGGGGTCCCAGTAATCCATCGTGACCCAGCGATAACCAGAATAGGTGGTGGACTTGACTCCCTGCCCCGTGGCGTTTTGCATCATGTCCTTAACGCCGTACTGATTGTACGGAGTCAGCGTCTTTTGGAGATAATTGCTGTTGTTTGTCAGAGCATAGTACGATGGTCGCGCAAAAGCGATGTAGGGCATGTAAGGCACGTGGGCAATGGTGTAGGGTGGAAACACGTAGTTCGAGAATATCGCCAGAGTGTTGAAGCCCCAGCTTCTCAAGCGGCGAAGGGTCTGATCGGCCCAGGCGTTGGTGGTGCCGTATTTTGTGTTCCGCAAGTTTATTGCGTTCACTCCCTGATAGTCGGTGCCGGAATTGGTGGATACCCCAAAAATCCCGTTCATCCAAAAGGCATTTCCAGCGGGCGTACAGAGATACCAGCGGTTTCCCATCTTCTGAGTGTAGAAGTGAGCCGCCGCACCACTGGTGCAAGGTCTACTCGTCACGCCTCCATAAGCGTCAAGTGTCTTGTCGAATATGAAGATATTAAAAGGTATCGTGACAGTGGCCGAAAGGGAATCCGTGACGGTAATACCAACTGTATAGGCTCCAGCCACGGTAGGGGTGCCGACGATGCCTTTGCCTAGCGCGGTGATATTCAGCTTGAGGCCCGTGCGCCCGCCACCTGTCGGCGTCCAGGTTGTGGACAACCCATTTGCCACAGTGTAGCCAAGGCCAGGGGAGATATCTGAAATCGAAGTGACGCCACCATTAACGTCCACGCCAGTGACTTTGAAAACTCCGTCAGTAGCCCCGGCTTGCGTTGCGGTGATGATGTCGCCAACCACAAAATTAGACCCAACTGTATTGATGGTTGTGGTACCGGGAGCGATTCCGCTGTCCGCCAGAGTCAATCCTGTAGGATAGCTGCCAGAGGTCTTGGACCAACTGTAAGGCGGTGTGCCAAACATGGCTGTCAAATTGATGGCGTAAGGAGTTCCCAGAAAACCAGTGGGCAGCCGGTTCGTCGTGCCAATGGCAAGGGCTTGGGAGAAACCCGGCGTGACTGACAGCAGTAAGAACGAAGCAAGAAATAGGAGTTTTCTCACTAAAACGACCTCATCATGATCTCAGGCGTGGTGGTCGTTGCCGTATGCAGCACTATGCCTACATTATCCCCGGCTGCACAAGCAGAAGCGCTGTCCACCACTTGGCCCGCATTGGTCACAAGATCACCACAAGCAAAGTGTCCGGCAGTGAATAATGCGGAAGTTGCCAAGGCATTCACCACACCCGCAAACTGCACGTCAACGGAGGTGCCGTTTACACCCACGATGATTCCCACATAGCCATTATCAACACCCGCCGAGGCGCAAGTCGCCACCGTCAAGTCCGCCGTCACGCAAGCGAGGCTTCCAACCGTTGCGGTACCCGTGGTGAAGAAGGTTTGAATTACCGCCAGTTTTCCGTTCTTGTCATGCGCCGAGGTTATTCCAAATTCCCGGCCTGGGCGGATAGTTACAGTACCAGCGTAAGCGCTGGCGTTGGTGGAAGTCACATCGCCAGAATTGAGTGCAACTGCTCCCGAAGCATTTACACCGGTCGCACCTGTTTCATTGCCGCTGCGAAGGGAGAGAGACCCGGTGGTAACGGTTGTACCAGCTGTGTCCTGGCCTCCAGCCACGATCACGGCAGTGGTATTAGCAGTTCCCTGAAACTTAGGGCCGATAAACTGTGGGGCATAGGTGTAACCCCCAGATGTTATGTAAAAATATCTGCTACCTCCGCTTAGCACTCCGTTGGTGATGGTGCCACCGGTCCAAACTTCCATGGCGTTGCCTGCTGTGGTCGTTTCGTTAATGAGAAGTGGGACTTGTCCAGTCGCACTAGCCCCTACTGTGTTGACAATTAAAGCTCCAGATGTGTTGGTATTTGATCCGCTGTTGGTATTTTGAAATACCCAGGGGTATGTCACACTGGCAGTCTCAACCCCATTGTAGGTGTAAGCACGGGATACCGCCGTCTCGTTCGCCGTGGCCGCCGCACCTGCGCCTGTGACATTGTCTATGGAAAGAGTCGCTGCGCCACTACAAGACCCCCACAGGGGGTCAGTTCCATTTGAGATTAGGCATTGGCCATTTGAGCCAACCGCCAAGGCAGCGTTGGTTGCCGTGTGATAATAAGGAATTTGCCCTTCTGTTCCAAGTGGTGAAAGAGCATCAAAAGCCGCAGCCTTACTGGTTTGTCCTGTACCACCGCCTGCAATCACGGCAGTTGTGTAAGAAGGATTGGCCGATGCGCCACCCGACACCAACGGCACCCCTGCTGTTGAGCTAGAAGCGACACCGGTAATCGTTGAACCGCTAACCCAAACCGCTGTCTGGTACTGTGCGGGTGAACCGCTTGCACTAACATTGCCGCCACCACTAGGACACGCCTGGAAACTCGGCAGTGTAGTGCCATAGCCGCTGGCTGCCGACATCAAGCACAGGCTGTTGCCTCCAGGTACGATAGGAGTAAGAGTGGATATGTGGGAAGCATATTGTGGTATACCTATCACCCCAGGAACGGTATTCTCCGTACCCCATAACAAAGTATTCAATCCAGTCGCTTGAATCGAACTTGGAGATTGAAGTTGATGTGTGCTCGCCACCACCGCAGGCGCTCCGCTCGAGCCTGCGGTGAAGCTGAAAGCGGTGTTGAAGGGGCTGTTGCTGATGATCTGTGTCGCAGTCAGATCGCCCGTGGCGTCCCGAGTGGGAGCCACATAAGCTACATAGGTTCCCGTATCTGAAACCGTACCCCGCGTTGCTGTGGCGACGGAGTTTGTGGCATCTTTCAGATAATCGTATTTCCAAGCTCCGTTATAGGCGGTGTTCGGAGTAATCGTCAGGGGATAGCCTACGGACGGGGCGAACTGGCATTGAATGGTCGCCGTTGTCCCTTGCAAAGTTGAGTTGCCATTCCAATCGTAGGCAACAAGTGAGCGGGTATAGTTGGCCCCGGTGCCATTCTGGGTGCAAGCCAGAGTCGGGGCCGGCACCGTTCCGAGTACAGAGACGTTGGTTGAGCCTTTGGCATTAAACCCGCCGTAGGACCTCCCGAAGCCGAAGTAGAAAGGCGCATTGGCATTATAGCCTAACCGGTTCGCAGCATTCTGGAAAAGATTCTCGACCGCCAACGTTCCCCCGGTGTCGCCCCGCAATCCGTATAATGCGTTGTATCCATCCAGGCCGGACGTGGAGAATAGCAGTTGATCTTGTACGCCGAAACGCAAAGGCAGAAGGCCGGAAATCCCCGCTCCTCCATCTCCTACTCCAAAATACCAGTTATCCGAACGGCCTGAGTTGTCCGTTACTGTTGCCGTAGGATGCGGGTTTACGATGGAAGTCCCGGCAATCCCGGCATCAATTAAAACCCCGGTTGCGTTCGTCTCCCAATAGCCATCATACGTATGCAAGCCGTTTCCCGCCGCTTCCATGCCTATCGCGCAGCCCTCGACATCCGGGTTGTAGAAGGTCGTACCATAAGCCTTGTAATAGACTCCGGTGTCACCCCAGTATTGGCCGCCCGTGAAGGTGCTCGAATTGGCTCCCGGCTGAATCTGGACCGCGATGCTTCCGATGCCGGTTTGCGAGGCATGGAAATCCGAATGGTCGATGCGATTGTAGCATGAGCATCCCGGAGTTCCGACCCCTCCAATAATGAGGGGGAATTTTGCTATCGCCAGCACATTCTCAATCCGTAATCCTTGAGCAAGCGAAAAATCAATCGCGGTTCCAGCCGTTCCGGCACCATTGATGATGGCGAAGTTTTCCAGCACAGGGTAGTAAAGGTATGGGTTGGAACCTCCGTAGGTTATAGTCGTATCATTGATGCCAGTGCCGGTAATTGCAGTACATGTAGCTCCGGTAAGCGGGGTGCATTTCCCGGTCCCCAGCATCCGGGAACCCTGAAAGAGCTTGAACGCCTTGTTTGCCGCTCTCGCGATATTGCCGGAGAACCATAGGGAAATCGGCTTGGTATCCGTGCCTAGAACCACGTCTCCAGACATCGTTTCCTGCGGGCCGATCAGGTTCGTTGCGTTGATCTGCCCGCCTGCCGCTGGCAAGGCCGCGACCGCTGCGTTGATGCAGGTATTGAATGAGCTTGTCGGGGTACAGGCTGGCAGAGTGTTGGGGTCAAGGCCGAATCCCCCACCTCCGCCACCTGTACCCCCCAAAGGCTTCCAGGCAACCGCATCCCGATAGCAGAGAACCTTGGTTGTCCCGCCGCCCGCAGTGCAATCAGAAGATGTCCCGCCATCCGTAACCCAAGCGAGCATGTAGAGTTCGACTGCGGTAGGGAGTGCAGCCACGGTGTATTGAGCGATAACCGGGCCGTTGAACCAAAACCCGCCGTCGATGTTCCGCTCGCAGACATTTTCCCGCCTCATTCCGGTATTGCCGTCGATAGTCGTATGGCCTGGAATGACGCCGAATCCAGGCGGGCAGGGAAGCTCCGGGGGAGGGTATTGCGCCGTACAGTGAAGCGCTAGAATCAGGCAGGCGAATAGCAAGGCAAGGCGTTTTATCGTGAACATGCACCCTCCAAAATAATCGTATAATTCGGAGAGACTGTTCCGCCAATGGCGTAGTTCACCTCAAGCCCTCCGGTAAACATTCCCTGCTGCTCTGTTCCGGCTGCAAGAGAGAAATTAGCCAGAACTCTGTCCACTGCCGATACATACTGTGCCAATGACGCCGTCCTATAGACAACACCGGACGTGAATTGAGTAAAGGAAATCCTGTCATCTTCCCATCCCGTTATCGGGTCATAGGCTCCAAGTCTAACGTTTAAGGTTGGATTAGTGCCGGCATTGTTTGTTGTTATTATCGTTACCTGACACTGCTTTACAGTTGACATATCGTTGAAGAATGTAAAGCTGGAAGTAGGCCCGATTAAGTTAACTGTGGTTGATGCCGCCCCCAAGCTTGGTCTGGCATCGTAAAAATAGATCGTATTCCAGTCTATCGTTCCACATTGACCATTGTTGTTGAGCGAAACGAATAAGTCCAGAGGAATTGTCGATGAGTTAACAAGGGTTGGAGAGAGGTCGAGTTTCGAGGCTCCTGATAGCCTTGCCAATAGTAATGCGGTCGATGCGGCTGAAACTGAGTATCCTGATATACTAGCGTTGTTTCCAAATTTATTTCCCTGTACCGGAACCTGAGTCCAGCTTGATGCATTCCCAGTGAAAGAATTAACGCTACCATCAAGGGATGTATAGGCGGCCATGTTGAAGATGACTGAACCTGTACCTGGATTGTGTACACCAATGCAAGCGTAAGTGTACCCTTGCGGGAAAGTCATTATCCAGTTATTCAGAAACCCATTATTACCCGAAGCGTTAGCAACAAGGCCCCTGCCAACTTGAATTGTAAGGTTGGGAGTTTGAGGGATTAGAATGTCCACTGGCGTGCCAGCAGGCCACAGTGAACCGGGAACGATCAACAAAAACAAAACCAGCTTGCTAAGTAGGCAGGATATTCGCACCGGTATCAACCTCCATGGCTACGTTGCCCGCGTTCGTTGCATCACCCAGAGCCCACATTTCCCCCTGCCAGGTGATGTAGTTTTGCCGGTCTGTGTCCGTGATGATCATGCCGGACGTTCCGACATAAGGCGGAGGGCTCTCCAGCGAACCCCGGTCGTGAGCCAGCCGCACCGTCGAGGCGGGGGTCAGCACGGTCAGCCGCACGTTTTTCTCGACCGAAAAGATGGCGATTCGCACCGCGCTCTCCGGGGGTTTTCCTATCGTATAGGCAGCGCTCATTTTGTCACCCGCGTTCCGATAGCTGAGGATTTCCGAATCGGGGCAGCCGCATGAATCCGGCCCGGTTGCAAGCGGACGCTAGAGGGATTAACCGACCTTCGCTCATGGGGAATTGCCCGCCCCATGGCAGTCGGAACGTGCGTTCCCTTGGTCAATATCTGGCCGGGAGAGACGTTGATCTGCACGGCTCGCGTCACCGGGGCCAGACTCTGAAACGGACTTATCGTGATTCTCATGTCACTCCTATCCGTATTCCGCCGTCATATAGTCGGTCGCTCCAGTATCCGCCGAAAGATAATAATCGCTGCTATCCGGGTTGATTACAGCGTCTGCCACTGACGCTTGGTCGATTAGACTCATTCCGGTGTCAATCACCCCGGAAGTATCGACATTGCCAAGCGAACTAGTGAGGATATCATTGAGATTCGACTGTGGAGTCGCGGTAAGAGAGCTGCTTACGGTCACAGCCGGACTATATGAGCCTGTGACACCCCTTGCTCCAGCCGCCTCGCTTCCCACCGCTGCCGCTTGTGTAACCGTTCCTGTCGCCGCCTTGAGTATTGCAGCTGTCAAGCTGGTAGCGGAATTGATGGCCGCCGAAGCGGTGCCCGCCGCCTGTGCCTGTGCCTGCAATGCCGCGATTTGGGCCGGGGTCGCTCCCCCGCTTCCCGCCGCCGCCGCCTTGATAGCTGTTATCTGGGCCGGGGTATATCCCGCCGCCTTTAGCTGCGCGTCAACACTCAGCCTTGTCGCGTACCAATAAATGAGAGCCAGCACGCCCGCCGCCGCTGCAATCATCCAGGGTTTCATATGAACCTCACTGTAACTTATTCGCTATCAGATAGTCGGTTGCCTGCTTGGTTAGTTTCAGGCCAAGGGCAACGCTATTCGCATACCAATGTCCAGCCGCCGTATTGAAAGGCGGCCCCGCTGTACCTGCCGGATTACCGGCTCGCGGTACAGCACCAGGGGCCGCAGTACACAATGCCGACACCGCCGAAGCGGTCAGCGTCTTTAATGGAATGGGGGCCATTCCCTTGACGCCGCTTATCGCGGCATTGAGCACGCTTGTTGCATTCGTGATGCCGTTGCGGAAAGGCCGGGGGTCTTTGGCATACTGCGGCGCGTTATCCTCTGCTTGAGCCGCCCCGGTAATCAGCGCTCCGATCAATGACAGACAGGTTGCTTGACTTATCAGTCCTGCCGCATAGAGCGCCCCCATGCAATTCGAGGCGCACTCATAGACCTGTTCAATTTTAGCAGCCGGAACTTGGTTCGGGTCCGCTCCCTTGAAAATCAGCTTGGCAATCATGACGACGGCTACGACTGCTGCCGCGATTTCTCCGACAAGCGGAACTGAAACAACTCCCGGAAGAAAGTTAATGGCATTATATGCCGTCGCGACAAGAGGGGCGGATGCGGCTCCCACGGCTGTAAGTTGGCTTAACTGCCCGATAGCCTGCGAGGTGTTGAGCGGAATCGCCTCGCTGGTGATCGGAATAGGGGCCGCCGTCGCGGTTGAAATCACTCCGACCTGTTCAGTGGGAGTTGTAGGTAAGACCTCTGTTACGATTGGAGCAGGCTGCGCCAGGATGGCCTGTGGCGTGACTGTGGCCGGTACAGGCTGCGTAGCCAGGCTCGCGGCCGTGGTCTGAGCTAGACTGGAAAGGCTTGAGGTTGCCGAGGCCGCTACGGTCCCCGCCGGGGCGAGCGCCGCCGCCGTCTTGGAGCGGTTTATCATAATCGCTCCGATGACCGCCGATACTCCAAGCAGAAGAAGAATTTCCACTTTTCACCTTACCGGGTAGTCGTTCTTCCCGGCTGATTTCCTCCAGGGGCAACGCCACGGCGCTGCACCACAACCGGAGACTTGATGCTGGAGACACCGGAAATTGGACTGTGCGGAGCCACAGCCGCCTTGTTGGCCGGAGTGTTCGCATTCGCCTTGATTAGATTGTGGGTCAACACCGGCTTTCCGTAGGCAAGAGAACCAGACCCGGCAATCACAGGTGGCGCGGTCTGGCGTGTTGCAATAACTCCAGGCTTGTAAGCCGGAGTCCTGCCCGCGATATGAAGGGGTAAACCGTTGCGGCTTGCCGGAACTGAATAACTCATTGCAATACCTCGCTCAAAAGAGTGTCCTGATTCACGCCAAGAAAAGCGGCTACGTTCACCGGCCAGTTCGGGTCGCCCCCGGAATATGTCAAACCCATTTGCCGGATGCTCATTCCGAGTGAGTACACCTTACTTGTTCCATTAACAATACGTTGAAGTTTGGTATACAGGGCTGTCCAGCCTGTAGAATCATCTGGAAAGACGATGATGTACTCCGTACCGCCCGCCACCATGTAAGAGCCGGTATCTCCGATGTCGCCCTTGCTTAAATCTCCGGGGTTGTGGCAGCGATAAGGGACTGAGCCGAGAACGCTGAAACCTTCCGCCGAGGCAATCGCCTGAGCGAAAGCTTGAATGGCTGCCGAGAATCCAATTGCCGAATCCATGATTTCCTCAACTGAATCAGGAACGAAATTGCTGCCTGTTACCGATGCGAACAGTGCATAAGCTCCGACTACAAAGATCACGATGGCAAAAACTTCCATATCACTTGAACACCCCGACGATCTTGATAGCCAGAATCAAGGCAAGGATGATTGCCGCATAGGTCAGATATGGGCCGAAGTTATCGACCCAGGTTGGATTTTGGGAAGGGTCGGCATTCGCATCCATTAAGACCGTTGTTACATCGCTCTGCGCCTGTGCCGTGGCGTCCGCCAGAGATAGCGTTCCCCCGGAAGCTGCTACATTCGCCTGTGCTTCCTGAGTGACTATTGTTTGTTTGCCTTCCGGTGAGAGCCTTCCCAACAGGCTATAACCTATTCCCCCCAGTCCATTAGAGACAAGTGTATCCAGCCCGTTGTACACCTGTTCCGCCGCTCCTAATGGAGTTGTCATCCCGGATGCGGCAATCTCTGCGGCTTGCGAATAGGTAAGGTCTGCCATTGTTCACTTCTTGAATAAGACAACCATAAGAATTATCCCGCCTGCAATAAGCAGGATGGTTGTCCATGAGATTGAAGTTGTCGAGCCGGGAAGTGTAACCCCGGAAAGGGATACCCCCGCCTGCTTGGCTACGGTTTGCTGTGCCGCTGCCTGAGCCTGCGGGGTTCCGACAACTCCCGATGCCGTGAGGGATTGCAGCACGCTACTGGCTGCATCCCCTAAACTTTCGATTGTATCTCCCACTAGCCACCACCTTACGCAGAGATTGACGGTGAGCCAAGAATCTCAGTTTGCATGACTTCGATTCCCTGCCCTGCCGCCGCCGTCACGTCGCCATCAAGCTCGAAGCGGCGAGCCGCCGTGAGAGTTTCAGCCGGAAACGCGCTGTCCGGGTTGCCCGACTGGCGGATGAATGAATAGGCTCCGTAGCCAACCGGGAATGGAGCGCCGCCCAGCCAGCTCTGCATCTCGCTTTGCACCCTGCCGGAATAAGGCAAGGCCAGATACTTGCCGTCCAACGAGACGACCAGCCGAGTGATGATCGTGTCGAGGAACGCGACGGTGGCGCGGATTCCTGGCGAAACTGCCGCGAACAGGGTACCGGACGCCGTGTGAATCGCGGCCATGCGCTTGCCGATGTTCAAGTCGGAAATCTTGCCCAGCGCGAAACTCGCTTGCTGGGCAACCGCATCCTGTAGCCGGTAGGATTTGAACGTGATGGCTGGCGAGATTCGATTCATCAAATCTACCGTCACGAGTGGACGGATGACGTTGACGAACAACTGGGGTGTTCCGGCTTGCGCGCCATAAGCGGTGAATGCAATGTTTGCACTTGTGCTGCCGATGGCCGTACCATCTCCGGCGTCGCAATCAACCATGAGGTTGCCCGCCCAGTCCGGTCCTTTGAGCGAATAGAGAGGCGCGAGGTTCAATCCCATGGGCAGGGGGAAGAGGGGGAGAGTCCAGAAAACATCGACATCATAGTGATGCCCGGCAACGGTCGGGTTGGGAAGAACCTGCGGACCGACCACTTGCACGCCATTGTCGAAAACAATGTCACGCGGAGCGTAGCCGATGCGGTAGATTCCGTTCATGTCGGATGTCGATTTGGCCCGCACCCGGATTGGAGTCTGGGCGCCGAATTGCGCGTGACTGCCATAAACCCTGATTTCCTGCAACAGGTTTCGCAGGGGGTCAGCTACGGCGGCGGCATAGCCAGCAGTAGGCGTTATCTGTCCGTGGAAATGGAAGAGCAAAAACGAGATGATTCGGTCTGTCTTGATGGAAGAGGGGCTTTTGAGCGTGGTCAGAGGATTCCACGCAACCGAATATTCCTGCTCCGGGTCGCTGTAGCGGCCCAGTAAACCAAGTGTGTCGCGTTGGTTCATACTAGTTTCCTTTCAATGAGATTAACCCAAGAGACTAGCTCTTAGGCAGTAGTCTTGATGAAACCCCGCACGATAAGGCCCGCGACAATCGCCAGCCCGATCACGAGGTACGTGGTCACTTTTCCGCTCATGGTGAGGTTGTCCTTTCTACGCTGAATTGTGTCAGGCCGGTCAAGCTACACAACCGGCAAAGTTGCGGAAATCTTCGGGGCGAACATATCCCAAAGATAGACCGCTACGACCGTGATGATCGCAACGGTGATAAACAGTTCCAATTTATGTTCCATCGAAGCCTGCTCCTTTCACGCGAAAATATCGAACGGTTTCTCCGCTGGCTTTTCGTCTTTCTTTTTCTTCGCTTCCGCTTCCGCGTCCGCTTCCGCTTTGGCTCTTGCTTCTTCTTCGCGTTCCTTCTTCTCTTCCGCACGGATTCTCCTCGCGGCGCGGACACGACCCTCCGATATAAGCTCGACTTGCTTTTCTTCTTCAGGCGTTAACGGCATGATTGCCCTCCCAATCGACTCGCCACGCTTCCGGCTTCTCGAACTTCTCGGATTGCTTCTGGCGCGTTCGCATGACTACATGAATGTGATGGAAGCGTGGCAGGTCCTGGACTTCCTCGATATCCGATTCCGGCACTCCCGCTTCACGCAGCCATTCCAGATCGTTCTGGTCGGTCGTATTGAACAGGTACATATCGGTGATGAGGCTGCGGAAAGAAGTCGAGATGTCCATGGGCCGGTGGCAGAGCAAGAGTACCTGCACGGTGTCAAGTCGTATCTGGCGAATCATGCGATGCAACGCCAGACCCATACTGCCATGCTTGCTTAACTCTCCCGCTTCATCAACGATGAAGGTGAAACGAGATTCAGGGTTATGCTCGCGGCCCCGAAGCCAAACTTGCCGAACGACTTCGATAACCTGCTCGATCTCCTCACTGGCCTTTGCCCCCACGTCAAGAAAGAGTTGATAGACCACGATGCCATTCGTTTCATCAAGAGCCTCCCACAATTCGTCCGGGGTGTGAACGATGGTGCCAAGCTCGAACTGCGAGCGATGGTCGAGGATGATGACGCGGGGGGAATACGCGAGCGCGAGCGAAATCGCTCGCGTTGACTTTCCTTCCTCGCGCTTTCCGCAGATAAGGGCAATCACTGCGTTGCTCCCGGTTCCGTATAGGAAGGCGCTTGCGGTCCCTTGACCGATTCCTCTTGCATTCCACCATTGACTTTCTTTTTCTTTTCGGCTGCCACGCTTCCAGCCTTCGCCCAGCCTGCCAGCGAAGCCATCACGATCACTGACCCAACGTACAATTCATCGGCCCAGACTGCCAGCCATTCCGGGCCGCGCTTTTGCAGCACGCGGGCCAGCGCCTTATCAAAATCCGGGTAAGGCTTAAAGTCAGGCGAGAAGCATTGCTGCAATTCCTCTTTGTTCAGCCGGAACTTGAGCGCCGCCGCTAGCGCTTGAATCTGAAAAACCGCGCTCAGCGCCATCATGCCCAGCATATGCGCTTGCTCCTGGCTCATTCCCGGAGCTTCTTCCGGCGTTACGAACGCAGCCTTGGTTGCGGGGTCGTCCAGGAGTTCCTTGAAGCGCTTGCGGACCTTATCGGAAGCACGCGCCCAATCCGGGTGCCCTGCCGCGTCCGAGGGAACGGACACGGACACGCGCCCGGAAGCCAGAGGCGCATCGGCACGCGGAAAGGGCGCAGTAGAATCAGTCCCGCTATCGGCTTTCCAACCTGCGATTGGGGAAGGCGAATCATCCATAATGGCTCAAGTTTAAGGCCCTCGTTACACCTTGTCAAGCACATTCGTAGCCTACACTCCAGCGCACTTTTTAAGAAAATAACCCCTGGTCATAGCCATAGTCAATTTGTCCGGAAAGATTTAACTTGACAACTCCGGTGCGGTTTCCTATAATGACTACCGAGGTTCAACTCCGGTGCGGTTTCTTAAGATAGCTTCTTATCTTATATAGGTATGTGCCGGGGTCATTTAAAGAAACTACACCGGTGTTCAAAATGAAAGGCAATATGATACTTGTTAATGCAATCGCTGAAACGATTAAGACAAGTTATCAGTCCGTTTACGTGAAAGGGGAAACACCGCTGTCGCTTCTGCTGCTGGCCGATACCGATCACGGAAAATCCGGGCTAATCCTCAACTTCGTTCCCGAAGCGGAACACCTGCAAGTCGAGCGCTTGTCGGACGTTTCGGCCATGGGATTGTACCGCGCCGTCAAAGACAAGTCTGACCCGGTGGTTCTGGTTATTCCTGATTTTCATGCGGTTATATCGCACAAAGCTTCCGTAACGGAAGGAACGCTCAATGCACTCATGACTCTATTACAGGACGGCGCGATGAAAATTTCAGTGGGGCCGGGAGAACCTGTAGAACTCAAAGGCAAGCGAGCCAGCCTCTTGACTGCCATGACCCCTGGAATGCTTGTAGGAAGGGCTGGCCGATGGCGTAAGTTGGGATTTTTGAGAAGGTTGCTCCCAATACATTATACGTATAGCGAAGCCACCGCCATGCGGATTCACAAAAGCATAAAGAGCGGGGAATATCATGTACCACCAAAACATTTCAAGTTACCTGTAACTCAACCTCAGATAGTACGAATCCCAAAACCGATTGACAGTGAAATCGAAAGTCTGGCGATAGCTGTGAGCGTACAATTGGAGAATCGTGGGTTTACCGCACATAAATTCTTCCGTGTGTTCGCGCAAGCCAGAGCGCTGCTTAGAAAACACAACATTGTTGACAGGAAAGATTTCAGTGACCTTATGGAGTTTTCCAAGTTCTGCAACCTGGATACACCACAACAAATTTAGCCGGAAAGGAGGAAGCCAACGTGATAATTAGCCATACGTTCTTTGGGGAAGGGATGGCCCCCCGTCCCAAACGCAATACCCAAACCAGCGTACTTCTTGAACAAGTCAAGGTTATGTACGCCACCAAGCCCACCGATAAGCCAGAACTGGTCATAACCCTGGACGGCAAGTCCAAGAATGAGGCAGCCGGACTCGTCCGCAATCTCAAAAGAAGCCTTGATGCTAAGGTTCTGACTGCTTGGAAAGTCGGTAACGATAAAGTTGTGATTGCCCGCGTTGTCAATCCAGCGCCAGCGCCACCGGCACCGGCAAAGAAGCGTTAACTTCGCGGGGGTAAAGCCATGCGATGGCAGTTAGCTTAGGAGTCTATAAAATACGGCCGAGCCCCCGCCCAACTAAAGGAAGGAAGAGTTAAAATGAATTCAATCAAAGACTCATTAAGCGTGCTCAATGCCGCCAAGAAAGCCCGCGACGAAGCGTGCGCGTCCGCCTGGAAAGCCTGTGAAGAAGCGTGCGTGTCCGCCCGGAAAGCCTGTGACGAAGCGTGCGCGTCCGCCTGGAAAGCCTGTGACGAAGCGTGCGCGTCCGCCTGGAAAGCCTACGAGAAAAGGAAGGAAGAGTTAAAATGAATTCAATCAAAGGCTCATTAAGCGTGCTCAATGCCGCCAAGAAAGCCTACAAAGAAGTGTGCGCGTCCGCCTGGAAAGCTTGCGACGAAGCGTGTGCGTCCGCCTGGAAAGCTTGCGACGAAGCGTGTGCGTCCGCCCGGAAAGCCTGTGACGAAGTGTGCGCTCCCGCCTTGAAAGCCCGCGACGAAGCGTGTGCGTCCGCCAAGAAAGCCTGTGACGAAGCGTGCGCGTCCGCCTGGGAAGCTTGCGACGAAGCGTGTGCGTCCGCCCGGAAAGCCTGTAACGAAGCGTGCGCTCCCTCCTTGAAAGCCTACGACGAAGCGTGTGCGTGCACCCGGAAAGCCTGTGACGAAGTGTGCGCGTCCGCCTTGGAAGCCCGCGACGAAGCGTATGCGTCCGCCTGGAAACCTTCCGACGAAGCGTGCGCGTCCGCCCGGAAAGCTTGCGACGAAGCGTGCGTGTCCGCCTTGAAAGCTTGCGACGAAGCGTGCGCGTCCGCCCGGAAAACCTATGACGAAACGTGCGCGCCCGCCTTAAAAGCCTACCAGGAAGCGGGTGCGTCCAACCGGCCAGCATGATTCAAGGCCAAAACAGAAGGAGGTTTAACAGTGGGAAAATCAATAGCTGACATCAAGACGGAACGCGGAATAGGCGGGCCACCAATGCTGCACGGGTCCGACCTTCCGGCGAAAGTCAATAGCGTCACGATCATCTGCCGCGAACTGAGGGAAGCGCCAGCACAATTCAAATCACCCGCCATCATGGACTTTGGGAAGCCGGTCTATGACAAGCAGTGTATGGCGGTCAACCTGACGAACCTGCGGATTCTTGCTTCGCTCGCAGGGTTCTCCGAGGACGAAGCGGATAGCGCCGACTTCGATGTCATCGCCAAGAAGTGCGATGGCAAAAAGTTCACGGTGGTCAAAACGCTGGTCATGAATCCGAAGCTGGGGAAGATGACCCCATCGCTTTTCTTCCAGAGCTAACGAGAAGCCATGGGAAAAACCATCGGGGAAATGAGACAGGCGCGGCTTACGCTCCTCCCGGCTGCGCCTGTCTCTTCCATGGCTAGCGGCGAAGCGGGAAGCCATTTTTGGGAAATGAACCATTGCAGTAAGCCCGCGATAGCCGCATGGCAAGGGGGGAGGCTCAAGGGATGGACCTGCCGGGAGTGTTTCACATGGCTAATAAACAAAAGGTATCCCGAAAAGGGAAAGTGCCGGTCGATGTTATGGAATCAGCTTTACAGGTAGTCGAAAAAGAGTTCCACAACAAGCTCAAGGAAATGGTGAAGTCTGGCTGGATTCCAGTCTCAATAATCTACGGCCGGGATTCAACGGTTAAAGCCACTCGTCAAGCTTGCCAGCAGTTCATTATGAGCGGGTGGGATGAAAAGATATATCCAGGAATGAAACTCAGGGTAATGATGTTCATGGAATCATGTGTCGAGCGCTGGAAAGGCGAATCTCATGAAGAGCCGGAAGAGTCAAGCGACGAGACTTACAACACAGTTCCATTTTGAACGCGGGATACTTATTAGCCTTATCGTCAACTGGTACCCAGAGAAGAATGGGGTACGCATTTACGAGCGCGGTCCGGAGCATCTTATTACAGTAAGGGATGAAGGGCAGCGCAAGCGTTTCCTGCTCAAGCTGGAAAAATTCCTAGAAGGGGAAGAACGCCGTGGCACGATGGACCCTTGGTAGTTACAACAGGTTTCTCGGAGCATCAATGACCCGTTACGGCCTGTCGCGGAAGGAGGCTGCCGTCCATTATAGGGCCGTCCGCGAACACCTGGACAGGCCAGCCATGCGAGCCGACATCAAGAACCATCCCAAGATAGCAGCCAGGTATGCCAGACATGTAAAGGCTATACGAGTTCCGAAGCGCCCAATCGGGAGACCCATTATTCCCCTGGAAGAGTTCCCCCCGGCCCCGGTCGAGGAAGAAGAAGAAGAAATCGAAGTGGAGGGGTCTGAAGATGGCGTCTATATCTAAACTCCGTAACCGTGGACGCTGGCAGACATTAACTATGGGCTATCGGGTAGCGCTCAAGGGCCGCTATGACCTGGAGCGGCGCAAGCTCAGAGTTATAATTGACGTGCTCGGCGGACTCCACCCAGAGGATGGCAGAATCGTAGAGGTACATTGGGATAACCCCGATGCCGAGGATGCGTTCAAGTCAGTCGAAAACCCGGATGATAATTTCCTCTACGGAAAAGGCGGACTTGAAACCCTCAATCGGGGAGGATGGCTGCGCGACAAGCTAGTCAAGCGGTTAGAAGCACTCGATTCAGCGCTCCGCCCCGCCGCGAAGGGCAAGGCCAAGGCCAAGCCCAAGCGTCGGGTGCCCGTCCGCAAGCGATTGGCGCGAAGCAAGCGAACGGCCGTCAAGCGTGGGGTAAAACGTGGGCGCACAGGGAAAGCAAAGCGCCTAACTACTACACAACTCCGCAAAACCAAACGTGTGACGAGTACCCGTCTCCGGTTCCCGGATCGGAGGCGGGGCAGAGCGCCGAAAGGGAAATGAGCCGTCAAGCCGCCATCACGTACCGGAAGGGCAAACCTGAAAGGCTCCGTCTGCATGAATGGCGGACCTGGGGCAAGGCCAGCGCCTGGACCACGAGCGAGCGCGGGGGAAGAAAAGCGCTACCCAGACGCGGACACTTCCGACGTTGGGGGGTCATCAAGGAGTACCATGAAGCTAACAAAATCATGTGTGATTACGACACCAAGAAAATACCTTCTCCACCTCTGCAAAGTCTTGTGCATACACTTGGATTGCACGTTCTATGCTGTAGGTGGGACCGCACTGTCCATGGCTGGCATCTTATCGTCAACATTCGAGAATCATTACAAGACGCGGAAATTGTCGCTGCCCAAGCCATCCTGGGGTCAGACTTGGCGCGGGAAAGGCTTAACCTAGCGCGGGCCATCTCGATAAGGCTGCACCCCTCGAAGTTCTGGGCGAAGCGCATCAATCTGCTCTTCAAGCGCAAAATCAGGGTGAAAGGAAAACGTCATGCATGATGATTTCGGGTTCAGACTTGGGTTCCGGTTCACGGACAGAGAACTAGCTCAGGCGTTTGCCATCGGGCTGATTACCGGGTCGGTCTGCGGAATCCTAGTTGGGTTTCTTCTATGGTACAAATAATAACTTTCAAGCCATTATGGGATGACACCGGGCCGCCTCCGCACGGCTACGTTTGCCTGATTCATATTCCACATAGGGATTGCCTCGACAATCCATGCGCAGTCTGCAACCGCGTTACCCGCACGCGCAAAGGCATGATGAGCCACCTGCGAATCGTACACGGAACCAAGCTGCAAAAGGAGCTATTCCCATATGACCCCTAGAAAGGCTGTAACTAATAGGACACCTGAAACGTCTATAATGCCAGGAGAAAGCTAAGATGAGCGTAACCGAAGCGGAAGAAAAGGCTCTCGCAGTTTACCATAAAACTTTCCTCAAAGCGCGTGCTGAGTATGAAGAAAGCTGCCTTCCTTTCAAGGCAATATTCAACTCAAAGGTCAATCAAGCACAAGTC
>Ga0187853_10001751_pt1 | contig 19277 bp, 18 predicted proteins | sample June2016WEW_6_10_2_FD_132417 | JGI IMG/M metagenome (GOLD analysis project Ga0187853, IMG submission 132417) | Peatland microbial communities from SPRUCE experiment site at the Marcell Experimental Forest, Minnesota, USA - June2016WEW_6_100 | ecosystem: Environmental > Terrestrial > Soil >... | reverse complement strand
TGCGTTTATTTCAGCCCTCGTCCCTTCCAAAGAAAATGCGTATTTCTCGGCGGTAATATCGCATTTGTTATCAATGCAGAATGTACGGTAAGGAAGTTTTGAACCTACCTCACCAACGATTCTCTGCCCCCAAGGGTCATCTCCGTTAATGATCATCCTGTATGGATATTTTTTCCCCCCTGCCGGGATAATCTCGGAAAAGAAGCGTTTTTTCGCCTGGAAATAACTCTCCAAAGTCTTATGATAATCCAGATGGTCCTGCGAGAGGTTCGTGAAGATGCCCATATCGAAGGAGCATTCATCGACCCTTCGTAGATCAAGTGCGTGAGAAGAAACCTCCATAACAACGTGGGTGACGCCTTGATCGACCATAATTCTCAATATGTTTTGCAGTTCATATGACTCCGGTGTCGTATGCGGGGCAGGCATCTCTTTATTATTAAACCGGTAGTTGACCGTTCCCACTACGCCGACGGAGAATCCCACAGCCTTAAGTATGGCCTCCAGTAAATAGGTCACCGTTGTCTTCCCGTTTGTTCCCGTGACGCCTATGAGACAGAGGCGGGAAGAAGGGTCGCTGTAAAAATTCTTTCCAAGGACACCGAGGATCGCGCGGCTATTGGAAACCCTGATGGACGTTACTCCGGGCGGCGGGGTATAATCTTTTTCGTGAACGATGAATTTCGCGCCTCGGTCAACTGCTTCTTCTATATAGGCATGACCGTCTAGCTTCAGACCGCTTATAGCCACAAACAGGCTGTCTTTATGGCATTTTCTTGAATCATAGCAAATGGCTGAAACTTCTCCTGAAAGGATTCCAGAGACCTGGATGATATCGATATCCTTTATCACAACCTGTATTTGCACATTTGTTCCTCAGTAGCCCGTGCTGAAAGAAACAGCGCAGGACCGATGATTACGTATGGGTATGCCGGGCTTAGGCTCCTGACTTACCGCCCAGCCAGTCCCTGTTGCTTTCACATCAAGCCCTTTTTCCCTTGCCTTTTTTAGAACATCCCTCATGGTCAGGCCGGTGAAATCCGGCATGAACGGCTCATCCATGTCATTTTCCATGTCGTTGTGCCTGCTTATTATTTGAGGTGCAGACACGAGCTTTAATTTAATGCCGTTCGTTTTTTCTTCTTCAAGAACGGGGAAGGGAGCTTCCCTAATATCTGTTTTAAAACATGTCAAGATCTGTTCGCCAATATTTTTAAAAACGGGGGCTGCGGCCAATCCGCCCCACTTATCCCTCTGCGGCTCGTCGAGTGTCACCAGAATGGCGACCTGCGGATCTTCGGTAGGGAAGAATCCCATAAAGGAGGTCCGGACTCTTTCAGAAGAATAGACACGTCGGGAAAAATCAAACTTTTGAGAAGTTCCCGTTTTGCCTGCCACGGCAATGTTTGGAATTTGGGCTTTCTTGCCGGTTCCATCATCATCTCCGACTACATCCTTCAGGATGGCCGTGAGTCTCTTTGCCGTCTTCGGCGATATGACCTGCCTTACAGGAGTGGGCATGACTTTCTTGATAATCTGTCCCTGCTTGTTGACGACTGCGCGCACGATATGAGGCTTCATCAGCATGCCTTCATTTGCTATGGCAGAAAGGGCCGTAATAAGCTGAATGGCAGTGACAGAGACGCCCTGCCCGAAGGCAATGGTCGACGTATCAACCCTTGTCCAGTTTTGCTGCGGCCTCAATAATCCGCTGACCTCGCCAGGAAGATCGATCCCCGTCTTTGAGCCGAAGCCAAATTGTGTAATATAATAATAAAATTTTTCTTTCTTCAGCCTTTCGGAAATCTTCACGCATCCGATGTTGCTCGAATACTTCAGCACATCGTGAAAAGTAAGAGACCCGTACCTCTTTTTGTTTGCCTCATGGAAAGTCCTGTCTGACACCACATATGTCCCGTTTTCACAGTTGAATCTGTCAGTTTCCTTGACTATGCCTTCCTCGAGGGCGCCCGCCGCAAGAAAAGGCTTGAAGGTTGAACCCGGATCGAAACAATCGGTAATGACCTTATTTTTTCCTTTGCCGAGATTGTAGGTGGAAAATTTGTTTGGATCGAAACCCGGTTGATCGGCAAGCGCCAGTATTTCGCCGGTCTTGGGGTCCATGACGACGACGAAGCCGCCCTTTGCGCTTTTCGCCGTAATCGCTTCCTGCAGATTCGTTTCAACAATGTGCTGGATGCGGCTGTCGATTGTCAAAATGAGATTATATCCTTCTTCCTTTTGCACGACGGGTTTTTCAATTCGCGGATACAACCGGTTTCCCCTTGCATCCCGCGCCCAGATTAGCTTTTCCGGCGTTGCCTTCAAGTAGTTATCATATTTGAGTTCCAGTCCCTCGAGGCCCGTGTAGTCCAATCCTACGAAGCCGATAAGATGGCCGGCCAGCTCCCCGTTTGGATAAAAGCGTTTCGGCTCCTTAATCAAGAAGACGTTATCGATATTCAGGGCCTCTATCCTGCTCGCCTGGTCGGCAGGGATTTTTCTCGCTAACCAGCAGAAATTTTTTGAGCCGGAAAGCTTTTTTGTAATAGTTTCCTTATCTGTATTGAGAATCGGGGCCAATAAATCGGCGACTTCAGAGGAATTGCTTATCTTCGATGGGTCAGCAAAGACTGAGCTAACCATAGTGCTCGCGGCAAGCTTCTCGCCGTTGCGGTCGAAGATAATGCCCCTCTCAGGTTCAATCTGCAGTGTCTTTATGTGTTGCCTCTCCGCAAGGGTTTTCAGGATTTTTCCGGAAAGTACCTGAATCTGGAACGCCCTCGAAATGAGGGCAATAAAAAGCACCAAGAAAAATACCAGTACCGTAACAATCCTGAACCTCAGCCATTTCTTTGATTCACCCGTCATTGCTGCACTCCCTGATTATTGGTAACCCGTTTTATTAGTGCTTGCCGTATCATCGTTGTTGAGGATTATTACCTGATCCCTTGCAGGATAAGTCATCTGTAATTGCTCTCTCGCTATTGCCTCAAGTCGCTGCGGTGATTTCAAGGTTGCGATCTCAACCTTCAACTTCGTTTGTTCCTCGACAAGTTTTTCCTTTATGCTCATTTCCGCTGCAACCATGTACTCCAGCTCTGTCATATGGATATGCGACCACACATAGAAAAGGGCAACTGCCATGAGCACTAAAGTGACAAAGATAAAATTCGAATATTTTATCTGAGCGGAAACCTTTTCCACTTCGCAGACGTTTCCATGAATGACTTCTTCTGTCTGCATTTTTTAAATCCTCTCGGCCGTTCTTAGCTTGGCGCTTCTTGCCTGCGGATTACATTCAATTTCAGAAGCCGCGGGTGTTATCGGTTTTCTTGTCAGTATCTTCAGCTTGGCTTTTCTATGACAGGCGCACACGGGCAAGGACGGGGGGCAGATACACCCCTTCTCCCATGAGCGGAAGCCGTCTTTAACAATCCTGTCTTCCAAGGAGTGAAACGATATGATGGAAAAACGCCCCGACGTCCTGAGTACATCCACTCCTCGATTCACGGCATTATGAAGATTTAGAAGCTCGTTATTGACGTATATCCTGATTGCCTGGAAAGTTCGGGTTGCGGGATGAATTTTCCTTATCTTGAATGTGGACGGTAAGGCCTTGACAACAACATCGGCAAGTTCGGCCGTCGTTTCGATGGGGGATGTCTTTCTTCGCACGGAGATCCTCTTTACAATCCTTTGCGCCATCATCTCCTCGCCATAGTCCTTAATGATCATCTTCAGTTCTTCTTCAGGAAATGTGTTGATAACATCGTAAGCAGAGAGCCCTCGGCTTTGATCCATTCGCATATCAAGGGCAGAATTCAGGGAAAAGCTGAAACCCCTGTTTGCTGTTTTCAGCTGATGAGCAGAAACCCCCAAGTCGAGCAGGATGCCATCAACTTCCCTCACGTTCAAAGAGGCCAATATGGTATCTATATCTGCGAAATTGCCCTTTGCCAGGATCTTTCTGCTGCCAAAGGGTCTTAATCGTTCTTCCGATTCTCGCAAGGCATCATCATCCACGTCCAGGCCTATCAATAAGCCGTCTGGTGCGCTATGGCGAAGAATCTCGCAGGCGTGTCCTCCTCCCCCTACGGTCCCATCAACATAGATTCCCCCCGGTCCGCAACGAAGGGACTCAATAATCTCTCTCTGCATGACCGGTATATGAAAGGAGGACATTCCATGGGCCTTTTTCTATATTCCCAGATCCGCCATGTACTTACTGAAGCTATCGATATCGATGGCGCTTCTCTTCAACTCGTCATCGAAACGTTCTTTACTCCATATCTCTATGACTTTAATCATGCCTGCCAGAACTATATCTTTCTCAAGTCCCGCATATTCACGGAGGTTGGGAGGAATGAGGACCCTGCCTTGACTGTCGAAGGAGCAATCAACGGCGCCGGACATGAAAAAACGCTGAAAGGCCCGGATTTCCTTTCTGAATAGAGACTGATGGCTGATTTTCTCCTCGAGGATTCGCCATTCGTCGTAGGGAAAGACCATCAGGTAATTATCCCAGTTTGTAATCACCAGTCTGCTGTCGTATTTCTCAGTGAAAACTTCCCGAAGTCTTGCAGGAAAGATGATCCGGCCCTTGGCATCTATGGAATGATGATACTGACCCCTGAACACGGACATGAGAAACTTCCCTCCACAATAAGCCACTTTACTCCACTTGGCTTAACTATAAGGAGGGAAAATTTGTTTGTCAAGAAAAAAATCACTCTTTTTTTCTGTTAATTTGATATTTTAAGACTGCTCTATTATGAGCAGAGAGGCTGGATGAAAAGTTGTGAGAGCCATCGTTATTGGAAACGAAGTACAGGTAATTGACGGAGGCAGGGTAGAGGGCTGCCTGCAGTGAATCAACGGCTGGATTCGCTATGGGGCCGGGAGGCAATCCATTGATCACGTATGTATTATACGGCGTGTTTCTCTGAAGGTGCTTTCTCTTTATGACCCTTGTGACGGATTTGAGATCATAAACGGCCGTAGGATCACTTTGCAGTTTCATTCTTTTTTTCAGCCTATTGTGAAAAACAGCTGAAACTAAGGCTTTTTCATCTTTAAACCCAGATTCTTTGCCAATTATGGAAGCGAGTGTCACAATCTGAGGTATCGTCATGCCGAGTTCTTCTGCCCTTTCTTGCATCTCATGGGTAAATGTTTTCCTGAATTGATTAACCATGATCTTGATTATGTCTTTTGCACCCATCGATTTGTCAAATAGGTATGTATCGGGATACAAATATCCTTCGGCGCTTCTGCCCTCTATGCCCAGCGAGGCAATGAACATCTCGTCTCCGGCGAGTGAGACAAACGCTTTCTCGTCGACCAATTTGAAAGAGGCCAGACGAGCCGCAATCTCCGCTACCGTGAAATCCTCGGGTATGGTAACTTCATAGAATATAATATCGCCCTTCACCAGCTTATTGATGATATCCAGCGGTGACATAGACGTTGATAGTTCATACTCACCTGCCCTGATGTTGCCTTGCGCATTTCTTGCAATCACTAATGCATAAAACAGATATTTGTTCTTTATGAGTCCCGCGTTTTCAAGAAGATCGACTGAACGGAGGAAACTCGTCCCTCTCGGAATATCTACTGTGACAATCTCATTACGGCGGTCTATGGGGCTTAACGCGTAGTAGAGACCTGCAAGCAGAATAATAAAGACCAAAACCGTGAAAAGAACGGCTGAGTTTTTTCTATGTTTACGAGTATTAGTTCGGATTTTCATATAATTGGTCCGTCTGATAACTACCGAGACTTGTCGCGGCGTTCCTGGGCATCCAGATATCCCTGAAGAATCAAACTGGCGGCGAGCTTATCCACTATATTCTTTCTCTTGATTCTGGCCACGTTAGCCCGAATGAGGATTTCTTCCGCCTCCTTTGTTGAAAGCGTTTCATCCCATTTGATGACAGGGAGGGAGAACGTGGATTCCAAGAGAGAAGCAAATTTGCTGACTTTTTCGCACTGTATGCCCTCGGTACCATCGAGTCTTATTGGATAGCCGATCACAATTTTCTCCACATTATAAGCCCTGAGGAATCCGTCGATCTCTTCCAGATCCTGCCTGCGATTTTTCCGGGCAATGGTGGCGAGCCCCTGGGCCGTCATTCCAAGCTCATCACAAACAGCAACGCCTATTCTTTTGCCGCCGTAATCAAGACCAAGTATTCTCATAGAACCTGTGATCCTTCTAAGAAGGAGTTAATGCTAACAAATTTAATCTGCTCATTTCAAGCGGAGAATTATCGTCCCGCCTTGATTGAAAAGCCAAGGTATTGAAATATCAAAGATGAGCGGTCACTGGAAAAGCGTGCTTTCCACATGGATAGGATTAAAAAGTCGAGGATGAGATCAATCCCCCACTGGTTGGTGGTGGTTAAGGTCCGAAACGGCCCTTGCACCCACATAAGTTGATGAGCGCCGTCGCATGTTACGTTAAAACTGTCGCTGTATTTTGCACCAAAAGGCCGGCAAATGCTACTTAGGATGAAGCCTCTTGCTGGCTGAAACTGCCATATGCTTTCCTCTATTATTGTCTTTGACTACGGTTCCAATTTCGTTGCAGACAATATAGAAGGAAGATATCGGCCATGTCAACGTAATTTCGACAAGAAATATAGTGAGTGACGATACCGGACTTGACGCGAGTCGCAAAACTTATTTTCAGGATGACTGCGCGGAGGCTGTGCTAGTGAAGATTGCCCGCTTTGCGGGGCATAACGCAAAAATTTGGTATTGTTAAACATCAGGTAGTTTGTTATTTAAGTCCCATGAAGCATTTCATTATAGGCACAGCCGGCCATGTCGATCATGGCAAGACAGCCCTTATAAAGGCCATCACCGGAATTGACACGGACAGGCTCAAGGAAGAGAAGGAGCGAGGGATCAGCATTGAGCTTGGCTTTGCCTCTCTAACCCTTCCGGACGGTAGAACATTCGGTATCGTGGACGTTCCCGGCCATGAAAGGTTCATAAGGAATATGGTGTCCGGCGCCTCCGGCATCGATATGGTGATTATGGTAATCGCGGCAGACGAGGGCGTCATGCCCCAGACAAGGGAACACCTTCATATATGCTCGCTCCTCGGCATTAAGAAAGGTCTTGTTGCCCTTACCAAGGTCGATATGGTTGCAGGGGAATGGCTCGATCTGGTGAAAGACGATGTCCGTGAATTCCTGAAAGGGACTTTTCTGGAGGCATCTCCCGTTATCCCCGTCTCTTCAATCGCGGGTACAGGGCTCAAGGAATTGCTGGACGCGCTCGGCAGAGTGGCGTCGGAAATAGAGGGAGAATCGGAGGAAGGTCCCTTCCGGTTGCCTGTAGATAGGGCATTTACCATGAAGGGATTCGGGACAGTCGTTACAGGAACCCTGATTTCCGGAGATATAAAGTTGGGCGAAGAAGTGGAAATACTGCCGCCGGGAATCACTGCCAAGGTGCGGGGCATACAGATCCATAATCAAAGCGCAACCATTGCTGAGGCGGGCCAGCGGACTGCCATAAATCTGCAGGGTGTTGAAAGGAATACAATCGTCAGAGGAGTGGTGCTCGCCAGACCCCGGACGTTTAAGCCCTCGATCCGCTTGGACGTTTGCCTGGAATATTTGTCAAACAACAATAGGAGACTGAAAAACAGGAACCTGGTGCGGTTTCATGTGGGAACGAATGAAGTAATCGGCAGGATAATACTACTGGACCGCGAGGACGTGGAACCTGGAGCTAAGGCTTCTACACAAATAGTCCTTGAGTCTCCCATTGTTGCTATGGCAAGAGACCGGTTTGTCATCAGGAGCTACTCGCCCGTAACGACGATCGGTGGCGGGATGATCGTTGACCCTTTGCCTAAGAAGCATAAGAGAAGTTCTGAAAAGGTAAATCATGAAATTAATATCCTGCATGATGGTACTGATAGGGAGAGGACGGCGATTATTATTGAGCGGTCAGGAATTGATGGCATTGGCATATCTGAGCTTGAAATGAGAACTGGAATTCATCAGAATATCCTGAAGGACATTCTCGGAACTCTGTCTTTAAAAAAGCAGGTTGTCGTTTTAGATGTTGATGAATCCAGGATCGTATCTTCCTCTATTTATCAGAACCTCCAGGACAGGATTCTCCTGGAAATGCGGGCGTATCATGAGAGGTATCCTCTGAAGGAAGGTATTTCGAAAGAAGAGTTGAGGAGTACAGCCGGACAGTTCGCCAGGCAAAGGCTCTTTAATATGGCCGTGAGAGAGCTTGAAAAAAGAGGGGAAATAGTCGTCGAGAAGGAGAACATCCGCCTGTCGGGACACCGTGTGGATCTGAAGGGAGAGCTGGAGGATCTGCGAAGCAAGATTGCACAGACCTACACGAATGCAGGGCTTACCCCTCCTTCAATCAAGGAACTTATGGAAAAATTTGCGGGCCAAAGAAGCCTGGCTGAAAGTGTCATCAATGTGATGCTCAAAGAAGGTTCTCTGATAAAGATAAATGAAGATCTCTACTTTCATAAAGAAGTCTTATCGAGGCTGCGGGAAGATTATAAAACCCTTCTTGTGAGGGACGGAAAGGCTACACCGGCAAGCATGAAAGAGTTGACAGGTCTTTCAAGAAAATACATCATACCGTTGATGGAGTACTTTGACATAACAAAGCTGACTATCAGGGCGGGTGATCATCGCATCTTGAGAGAGAAGTGAGTAAACGGCGATAAGTAACGGCAGGTGCTAATATGAAGAGTAAGAGTGTTTATATCAAAGATATAAAGCCGGGTGAAAAAGTAAACGAGTCATTTCTAGTGACGGAGAAGAATCTTGCTTTTTCTCAGAAGGGAACGCCTTATCTGAACGTTCGTCTTAAGGATAAGACAGGGGAGGTTGACGGAAAAATCTGGGAGAATGCAATCGAGTGGGACAAAGCCTTCAGTAAGGGGGACGTGATTAAGGCACAAGCAGGGGCTGTCAGCTTCAGAAGCACTGTGCAACTCTCCATAACGGGCGTCAGGAAGGTTGATGACTCTGCCGTCGACCTGGCCGAATATCTGCCTGCTGCAAAAGAAGACATAGATGTCATGTTCACTGATCTAATGGCTTTTGTCGAGCAAATCGAAACACCCTTCTTGAGGGAGCTGTTACACTCATTTTTCCATGACGAGGAGGTGGCGAAATTATTCAAAAAAGCCCCCGCTGCAAAAAGTTTTCATCATGTTTACATCGGAGGTCTCCTTGAACATACGCTCTCAGTCATACGCCTGCTCGATCTCGTAACAAAGCATTACCAGGGTATCAACAGAGACCTTGTCATATCCGGTGGGATCCTTCATGATATAGGCAAGATTTATGAATATACCTACGACAGGATGTTTGACTACAGCGATGAGGGCAGACTGATTGGGCATATCGTGATCGGTCTGGAGATGCTCGATGCGAGGATTGCCACCGTAGAAGGCTTTCCGGAGCAACTCGCCATGGAGCTCCGCCATCTGATATTGAGCCATCACGGCGCTCAGGAGTTCGGTTCGCCAAAGCGTCCGAAGACTCCGGAAGCATTAGTCGTGCATTTTGTAGACGATCTTGATGCCAAGGTTAATGCCTTCCAGGAATTCATCCAGTCATCCGCTGACGATTCGCACTGGACACCTTTTCACAAATTGTTTGAAAGGTTTATATATAAGGGCTGATTAGATTTCTGACAGAGTGTCCCTTACTTTGTTAGACCCACCGGTTCTTTTGCATCACGGCCTTCTGCTCATTCTCCGGCAACAGGCATCCGGATAGACAATCTGCATTACATCTGCCGTCGCAGGGCTCGATGTGAACAGTGACACTCGTATTGAGGAAATGATTTTCTATGCTTCTGGATAACTCATCGGTGATCTTGTGAGAGTCCTCGACAGACATGGAAGGATCAACTTTTATGTGGAAGTCAACGAATCGGTAATTTCCCGCCTTACGCGTGCGTAATAGATGAAAGCCGTGTATCGCAGGCTTGTGTGTCATTATCAGTTGGCGGATCCATGTTTCCTCTTCTGCGGGAAGTTTCACATCCATCAGATCCTGCGCAGCTTGGAGAGTCAGCCTGTAGGCAGCGCCCATAATAAACAAGGCCACCGCTATTGCAGCGACAGGGTCCAGCCAGTATAGAATGGTGGCAGGTGAAATAAGATGACCCAGCCAGATCAGGGCAAGGCTTGCCATCACACCGGCAGAGGTATATACATCGGTGCGCAGATGCCAGCCGTCTGCTGCAAGTGCAACAGAGTCAGTCTCTCTTGCGACTTTGAAAAGCATTCTTGACACGACCATATTAACCATAGCTGAAATTGACATCACCCCCACACCCCAACTGACGCATTCAATTGGCTCCGGATTAAGGAGTTTCCTGATGGCCTCATAGACTATCCAGATGGCCGCCAGAAAGATGAGCAGCGCCTCGATAGTGCCGGAAATATTTTCCACTTTTCCATGGCCAAAGGGATGCTCGACATCGGCAGGTATGCTGGATTTGCTGACGGAGAATGTCGTGATTAAAGAAGCAAGAAGGTCCACTCCGGAATGGATCGCTTCAGAAATTATAGACACCGATCCAATCAGGAGCCCGACAGAGATCTTCATGACCACAAGAGCGCTATTTGACAGCACGGAAAGCCGTGCAACATTTACTTTGCTATCCTGCAAATCCATATGGGAAGAATCTTCAAGATGAATGGAGACGTTATGCTTATCGTTTCAATAACGAAATACAGCCGCGATCGGTTTATCATCAGGCATTTTCTCCTGCGGAAGCGAAAAAACAGTGCCGCCATTCAACAGCGTCTGGATTGCAGAAAAATCTAAAAGATCCTCACTGCCAGGTTCCATCTTTTGGTGTAATTGAACATCTTTCGAATCCGGATCAAAAATACCCCCTTGCTTATGGCCTGTGGCGATAAAGAGCAAACCAACCCGCCCGTCACACGCCGCACGGACAATTTCTTTAATGTCACCGGAAGTTAATCCCGTGCCGGAAGATTGCCTGTATTGGGCAATTGCGTCATTTTCAGCCTTTTGGAAATAAGGTCTGACAATCTCAAGCGCCAGTTTATGCAACTGTTCTGTGCTTATTCCTTTGGGATTTCCAGGGATCCCGTCTTCCATGAGATAAGGGTACGTATTTACTTCCCTGTAAATTGGAAATAGATAATCGACGCCGGCAAGCACCAGTGGCACCCTTTCGTCTCTCAGGAGGTCATGTAAGCCCCTATCGATCTGGCGGAAATATTTTGAAATGTTTTCCTTCGCATCGTCCAGTTCAGCACCGCCCCCTGACATCATAGATCCGCGTTCCCCTCCACGCGGCGTCCCCCTGTGGAAGCGGATTTGCTTTTCCAACTCATCGTACTGGAGGGCCTCGGCAAGATTCTTGGGTATCGTTTCAATTCGGATTTCTCTGATGTCCTGTTTTGTTCCCTCATAAAGTCGGCTCCCTTTTTGACTCAACGTCAAAATGTAGTAATGTCCGTCGCCGCTCAGGGCCGGCAGAAGAGGTTTAACGTGAAAACGGTCAGCAACAACAATCAATTCATCAAAATTTATGGGTAGGCCGTAGTGACGGAATACATCTGAAGATATGAATACGGCGAGACCGCCGCTCTGCTCTCGCCAGAAAGGTATATTGCCTGAAAGTCCCTGCGCAGGTTCGAGCAATGCCTTCGCCTCTGGGGCGCGGCAGCCATTGGCAATCAATTTCTCTTCGGCTTCACGAAGAAGATTTCTGAATCTGATTTGATTTTGCTGGATTTCAGCGCCAGCACGATAAGCGGGCATAAACAGTGAAACGCAAGGACCGTTCTGTTTGCTCATCAAAGTTTTCAGTTCATCCTTCGATAACGACTTCATAGACTGGTCTCCTTTATAAAATATTTCCTGTTATGACTGGTAAAAGGAATCGCGAAAGATAAGGCATGTGAGTCTCCCCGTTGACCGCACTGCAGCTCGGCACCGGAGCGTCGTTCTTGGTCTTGAACAAAGAAATCTATGCTAAAGCCAGTACCCAGGGCTCAAAAAATGTCTCGGGCCGGCAAAAGAGCATCTCTTTATTATTTTCCTTCTGATTCTTTCTTGCTCATAGAAATGGCATCACTGGCCTATTTAATGAATTTTTCTGCTTGCTCGTATAGTCACATTGAACAACACCTGCACATGCGGTGATGTTCTCCGTTTTCCCTCTTCTGCAGCCGCTTGCAAGTGCTTTGGGCAACATTGTCCACCTTGCGTTTTCCTCTCTTTTCTCCTGTTCTAGTACATCCCCCGTTGTTTTCTGATAGCCCGTGCTGCGACTCCGCGATTAATATCGCTTTAGATTAATGTGTTTTAATTATTACCTATTTCTGAATAATATGCAATGTCTAATAAGTATCGCAGTAGGTTCTTTGATACCCGAAAGACCCACTGAAATGCCGCGCGGCAACAGCTCTTTGGCACGTAATTCCGAATACGTTAATTTCATTGGCTGTATCAGTTTTGAATTAATCATTTCTCAGCATAGCAGCTCAAGGCAGAATATCAAGAACGGCGAAACTTTATGCCGAGTGCTGATTCTCAAACTATTATCGCTTAATGACAACTTTCAGGATTCTAATTTGTAATAATCAATGTTTGATGCTATAAAATTACGAATAACGGAAGGCAACTTTTCGATAAACTCTAATTGAAGCATTGTGAACCATGGAATCGAGAAACCGTACCATCTCCATAAGCCCGTGGCGAGGAGTCTCGTCAAGGGAGTGGCATGACTGGGAGTGGCAATACAGGAATCGGATACGCAGTATTCCTCACTTGGCCGGAGTCCTCAGGGGGGCGCCGGCAGTCTTCAAGACATATCAAACCGTGACAAGGTCTTATCCCTTTAGCGTCACTCCGTATTATTTTTCTCTAATGAATGCAGCGGATGAAAACGACCCCCTTCGTCGGCAGTGTTTTCCCGATGAAAGGGAGATAAATTTCTCGCTCGGTGGTGTGACCGACCCTCTGGAAGAAGAACGGGACATGCCTGTTTCAGGGCTCGTGCATCGTTATCGTGATCGCTGCGTCGCAATCGTCACGCATATGTGTGCAACATATTGCCGGCACTGCAATCGCAAGCGGATGTGGAGGAACGGCGGGATCAAAGAGACCAGAGGGTACATGGAATGCATGGTTGATTATGTGTCCAAGACTAAGCATATTCGGGAAGTCATCGTTTCGGGAGGCGATCCACTAACCATGAAAGAAGGTATCCTCGATTGGTTTCTTGGATCATTACGTTCTATTCCCCATGTGGAGGTGTTGCGTATAGGAAGCCGCGTTCCCGTGGTCATGCCCATGCGGATTAATCGTGAACTGTGTCACACGTTGCGTAAACATCGTCCTCTTTGGTTCAATACACAATTTAATCATCCGAATGAAATTACACCGGAAGCGGCTCATGCCTGTGAAATGATACTTGAGGCGGGGATCCCGGTATCAAATCAATCCGTACTGCTTCGGGGTATCAACGATAACTACGAAACGCTGCGAGATCTATTCTATGGCCTTCAACGGATATCTGTCAGGCCTTATTATTTATTTCAATGTGATCCGGTAAAAGGTACGGATCATTTTCGCACCGAAGTGCGGTCAGGAATAAAAATCATGGAGAAAATATGGGGAAATATATCAGGGCTTTGTGTGCCGCAATATGTATTTGATATCCCGGGAGGTAAAGGGAAATATCCTCTTTATCCCGGGTCTCCTTTTCGCACAACGGCCCGTGAGACAGGAGAATATATTTTTGATAGGACAGCAGAAGTGAATTAGTAAATCCATGATTTAGAATGAAAGGAGAGAAGATGTTACATGTATAGTGCAAGTGATTTGAAGAAAGGTTTGCGGATCAAGATCGACAATGAGCCTTATATCGTTACCGAGTTCAACTTTGTCAAACCCGGAAAGGGCCAAGCTCTATATAGGTCCAAATTACGCAACATGATTACGGGGGCGCAGTTTGAACGGACATTCCGTTCCGTGGATAATTTTGAACCGGCAGATCTCCAGCGGAAAAAAATGCAGTACCTGTATCAGGAACAGGGGAAATACTGCTTCATGGATAACGAAAGTTACGAGCAGGTCTTTCTCACTGAAGATCAAGTTGGGGAGGCAAAAAATTTCCTTATTGATAACCTGGAAGTAGAAATCCTGTTTTTCGAGGATAAGCCTCTGGAAGTGAGCGTGCCGAATTTTGTTGATCTTATTGTCATACGAGCCGACCCATGGGCTAAGGGTGATTCGGTGTCAGGCAAGACGAAGCCGGTGACTCTGCAAACAGGTTATCAGATTCAGGTTCCCCCTTTCATTGAAGAAAATGAGAAGATCAGAGTCGATACACGAAGCGGCGAATATCTTACAAGGGTCAAGGATTGAAACTCCTATGGAACAAGGCGGGAGACTGGCAAATAAGCGGGAAACTTCATGGAAGCGTGCCAGGATGATCAATGCGATCCGAGCTTTTTTTACGAGCAGGGATTATTTAGAGGTAGAGACTCCCCATATGATTCCGGCCGTTATTCCGGAAACCCATATTGATGCCGTCTCCTGTGGCGATTGGTTTTTACACACATCTCCCGAGCTCCATATGAAGCGACTTCTTGCGGCTGGTTATCCAAGGATATTTCAAATATGCAAGTGTTTCCGTTACGGCGAACGAGGTTCATGCCATCTCCCTGAGTTTACCATGCTGGAATGGTATTGCCGTGGCATGGACTATCGCCAGCTCATGAAAGAATGTGAGGAGCTGATTGTCTCTGTGGCCAGTAATCTCGGTTATGAGGATGTAATTAACTACCAGGGCAGGGCAATAGGGTTGCAAAGACCGTGGGAGAGGATATCTGTGAGAGAGGCTTTTGCCTGCTATGCACCGATGTCAATGGATAAAGCAGTAACGGAAAATTGCTTCGATGAGATTATCGTCTCCTCTATCGAACCTCGCTTGGGGCTCACGCAGCCCACCTTTATCTATGATTATCCGGTTTCTGGGTCAGCCCTCGCGAAACAGAAAAAAGATGATTCCGCGTTGGCCGAACGTTTTGAGTTGTATATGGGAGGGAAAGAGATAGCCAACGCATGTTCTGAGCTGACTGATCTGCAAGAACATAACAGACGATTTCTAAATGTGAACAATTATCGTTTTTCTGCGGGTAAATCGATTTACCCTATGCCGGAGCGTTTTCTTGAGGACATGACTTCCATGCCGCACGCAGCAGGAATTGCCCTAGGCGTGGATAGATTGGCCATGATTTTTTGTGATTCATCTACCATTGATGACGTTGTATCTTTTGTGCCGGAATTTTTGTAATGATTCTTGCCAGTCAGCTTTTCGGGCTTGGCAATTTTTGGGAAATTTATTCCGCATTTGAATACTTGTCATCCTAAATCTATTGACAAGGCCTTTTTTTTCCATTACACGTAATGACCCGTAGTAAGTCGTAGACTCAGATATTACAGTAAATAAGTGATCTAGGAGTGAAAAAGTGAAAGAGATTTCTTCTGTCGCCGCTGTTGGTCTTGGAGGACATTTTCATGGTAGTATTCTCAAGATGATTCTTGATGCGGGACTGATGGTTCAGCTTATCCTGCTGTTGCTCCTTGTCTTTTCCGTTGTGTCGTGGGCTATTATTCTGATGAAATACAGGAGCATCAAAAAAGTAAAAAGGGAGAATAATATGTTTTTGGACTCCTATATGAACAGTAATAAGCTCTCCGATATTTTCCCTGAAGCGAAAAAATACAAAAATTCAACCATGGCTGAGGTATTTCAAGCCGGCTATTCGGAACTGGTGAAGATAACCAAGGTCCTAAGGGGGGCGTCATCTGCCAAGGAATCCGATGAATCGACTCTGCCTCAACTGGAGATGAAGGGTATAGATAATGTGGAACGGGCATTGAACAGAGCATGCAGTACTGAGGCAACAAGACTTGAAAGCACACTCAGTTTCCTGGCAACAACGGGGAGCGCATCGCCATTCATTGGGTTATTCGGAACAGTCTGGGGTATTATGGATACATTCAGGGGTATAGGCACAAGAGGCTCGGCAACCCTTGCTGTTGTGGCGCCGGGTATTTCAGAGGCGCTTATTGCTACTGCCGCCGGCCTTGCTGCTGCCATACCTGCTGTCATTTTCTATAACTATTATCTCAATGTTGTAAGGAACATGTCCACGGAGATGGACAATTTCGCTTCTGAAATACTAAATATCATTGAAAGAAATTATGTGAGAAAATAAAAATTTTTATGAGGCCCGGAAGAAAAAGAAATGGCGGCAGCAAGCTGTTGGCCGAAATCAACGTAACACCTCTGGTTGACGTCGTTTTGGTCTTGCTGATAATTTTCATGGTGACGGCTCCCATGCTTCAGATGGGCATAGACGTCAACCTGCCGCGGGTTAAATCGAAGAGTATCGATGTGACAGAGGAAAAACTTGTGCTGACGATTAACAGTGCGAAAGAGATATTTATAAACAAGAATAAGGTCCCTGTCACCGGTCTCAGTGAAAAGCTGGAAAACATCTTTGCCAACAGGATCGATAGAGAGGTTTTTATGCGGGCTGACAAGAACGTTCCTTATGGGTTTGTCGTGGAAGTGATGTCCGAAGTCAGAAAAGCCGGTGTCGATAGGCTGGGGATGATCACAGAGGCGCCCGAGGAATCAAGGTGATGTTCCGCAGGATGATACAGGATGCAAAAGGAGCGAGATGAAAATGATATCAGCTTCAACAGGATGATTTTTATATCTCTATTAATTCATACTGTTGTGCTGTCTGTCATTTTCTTTGCACCATCTCTTCCCTCTCCAAGATGGACCTTCGGTCCCGTCTATTCCGTTAATCTTGTAAGTCTGTCCGAAGTTCTTCAGGAAAGGAAGGCGCAATCGGCAATCTCGAGAGAGATCAATCAAACAATTTCCGGTGAGTATCCGTCTATCTTGAAAAAGCGCCTTGATTCCGTCCCCGCTGTCCCCATCAGGAGGCTGGATTCCCAAAGAAAGCAGGTTAGCGGCGTTGATAGGGCAATCGAAGATATTAGAAAAAAAGTGAATACGGAAGCGAGCCCGCCTGCCCCTGCGAGCCAGATGGATAATGCTCAATCCAACGCAAAGATGAATGTCTATTACAGCATAATCTGGTCCAGGATCAGGGGAAAATGGACGCTGCCTCAGGGAATATTACCGAGGGAGAATATCGAGGCGATTGTCCAGGCGAAGATACTGAAGAACGGCACAGTTGCAGATTTGAGTTTTGAGAAACACTCAGGAAATCGATATTTCGATGAGTCAGCGATGAAGGCCATTAAGAAGGCAAGCCCTTTTCCTCCTTTTCCGGATTCAATAAGAGATAACAATATCGACGTCGGCATCAGGTTCCATTCAATGGAATTTAGATAGAAGAGGGGAATCTCTTGACGAAGGGCCTATGGTTTCATTCATGAATTACTGCTGCGTTAGATATTTTCTAAAATTAGTTGCGCTCATGGTAGTCATACTATCCATTTTATGTCTGCCTCATAGCGCCTTGTGTAAAGTCTACATTGACATCGATTCTCCCGCCTTCCAAAAGTTTCCCATCGCCATTACGGATTTCAGAAAAATAAGTCAACAGGGTTATCAGGGAGAGCTGTCGAGCTGGTTTTCAGATACTCTGGCAAAGTACCTGGAGATGACGGGATTCTTTAACATCATCAGCAAGAAGGCTTTTCTTGAAGATCAAAAACAGGCGGGCTTAACGGTGGAAAGTATCAGGTTTGCCGACTGGTCTGTAATTGGCGCTGAGTACCTGGTGAAGGGGGCTTTCCAGTCCAATGGCAGGGATCTCACTTCCGAATTCCATCTTTTCGATGTAATAAAGGGAGAGGTCATTACCGCAAAACAGTACACCGGAAAAATCGAAGACAAGAACGAGATGGTGCGCAAATTTGCAGGTGAGATTCTTTCTGCCCTTACGGGGGACGAAGGCGTATTCGGCACTAAGATCGCCTTTGTATTGAAGAAAGGCCAGGATTCAGATATCTACAAGATTAATTTTGATGGAACTGATTTTTCCCGAGTTACGAACTTCCAGTCATTAACTCTATCGCCTCGCTGGTCTCCTGACGGAAAATTTATTTCCTTCACATCTTATAGAGATGGGAATCCCGATCTCTATATAAAGTCGATGAACGATGCAAGGGTTGAGAAGATTGCAAATTTTGATGGCATCAATCTGGCTGGCTCCTGGTCCAGGGATGGCAGGAAGCTCTTGCTGACCCTGAGCAAGGATGGTAACGAAGAGATATATGCGATGGATCTCAGCAGCAGAAATCTTGAACGTCTCACCTATAATTTTGCGATTGACGTATCGCCCACTTGGTCGCCTGATAATAAAAGAATCGCTTTTGTTTCAAACCGTTCCGGTTCACCGCAAATATTTACGATGGATGCGGATGGAAGTAATGTGAAAAGACTTACCTATGACGGAAGTTATAATACATCCCCATCCTGGTCACCGAGGGGCAACAGAATTGCGTACGAAGGATTGGCGAACGGCCGTTTCCAGATATTTTCCTCAAATGAAGATGGCAGTAGCCCTTTGCAGCTGACCTTTGACAACATTGACCATGAATCCCCTTCCTGGTCCCCGGATAGCAGGTACTTGGTATTTAGCACGAGGGGCAACGGCAAACACAGAATTTGCGTGATGAATGCTAACGGGTTAAACGTGAGGACATTGTACGAGAATGTGGGCGGCTGCATGAGCCCATCTTGGTCGCCAAAAATAAAATGATCTTCCGAAAATATATTTATCAGAGAATCTGTCGACAAAGCGCCGGGTGGGAAGGATATTAGACAAATAACTAAGGGTAGAGAAAGCAAGATTTGAAATTTTTGTGGTTGACCTTTAGGGTGGATTGTGGTTTAGAAGACTTCAAGTCGGCAAGTAACCAATTTCCTTAAACCAACCAAGAGAGGAGAGAACACAATGAAGAAGAGCCTTGCAATACTAGGGATTATTGGATTGATAGTGTGCCTTTCATTTATAGTTATGACAGGATGCGCAAAAAAATCCGCAGTAAAAGAGCAGGCAGTTTCAGCTGAAGATAAAGCTGCTGCGGATAGGGCAGCGGAGCAAGCGAAGGCCAAGGCGGAAGCGGATGCAAAGGCGCGGGCTGATCAAGAGGCCCGCCTGGCTGCCGAACAGAGGGCGAAAGAAGAGGCGGAAGCAAAGGTGGCCCCTAAGGCAGAGG
>Ga0187853_10001693_pt1 | contig 19687 bp, 16 predicted proteins | sample June2016WEW_6_10_2_FD_132417 | JGI IMG/M metagenome (GOLD analysis project Ga0187853, IMG submission 132417) | Peatland microbial communities from SPRUCE experiment site at the Marcell Experimental Forest, Minnesota, USA - June2016WEW_6_100 | ecosystem: Environmental > Terrestrial > Soil >... | reverse complement strand
TTGACCGGATGGAGGCCAACCTGGAGCGCATGGCGGCTTTTTTCCGAACCGTGCCGGCGAAGCTCCGGCCTCATTTCAAGAACCATAGGAGCCCGGAGTTGGCTGCACGGCAACTGGATGCGGGCGCCATCGGCATCACCTGCTCTACGCTTCACGAAGCCGAGTGCCTGGTGCAACACGGCGTCCGCAGTATCTTGCTGGCGAACGAGATCGCCGACCCGGCCAAGATCCGTCGCTTGGCCGAACTGGCGCGCCATGCAGAGGTCATCGTCTGCGTCGATAACGACAAGGCCGCGGCGGACTTGGCCCGCGCGGGACGAGACCGTCAAACGCAACTCAGCGTGCTGGTCGATGTCGACGTCGGCCAGCACCGCTGCGGGGTGCAGCCGGGAGAACCCGCGGTGCGCCTGGCCCACAGCGCGGCGGAAAAGGGCCTGCGGTTCCGTGGATTGATGGGATATGCCGGCCACGTCTCGCACCAACCGCCTGGCCCGACGAAAGAAGAGGCTGTCGCCGCTACTCTGCGTGCTCTGATGGAGACGAAAGTCTGTCTGGAACGCGAGGGTGTTCCCGTCGAGATTGTGAGCGCCGGCGCCACGGGCACCTATTCTTCCTCCGGCTGCTGGCCCGGCGTGACCGAGGTGCAGGCAGGTTCGTACCTGCTCATGGACACCAACTACCGGCAAACCTGCACCGATTTCGATCTCGCGCTCACGATGTTGGCCACCGTGATCAGCAAAACCGACGGGCAGCGCGTCGTCGTCGATGCCGGGTTAAAGGCCCTGAGTTGTGAGCGTGGTCTCCCCCTCCTTAAGGATGGGGACGGACTGACGGTCAACAGATTCAACGCCGAACACGGCATCCTCGACCTGCAAGAGCCTTTATCTCCCGTGCAGATTGGAGACAAGATCGAGCTCTGGGTCCGCTACTCCGATGCCACCATCAACCTCCACGAACACATGTACGGGGTCCGCAACGGTCAGGTTGAGGAGGTCTTCCACTTATGCCGTTGAGGTCTTCGATGACGATGTGCGGTCTGCCTCCGGCCGGGGTTGTTTTACGACTGAGTTCGAAGGGCGCCGTGGATTTTCGATACGGCTTTACGTCGGCCGGGTGCCCGAGGTCCGGATTTTCAGACCTGGGAGATTACACATCCACACGGTCACAGTACTAGCTTCGAAGGTGAAGGCGGATGAAAATTACACGGTTCCTGAAATTCGTTCTCGCGGCCGGAATGATTTCCGCAGCAGTCGCACAAACCCGTAACGCGACATTGACGCTCAACTTTGCCAAGAATATTGGTCCCATGGAAATGGATCACATTTCCCTCGGACAAGGTGGTCTTTCACCGGATCCGATTTGGGATAACCGAGTTGCCGAGGTTCGTGCTCTCCATCCGCGTTTGATCCGGTTGTTTGTCCAGGAGTACTTCGATCTGCTTCCGGAAGATGGACGTTATCATTTCGAGACACTCGATCGATCGGTCGACGAAATCGTCCGGGCCGGCGCTGTGCCGCTGATGTGCATCACCATTAAGCCAAAAGTGTTGTTTCCGAAGACTGACCAGGACGCGGTGGATCCAAATGACTACGATAAGTGGGAGACGTTGATCTCTCAAATGGTAAGTCATTATCGGGACAAAGGTCTCGCCGGCTTCTATTGGGAGGTCGGCAACGAGGGAGATATTGGAGAATTAGGAGGCTCTCCTTATCGATTTACTTCGGAAAACTATGTGCGCTATTATCGGCATACAGTTGCTGCGGTCCTCGGGGCCGATCCGACCGCACGGGTTGGCGGTCCCGCCGTGTCTGACTGGAGATCGCCTCTTCTTCCGGCCCTGATCGCGTTCTGCGAAAAAGAAAAAGTACCGCTCAATTTCGTTTCATGGCATATCTACAATAGTGACCCAAAGGCGATCCAGGACACTATCGAGGGAGTGAAAGCCCTGCTTGCGCAACACCCATCACTGCAGCCTGAAACGATACTCGATGAGTGGAACATGGCATTGACCGTACCACCCAAAGATGCGCGCATTCAACCAGCGTTTATCGCAGAAACAGCGTGGCGCATGAAAGCGTCGGGCCTGACATATTCCTGCTATTACCATATTCGCGATTACCACGTTGACCGTAATCGTTTTGCGCCGTTCTTCTCGCCTGGGGGAGCCTCGTTTATGGCGAGCTGGTGGAACCGGATGCCCCAGTATGATGGGCTATTCGACTATCAGAACGTCATGCGGCCCGCGTATTTCACCTTCGAGCTGCTGGCAAGGGTGACGGGTGAACGCCTTCAGGCAAGCTCGACCGATGATTCTGTACATGCGTTCCTGGCTTACGATAAGGCGTACGAAACCTACAACCTTCTGTTTTGGAACTTCTCAGGTACGCCTGTCACTGTCAAGATTGATGCGCAGGGCTTGACAGAAACCTTGATTGTCCATCGTAGGTTGCTGGATGCACAATCCCCCTCTGAAGACGAAAATGCGCGGCTCCGTCCACTGCCCGACGTGAAGCTTCTACCAGGATCAGCACTGGCCGAAGTCCACCTTGAGCCGTACGGGATGGAGTCTTGGGCCATGGAGCCCGTTGACTGGGAGCATAAGCTGCTTGGCAAGTAACCTGGATTGGAGACGAGCGGAATCCTGCGACCGCATTTCACTGTGTGGACTAGTACCGTGACCACTTGATTCGGTAATCTTGGTAACGATGATCTGGGTGCCCCAGGTCCGGATTTTCTGACCTGGGAGATTGTATATCCACACGGTCACGATATTAGTAAGGAGGCATCATTCATGAATACGCACTGGAGTAACTACTGCACGATGAGCATCGTCCATTTTATGGCCTTCCCGGAGACCATCTGGGGGGATGGCCCCGTGGTGGAGACGGTGACAAAACTTGCGGAAGATCCATTCTTCGGCGCAATCGAGATCGGGTGGATCAAAGATCCTGGCGTCCGATCTCAGGTGAAGCGGGTGATTGAAACCGCTCACATCCAGGTGTGTCATGTGGCCGGGTCAGCCTTATTGCTGCAGAAGCTCAACCTCAACAGCCTGGAGGAGGCAGAGCGCATGAAAGCTGTGCAGCAGCTTTCCCGTAACGTCGATGAGGCCGCCGAGGTGGGCGCCAAGCGGGTGGGGTTCGTCTCCGGGGTCGATCCCGGCGATGCCGAACGCCCCCGCGCGCTGGAAGCGCTGGCGAAATCCGTCAGGCAGGCGGCGGCCTACGCCCGGAACAAAGGGATCGCCCTGACGTTGGAGGTCTTCGACCGGGCGATCGACCGGAAATGCCTGATTGGCCCCAGCCCCCTGGCAGCGGATTTCTGCAAGATGATCCGGGAGGAATACTCCGACTTCGGTTTACTCTACGACCAGGGCCACATGCCGCTGCTTTACGAGACGCCGGATGCCGCTTTGGGCGTGCTGAAGGACTACCTGGTGCACATTCACTTGGGTAACTCGGTGCTGGAACCTTCGATTCCCGGTTATGGAGACTCGCACCCCAGGTTCGGCTGGCCGGGAGGTACAAACGATACTCCCCAGGTGACAGAATTCATCCGGGCGTTATTTCGGGCCGGTTATCTGAAGGAGGACAGCCCCATCAGGCCGTGGATTGGATTTGAAGTCAAGCCCCAATCCGCCGAGGAGCACTCATCGCTGGTGATTGCCAACGCTAAGCGCGTATGGCAGGAGGCCTGGTCTCGCGCCTGAGTCTTATCGAGAAGATGGAATGAAGCGGTAGTCAGCCCGCAAGACTGTCTGCCGAGAGGAAATCGCGGAGTTCTCACCGTTCGTTGGAGGTGGATATGTCACGCACCCTGAAAGGGGCCATGATCGGGTGTGGCTGGTTTGCGGAGAATCATAGGCAAGCCTGGCTACGCATACCGGAGGTGGAAATCGTTGCCGCGGCAGATCAGCGCCTGGACCGGGCGCAGAGGTTCGCGGCCAGGGCCTATGATTCTGCCGAACAATTGCTCGACAGTGAACAACTGGATTTCGTGGATATCGCCACACATGCGGCATCCCATTTTCATATGGTGTCGCTTGCTTGCCAGAGAAAAATCCCGATCATCTGCCAAAAGCCGATTGCGCCGGATTGGGCAGGGGCAATAAAGATCGTCAATGCCGCCGAAGCGGCAGGCGTGCGGCTGATGATTCATGAGAACTGGCGCTGGCAGCCCTGGTACCGCGTGGCGCATGAAATGATTGCACGGGGAGACATCGGCGCTCCCATCGGTTACGGGTTTCGGTTCCGCACGCGGGACGGGCTGGGGGACGAACCCTACACGGAGCAGGCCTATTTCAGACAAGAACCCCGGTTGATCATACAAGTGACTCTCGTCCATCATATGGATACCGCCCGGTTCCTGTTTGGCGAGATTGATTCGGTATATGCGGAAACAAGCCGCAGGAATCCGCGCATTGCCGCCGAAGACCAAGCCATTATGGTATTAACCCATGAAGGTGGGACTCATGGCTGGATCGACGGCCATCGGTTCCTGAATCCCAATCCGAATGGCCCGGCTATGGGGGATGCATCTTTCGAAGGAGAAGACGGCGTTATCTCGATTCTCGCTACTGGCGATGTCTATCGAGACAATGTCCTGGCGTGGAAGAACAATGTTACGGCCGGCCGCCTGGGAGACAGCGTACACGCAACGCAGGTCCACTTTATTTCTTGTTTGAAAGATGGCTCTCCGTTTGAATCCTCCGGCCGTTTGTACCTGCGTACGTTTGCCGCTGTTCAGGCTGCGTACCGAAGCGCAGCGGAGGGGCGCTGTGTCTCGCCCGCTGAGATTCTCGATCAGCCGGGGCTTTCTGGGGAGGGAAGCCATGGAAGAGCTCATTGATAGGAAGGCTGCGCCGAGCGATGGATATTCGCGGCGCAGATTTTTGCGGGATACCGGCGTCGGATTGCCGCTGATGCTGGGCGGGATGCGGGTATTTGCTTGTAACACCGCCGCGTTGTTTGCACCTGATTCGACCTATCCGATCAAGATCGGGCCGACCCACCGGTACTTTGTCGATCAAAACAATCGTCCGTTTCTGATGCAGGGAGATTCCGCCTGGTCGCTCCTCGTAGCTGCAACCAAGGAGGAAGCTGAACAGTATCTTGAAAACCGGCGCCGCAAGGGGTTCAACACCATCATAGTGAACCTGATCGAGCATAAGTTTCCGGGGCGCACGAATCGCTATGGCGAAGGGCCTTTCCTGGTGAAAGGCGACTTCAGCACTCCTAATGAGAAATATTTTGAGCACGCGGATTGGGTGATTCGCAAAGCGGGGGAAAAAGGAATACTGGTTCTGCTCCTCCCCATTTTTCTCGGATACAAAGGGACTGACGAGGGTTGGATAGAGGAAGCCTTGGCCAATGGTCCCGAGAAATGCCGCGTTTGGGGACGCTTTATCGGCAAACGCTACAAGGACTACGACAATATCGTTTGGATGATGGGGTCAGATCGCAAACCGGGCGACGCCCTGAAGGACGTAAGCGCTATCGTGGCTGGCCTTAAGGAGTATGACCTTCGGCATCTTATCACCGCACAGGGGCCGCCCGACGATTCAGCCGTCGACGACTATGGCGACACCGGCTGGCTGGATTTCAACACCACGTATATCTACGAGATAGTCCACCACAAGCTGTTGTCAGATTACAATTACAAGCCCGTGATGCCCTTCGTTCTGGTCGAAGCGACTTACGAAGGCGAGTATAATTCCACCCCGGTTCAGATCCGCCGGCAAGCCTACTGGGCCATGCTGTGCGGAGCGACGGGCCAGTTTGTAGGAAACTATCCGCTCTGGAAGTTCGATCCCGGTTGGCAGGCCGCCATGGATGCGACTGCATCCACGGACATGGAGATCTTGCTAAAGCTATTCAAGTCGCGGGCTTGGTACGACCTCGTGCCGGATCAAAAAGGCCCCAACGTCGGCGGCTCACCCACTGCTCCCATGCACCGCGAAGTGGTTACGGCGGGCTTAGGCGAACTTAACGGGATGGATTACGTTACCGCAGCGCGAACTTCGGATGGCGCAACGGTGATGGCCTACCTGCCCAGCAGCCGCCGCATCACTGTTGATATGTCAAAGATATCCGGCAGACAGGCCAAGGTGTGGTGGTTCAATCCGCACACGGGGAACGCTACGGCCTCGGGCGAATTTCCTACGCGCGGCTCGCGGGATTTCACTCCACCGGAGGAAGGTGATTGGGTCCTGGTAATTGATGATGCGTCTCGAAAACTGCCTGTACCAGGAGCGGCGGTTCTTCCTCGCTCCCAGGGGATAGCGGCCGTGCCACACGGAAATTTGCCGCACAAAGGAGAAAAAGCATGTTGATTGATATGAAGACTACGCCCAGAGATGGTCTGTCGCGTCGCGAATTCTTACAGGATACAGGCATTGGACTGTCCCTAATGCTGAGCGGAATGCAAGCATTTGCTCTATCGGGCAGTGCGGACACCGAAGCAGAGAGCGCCGGCACTGCGGCGGGAAGTAGCTCCGTTATCAAGGTCCATCCCGCCAATCCCCACTATTATCTGTTCCGTGGCCGGCCGACGATTCTGATCACCTCCGCGGAACACTACGGGGCGGTGGTCAACATGGACTTCGATTATGTCCGCTATCTGGATGCGCTGGCGGCTTATGGGCTGAACTATACGCGCGTCTGGCCGGGCGGGTGTCTCGAGATGGTGGGCGAGTATTACCCGGGCAACCCTGTGGGTCCGAGGCCGTCAAGAACCATCGTGCCCTGGGCGCGGAGTAGCGTCCCAAGTTGTGTATATGGCGGAAACAAATATGACCTGGACAAATGGAATCCGGAGTTTTTCGCGCGTCTGAAAGATTACATTGTCAAGGCCGGCGAGCGCGGCATTGTGGTGGAGGTAAATTTCTTCAACTCGCAGTATTCGCATCGTTGGCCTCTCCATCCCTTGTATTACGAAAACAATATCCAGGGGGTGGGCAAGTGCGATTACAAAGACGTCCAGACGCTGAAATACCCGGACTTGGTCCGGCGCCAGAGTGAATACGTGAGCAAGATTACCGAGGAAGTCAATGCGTACGACAACGTCATTCTGGAGATTTGCGACGAGCCATCCAATTTCACGCCCCACGCCGAGGCCGGTCCTTGGGTTGGCCACTTGTTACAGGTGGTGCACGATACGGAAGTCAGGCTGCCCAAGAAGCACCTGGTGGCGCAGATGGTGGAAGGACCGATAGGAGGTCCTATCGATTTCTCTGCAAGTCCACTTCTCTCGATTATTACCGGACAGTACGTGTGGGGTGGGGAACAGGACAGAGAGCAGATGGGAGGGATGAAGGGCCTGGACTATGAATACGGCCACAACAAGCCGATTGAGATGAATGAAACCTCCTTTTACCCATTTTGGTACCAGGAAGGGGACCCCATTTTGGACTCGCGCGTGGAAGCCTGGGAGTTCATCGTGGGAGGGGGAGCAAGTTTTAACCAGTTGAACTCGCTATACACGGTTGAGGATCCGGCCGGCAACACGCCCGATAATGCGCAAGTCCTAAGCGCCCTGCGCAACCTGAAGGACTTCATTTACAGCTTCGACTTCGTCAAGATGAGTGCGGACAAGAGCTTCGTGGTCAGCGGCGTCCCGGAGGGAGTTTACTGCCGTGGCATCAGTGAGCCGGGAGAGCAGTATGCGCTCTATCTTCACCATAGCCGGCTTGTCCCGGCGCCCGATATGACCTACTACATCGCAACGCCTGGGCATTACATGGGCGAGGCCTTCGTATTGGATATACCTGGAGGCACTTACAAAGCAGAGTGGGTTGACCCTGCCGCGGGTTCGACAATCGGCAGCGCAGTTTTCATGCACCAGGGAGGGGAAATGAACCTTGACGTTCCCGCGTATACTTTGGACATCGCGTTGCGAGTCAAACGCGTTCGCTGAATTCAACGTATGAGGATGGAACGTCGTTTGCCGACTGGCGTTCGAACCAGCACAGCGGGAACCATGAAATACATGTGACACGATTGGAGAAACGAATCCCGGCTCTCTCGTCTCCTGGGCTGGCCACGGAGCGTCCCGCGTCATTGCTTGTAGCTGCCTGAACCCTCGCCGAATTGCGGCTGCCAGGAGGTCTTTGAGCATGGCGCGCAGGCATTTTTTGTCGTGTCTAACGGGAAGGTCAAGCTATCCTTCGCGTCGCGCGACGGTCGCACCATGGCGGTGCGCTTTGCGGTTGGTTCTCAAAAAGGAAGGGTCAGGATGAATTACTCACAGCGGTTCAAGGTTGCGCCGGGAACCAAGGTCAAGCTCGAGAAGATCGACCCCTCGTTCAAGGACGGTCACAAGAGCCACAAAGCCGCCGCCGAGGAGATCGCGCACTACCAGAAGAAACTGTGCGAGCTGCAGGACCTGCTTTACTCCGAGCGCAGGCATTCGCTGCTGGTCTGCCTTCAGGCGCTCGACACAGGAGGCAAAGACGGCGCAATCAACCACGTCCTGAGCGCCATGAATCCGCAGGGCTGCCGCATGGCGGCGTTCAAGCAACCATCCGCCGAAGAGCTGGCGCACGACTTTCTATGGCGGGCACACAAGGCCGCTCCCGCCAGCGGCGAAGTTGTGATCTTCAATCGATCGCATTACGAGGATGTGCTCGTCGTCCGCGTGCACAACCTTGTGCCGAAGCAGATCTGGTCCTGCCGTTACGACCGCATCAACGCCTTCGAGAAGGGCCTCGTCGAGCACAACACGCAGATCCTGAAGTTCTACCTGCACATCTCCCAAGAAGAGCAGTTGCAACGCTTCAAGGCGCGGCTCGACGACCCCGCCAAACAATGGAAGATCAGCGAAGCAGACTACAAGGAGCGCGGCTTCTGGGACGAATATGTCAAAGCTTACGAAGAAGCGCTTTCGCGCTGCAGCACCGAGCACGCTCCGTGGTTCGTCATTCCCGCCAACCACAAGTGGTTCCGCGACCTTGCCATCGCGCGCATTGTTGTCGAGCACATGGAATCGCTGAACATGAAATACCCCAAGCCGACAGTCGATATAGAGCACATCCGCCGGGAGTACCACGCGGCGGAGCGTGCATAGCCATGCGCGCGAGCAGCGGCCTGAGAATCGCTGGGCGGCAACGTCTGAATTGTGAAAACCGCAACCCTGCTTCGCGAACTACATCGAGATTATTGTTGAAGCGCCGGCGGCAAGTTGTGTTTCAACGACTTCATAAAACGTCCGTCCATTGCGGCGAGGCCGCGAATGCGGCATGGATCATCCCGACGTGCGAATAAGTCTGCGGAAAATTGCCCCACATCCGCGGCTCAGCCGGGTCATAGTCCTCCGACAGCAACCCCAGGTTCGACCGCGCTCGATGGATCCGGTCAAACACAGCCATCGCCTCCGTTCTGCGTCCGGTTGCAGCCAGAGCCTCGATGAGCCAGAAGGTGCATATCACGAAGGCTACCGAGGGTTTGCCGAAACCGTCATTGAGGCTATAGCGCTGCAACCAGCCTGCCATGGACAGGTCTTTATGAATGGCATCGACGGTGCTGATCAGGCGGGGATCGCCGGGGGGAAGAAAGCGCAGGCGCACCATCTGCAGCAGGGAAGCGTCGAGATCCTCGCCGCCGTAGTGGCCCACAAAACTCTTCCTGTTCGCGCTCCAGGATTTATCGAGGACTTCTGCATGAATGCAGGCAGCGGCAGAGCGGAACTCCGCCGCATGTTGTTGTGCGTGTTGGTCGGCGATCTGCGCCATGCGGTCGGCTGCGGCCCAGCACATAAGGCTCGAAAACGTTTGCGGCTTCCATTCTGTCCGGTATTCCCAGATACCCGCGTCGGGAACGCCTGTCACCGAGATTGCCTTTCGCGCCAACTCCTCCATCAATTGCAGTGCCGCGGGAGAACGCTCTTCACTCATACGCTCATCGAGGAAGATCGGTGTCAGCGCCAGAACCATCTCTCCGTAAATGTCGTTCTGTGATTGCGGAGCGGCGTCATTGCCGATGCGTACCGGCTTTTCGCCGTTGTAACCCGACCAGTTATGCAGAATGGATTCTTCAAGATTCTGCGAGCCGTCGACGCGGTAGAGCGGCGCCAGATTGAGACCCTCGGCTCCCCCGGCCAGGTTCAAAAGGTACTGCACAAATTGCTCCCGCTCTTCAAACTGGCCCAACAGGCCGAAGGCGTTCAGCACGTAGTACGAATCGCGCAACCAACAGTAGCGATAGTCCCAGTTGCGCCCGCTGCCGGGCGACTCGGGGATGGAGGTGGTCATGGCGGCGATGATGGCGCCGGTGTCTTCAAAGCAGTGTAACTTCAGGGCCAGTGCCGAGCGGATCACATCCTGCTGGAAAAGGGGCGGAATATCGCATTGTTTGACCCATCGCTCCCAGTAGCGGGACGTCTCATTGAAAAAACGCTCGCAAAGAGGGGCAATCGGCTCTTCGACCGGCGCGCCCCAAGTAAGTACAACGTGCTGGCGCCCAGTGAGCGTGAAAGGCAGGCCGCCGAGGTAAGAGAGAGGGATGTCCGTGGTGAGGCGCAACTGGCTCGCGAAGCCCTCGAAGCGGACATGATGCGAACCGTGTACCTGCTGTGGTCTTTCCTTTGACCAGCCCAACCGCGGTTCGCAGACGACAGAGATGCGGGGTGAGCCCGCGATGGGTTCCACGATGCGCATCAACTGAGTGGGACGGAATGCGCGATCGTAGTGCAGGAAGCGGGGAGCAAAATCAATCACCCGAAAGGAGCCGGTCGCAGTCTCAAACGTCGTCTCGAGAATGTTTGTGTTCGGCCGGTAGCATTGAAGGCCGGCCTCGCCGCCGGCGGGACCGATGCGAAAACTTCCTCCCTCGCGGCTATCTAAGAGCGTTGAGAAAACAGGTTCGGAGTCGAAACGCGGGAGGCAGCACCAGACAATCTCTCCGCTCTTATGCACCAGCGCGGAATATTGACAGTTTCCGATCAACCCGAGATCTTCAAGCCGCATACAAGGGATGCCCATGCACGGGGTCGCCGTGCTTCAATAGAAGTATGACACGAGTAGCGCGACTCATACTCGCTCTGATCGTGGGCCGGGCGCGGTAGTATAGGGGCGGCCGTCTGACCATGAAGTACCTTCTCTCAAAGGAGTCGCTGCCAGTGGCGGCCCGTCTGGCTCGAGAGCAAACTTTGTGCGCTTTCGACTTTGACGGCACGCTAGCGCGCATTGTCAGAAGGCCCGATCAGGCTGCCATGCGGGCCAGAACGCGCGACCTCCTGTATCGCCTCGCCAAACTATACCCTTGCATTGTCGTCTCCGGCCGGGCCCGGCAAGATGTTATGGGGAAGTTGCGCGGCGTGCCGGTCGCGCAGGTGATCGGCAACCATGGCGCGGATACTGAAGTGACACAAAATGCCCGCAGCTTGATTGAGCGATGGAAGGCAGTCCTGGAAGCCAGGTTAGGTTGTATTCCAGGGTTGTGGATCGAAGACAAAGGCTTATCTCTAGCCCTGCATTATCGCCAGTGCGCGCAGAAAGCCCAGGTAAGGCAACGCATCCTTGCAACGACCGGGACGCTGCAGCAGAGCGACTCCTTTGGCGGCAAGCAGGTCATCAATGTCGTAGTTGCCGGATCGCCCAACAAAGGCGATGCCCTGGCTGCCGAGCGGGATCGCATGCACTGCAATTGGGTCCTTTATGCCGGTGACGACGAGAATGACGAAGCCGCCTTCGCCGTGGGCGGCAACATCGTCTCAGTGCGTATCGGCCGCAAGCAGAAATCCAGCGCGCACTACTATCTGCGCACGCAAGCGGAGATTGACGCGCTGCTCGATCTGCTGGTCCGGCTTCGAGAGCACGGCACTTGCATCCCCGGGGTGCTCAGAAGCCGATCATAGGTCCGGTCATCATCGGACCTAAGGTCGGAACCAGTTTGTCCAGAGCCGTATAAAACTCCTTCTGAATTTTGCTAAAGCATCCGGGATGCCGGATCTCGTTCGTGTGGATGACACGCGCGTGGCGTGGTTCCTGTCGTCAGGTCCGCTTGCCAAAACCTCTGCGATAGGCCCCCAGAGCCTGCCTGATGGTGCGTCCCGACCGCAACTCAAAAAGAAAATCGGCAAGGCCGGTAAACTCGTTCACCTCCGCCCGGCGTTGACAAAGCGGGTCGTTCCACCAGTTCGTTCCAGGAATGGCGGTGAACGCCAATTGATATCCGGCCTCGGCCACGGCGGCACGCACACGGCCATCGACGCCGCCATAGGGATAAGCGAAAGACTTCACCTCAGCTCCCAGCAAATCTTCCAGGCGGCGCTTCGAGTCGCTCACTTCGCGGCGCAGTTGAGCATCCAACAGGCCAGGAAGCAAGGGATGTGTCAGGCTGTGCGACCCAAATTCGACTCCGTATTTCTGCATCTCACGAATCTGTTCGAGCGTGAGCAGATTCCGCGTGCGTAATCCCGGCTTTTGATCCCATACGTTCGATGCGCCGATGCGATCCGCCACAAGATAAATGACGGGCGTGTAATGATGTTGGATCACCAACGGGAAAAGTTCGGTGTAGAGATCGTCGTACGCGTCGTCAAAGGACAGCAGGACACGTTTGGCGGGAATCAAGTCCTGCAGCCACTCCGCCGTCGTTAAGGTCCGATAGCCCGTAGCGCGGAACCAGCGCATCAGGCGATGAAAGCGCCGCGGCGCAATGTAATAAGCGGCCTCTTCCTTTGTCGTGGGTTCGCTGATGCTGTGCAGCATCAAAGCGCACTTTGATGACCCCGCCACGCTCTTCCGTTGCGCCGGTGTGCCACCGGCGGCCCTCGCACTGCTCCAGTCTCCCGTCGTCAAAGGGCTGTCTCCGTTCGGCCGCGGAAAAGACCCGGCGCTGTACGTGCACCCCAATGGCCCAGATAAATACAGCCGCAGGCCGCAGCGGCTAGCACCAGCCAAAATGGCGAGAGCAACTTCCAGAAGCACAGAATGACCGTGACCGCAGCCATCATCAGAACCGTTGGCTTGGCAACCCCCTGGAGCATCCCGCGCGCCAGAGCCATGGGCGACGCGCGGCACACTTTGCACGCCTCGATGGTAAACCAGGCGCCGCCCGGGAACACTTGCGCGATGGCGATTGCGGAGGCCACGCCCGCTGCCCCATAACGCGAAACAGTCAAAAACATCGCGCAGACACCGATGGCGTTGCCCAGCAACGACATCCACGCCGCCCTCTTCACTCGGCCCACGGCATACAAAAGTGTGCCCGAAGAATACAAAACCGCGTCTCCCAAAGTCGCGAGCAGAAGCAACCTCATGACCACCGCCGCCTGAACGTATTCACCGCCAGCCCACACTTGAATGAGTGGACGCGCAAAAACGCATCCCAGGACAATAAAGGGAAGTATTGCTCCGAAAACGATTCTCTGCGTCCTGAAGAATGTTTCTCGAAGGCCATCGAGATCGCTCTTCGCCGCGTGTTCTGACATCAACGGTAGCGTAACGTGCGCGCCTTTCTCCACGGCGTTCCTTAGCTGCGTGGGCAGCCTCGCGGCCAGCCCAAACATCGCGACTTCTCTCATCGAACTGAGCGATCCGAGAATCGACCAGGCGAAAACGTTAAACAGACAATAACCCAGGTTATCCAGGAAGGCCCACTTACTCAGGTTCATCACGGGTTTGAGCAGCGCCCACTTAAACCGGGTAAGACTGAGAGACGCCTGTGGCACGCTTGCCGGCAAAGCGAGAACAAGAAGAAACAAATACAACACTGAGACAGCAAGCTGCACGACGGCCAGCGCAACAATGCGATAACCCGATGCCAGAACCACAACGGTGAGTACAAACTGCGCGGCGGTGGCCAGCAGTTGAACCTGATTGATGCGATCGTAGCGATTGGATGCCTGATAGGCCTGTTCGAGCGCGATGAGCGGGAGGCTAACCTGAATCACCAATGCTGCGATAACAAAGATGATCGCCGCCTCATGAATATTCTGACTGGGAATGTTGAACGGACCAGGAAGAATGGCCGCGATGGCCGTGAAGATCAGCACGCCGGCGAATCCGAGCATCGTCAGGGCCCAAAATGCCGTACTCATCAACTCGTTGAGCCGGTCCCTGTCCTGCCCGGCGAGAATGGACACATACGACTGAACCAGTACGCCGGAAATGCCCATATCCAGCAGATAGAGCGCTGCGGAGAGCGATAGGACAAAGAGAAACAAGCCGTATTCCGGAACCGGCACGCGCCTGACAATATATGCGGTCGTCCCCAGATTCACTCCAATCTGAAAGATATATCCTGCATAATTCCATGCAATACTCCGCGCCGCGCTTCCGCGTGTTGCTCTTCCGCCAAGAATTGTTCTAAGTATTCGTTGCATTTAGCGCTCTGGCAATCGGTTTGTGTGGCGGTGCAGTTCACGCGCGGTTCGGGTTACTAGAGAGGTTTCTCGAACACATAGTGGATATACGGAGAAAAATAGAGATCAATACTACTCGATCCGAACCGATTGAATCCTCGAACCTCCAAGAGCTTCAGACCCACGTCCTCCGTTTGCCGCACTGCGTACTGGGATGATGCAAAAAACGTGTGCACGTCATACTCCAGGACATATGCCCAATCTCTGAACGCTTTGGCGCTACTTCGCAGCTTCCACAGCAACCTTCCCCTGTAAGCCGGCGAAAACCAGTGCAGGGATTTCAGATTATGCGAGGAATAGATGAATGTGCCTCCAGGCTTGAGAACGCGTGCGCACTCCCGGAGTGCTTTAACCCTTTGCGCGAGCGGAAAAGCGTAGTCAATTCCGTTGAAAGCGACCAACACGTGCGAGAAAGAGCCATCTCCCTCGTCAATATGGTCGTAGCTCCCGATCTGTAAATCCAGGTACGGCAAGCGCCGCTTCGCCACTTCGATCAGAACCTCTGAGCGATCAACCCCGCGCACAACCATCCCCATCTCGTGCAAGAGCAACGTCGTCCTTCCCGCGCCACAAGCAAGATCAAGGACGCTCTCCCCGGCCTTGTAATACTTGGAGAACAAACTTTGCTCCTGCGGGAACAGCCGATAGAAGGAAAGGTCGTCAACGGCTTGGGGAGTACGAAAAGCCGCCAGGTTTTCCGCTAGCTCCACCGGAATGACTTCAGACATTGTGTCTCTCCTCTGCTCGGGCTCAAGGGCTCACGGTTTCGCCCAGTAAAACAACTACTTTGCATTGTTTGCGCCGGTATGATTTTCGCGGGCATTCAATCTCCCCAAGCGTCTGCGGACTCGCAGGCTGAAATAAGCGAATGCATGAGCACGCGACATCCAACGCCGATTCCAGATCTGCAGCCGGTACCTTTCGTGAAATCCGGAGGTCCAGCGCATCTTGTAGGGATCTTCGCCGCTCAGGAAATCGAACTCGTCGAACCCATTTGTGAAAGCGTAATCGACGACGGCCTGATTGAGAATGGCGCCGGGTGAAAGGTCTGAGAACTCGGGATCATAGGCGGTGAAATAACCCCATATCTTCTTAGCGCAACGGTAAAGCAGATGACAAGCCACTAATTGGCCGTTCCACTCCAGAAGCGCAATCAGCAGCAGGCCCTGCGGGCCAAGGATATTGAACAACGATTGAAACACATCCGGATAGGCTGCGAGAAAAGGTCCCGACTGCTGGCCTCTAACATGCTTGAGCGCTTCTAAGGTCACTAATTGCTGCAGCAAGCCGGGCTCGTTCTGCGGATTTTCAACAACGCGTACTTGCAACCCCTCGCGGGCCTTCACAGTAAAGTTGCGAAAAACGCGTCTTGTGGAGCGGGAGCGCCTGCTCATCATTTCCGACCAAGGGCCATCAATCGGCATATAGGGGCACCGTACCTCTTCGGGCAAAAACAAACTCCGCATGCGTGCATGAGCCGCTGCTTTCTCGGCACCCGCAATTACATCTCCGGGCCCTCGCAGGTCCTTGAGATCAACAAGCTCCCATTGTTCGGTCGTTCGCGCAAGAAACTCCACTACGGCTGCGGTTTGGCCCGCCCGATCTTCGCCCAACACCAGATCATTGTAGTCCGCATGAAATGTCAGGAACTCAAGCTTGCGTACGCGCAACCCGAAGCGCGACACAACCCTCCGCACCAACGGCGCGATGCCGGCGATAGCTTCATCCCGCCTGATCGCCAGCACATAGGGTTGCAGCCGCTCGCGGCCTTCGTCGGCCATGAGCCTCCGCAGCCACGCTCGGAACCAGCCGTAGGTCATGAAGACATTTGGAGCTTCCGATTCTGCGCTCAGCCGGTTCCAATCACCCTCAAGGAGGTCAAGGGCCTCTTCGGTCACGATCGCTTCGACCGTATAACGACCGTCCGGCTTCGCTCTCACAGGATTACTCATCTCGATGCACCTTACTTGCTCCTGGCGCCATGAATTAAGCCTCCCGTTTGGAGAAGCTCCGCGCGATCCGCCATTGTGCGCGGCGCAGAAGGCTTGCCACGGATATCGGCAGGCAATAGAACCACGACTCCCGGTGTACGGCGCGCCAGATCTCCCGATCTGTAACCGCATGTTGCCGCAAATAATCCGTCAGCCAGCGTAAGAAAAACCGTCTTGACGCATCAAAATTCCGAACCGTGCTGGCCTGGCGCGTCATGGAGAACCGGCTGCAGCGGTTCCTATCCAGGCAGGCCTCACTTACATAGACTGGAACATGGAGATAGATCTTGGACAGAAAGGCGACATCTTCGTAGTACTGGTAAGTGGTGGGATTAAAGTCTTCATTGAACCCGCCAACGCGCTCGAACGCCCAGCGGCGCACAAGAAAACTGCACGGGCAAGGCACGCCATATTTCCCTAGTGGCATGTTGCGCGCCAATAGTACCGGAGGAGTGTACAGTATTTCCCCCGGCGCGACCGTCGGCACCTCGTTCTTACGGTGACTGTTTCCCTCCGGGTCCCACTCGTACCAATACTCAGTCGGGCCAAAGAGAAATCCCGCCTCGGGATGATCGACCATGGATGCCACGTTGACTTCAAGCTTGGCCGGCAGCCAGATGTCGTCGGAATCCAGAAACGCCATGAACTCGCCTCGGCTATGACGCGCGCCCAGATTGCGGGCCGCATTGACGCCTAGATTGCGGTGACCCGGGTGCTCCAAATAGAAAATCTTGTCAGGAGAACGCGCGGCATACGCTTGCGCGATTGCTGAGCTTCCATCGCTCGAACCATCGTCGACAAGCAGCAGCTCCCACGTTGCGTAGCTCTGCGCGAGAACGCTCTCGATGGTCTCCTGAAGAAAACGCTCGGCATTGTAAAAAGGAATGGTTACGGAAACCAATCCTTTGATCTCTTCCATCGTGGCTTACCCGGCGGCCTGCTTGGTGGCTTTGACCCCGATTGTTACCTCGTAATCGGGGTCGTTGTATTCCAGCTCCTCCTGAGTTAACTCCTCCTGAACGAGTCCATGCAAAAATGCGGTCGCGGTCAGCACATTTCCGTAGGTATGAACCACTACGTTCCCGGGGGAAAAGACCTCACTGAAGATGCGGCGGGCAGATCGCCCAGTGAAGCGCCACCAGTCGTCACCCACACCGCCGATCATTCTTCCGCGCACAGTCTGGCAGATTCCCGGTACTGTGACCAGCGCAGCACCGCCCATTCGCAGCATCTTGTAGAGCGAGCGCACGGCAGCGGCATAGTCCTCAATCAACAGCAGGGTCTGCGTGCAGATGATGCAGTCGAAAGCGCTTTCAGGCGCAGTGGCAGTTTGAGTCAGGTCGATGGTCATGGTGCGCTGCTCGTTCTGCTCGTTCAGGTCGAGAATATCGGAGTGCTCGACACGGCCGCCGCCAAAGTGTTTGGTGTATTGGTCGTTCTCTATCTCCGCTACCCGGCCACGGATCGACTCCTGATAAGTGGCAAGAAACTTCTCGATGTAGAACCTGTCAATCGGTTCGCCGCGCGCAGCGCCGAAGTCCGGCCGGTAAGGACGCACCCTCCGCAACACGGACCAATCCGTTACGCGACCGAAGACGAGCAGGCTTCGCGCTGCTTCCTGACGCCGGAAATTCAGCCACCTGCGCACCGGCTTTGGGACAAGGTACTTGAGCTTCTTCAAACCAGCCTCTCGTGGCGGCGCGGCCCTTGCGGAAACAGTTCAAGGCTTGCCGGCTTCCTGCATCTCGCGGATGGCAATAGGTCGATTCTACAATCGCCGCTCCACACCGCAATATCGCTTTGCTAGGCTTAGAAATGCGGGCGCTGGGAAGGAAACCCAACGGGCAAGAGGAAGCGCATGGACATTTCGGTTGTCGTTCCCACGTTTAACCGGCGGAAGATCGTGACGCGTACCCTGGAAACGCTTTTTGCCCAAAGTGCTCCTGCCGCGGCTTATGAAGTCATTGTTGTCGTTGACGGTTCAACCGACGGCACAGCCGATGTGTTGCGCCAGTTGCGGCCAGCTTGCCGTTTTCGCATCATCGAGCAAGAGAATCGGGGACCGTCTGCGGCTCGTAATACCGGTTATCGCGCTGCGGAAACCGGCCTGGTGCTGTTTCTCGATGACGACATGTTCTGCGACCGCGGCCTCGTCGCCGCGCACATCGCCGCGCATCGGGCGCTCGGCCGGCGCGTCGCGTTCGGAGCGCTCTTTCTCAGCGCAGACAGCCCACCAAGCCTTGCGGCAGAGTGCTTTCAACGCGAAATCGGCGCATTTTACCTGGAGCGGAAAAGGAACCCGGGGCTGGAATGGCAGATCGCCAACTGCGTCTTCAGCAATGCTTCGCTGTCGTGCGCGCTGCTGACCGAGTTGGACGGTTTCGATGAGACGTTCCGCATGCGCGAGGATCTGGAATTGGGCATTCGCCTCTTCCGCGCGGGAGTGCAGCCGTTGTACATCGGCAATGCCATCGCCTATCAGTACCTCGAGAAATCCTCGGTCGACTTGATCCGCGACGCGGAGGCCTTTGCGGCGGCGGATGTGAGGCTTGCGCGCAAGCATCCCCAGGCCTTCATCAAGGGGCAGTTGAATTGGCTGGCGCAGGAACCGACGTGGAAGCAGCTCTTGCGCCGGATGGCCGCTGCCGCTCCTGGGGTAGCTGATTTCCTCCTTGCTCCCTTGTGCGCCTGTGGCGCAGCTTGCATCCAGACTAAGGCTCTTCGCAATCTGGGCGTTCGCGCGCTTCAGATGCGGCGCAGAATCCACTGGCATCACAAGGCATTGGAACTCGGCTGGCGGCCGTCCGAAGTCAAAACTGGGGACGGGGATTGAGTCTGGCCACCGTTGGCAGTAAGGTCCTCTTCCTACTTGAGTTTTCTGGAGTGGAAGAAAGTCAACGCTCCGCGAATCCCCGCTCGCCAATAGACTCGCCATCCGCTGGTGATGATGTCGCCAGGCGCTTGAGGGTTTCGCGGCCAGGTGAGCGGTTTTCTGCGCAGTCTCTTGAACAGGAAGCGCAAAAGATCCAGGCGATGGCCGTGAAATTCAGAGAAGAGCAACAACCAATAGGCAACCGAACTCGCGGCCCGTTCTTCGATATCTCCATTGTTGTCAGCGTGGACCACAATCGCGTCGGGAACATGGACCGCCCGGTAACCCCGCGATAAGAGAGTCGCAAAGGCGTGGCTCTCCTCGGCAATTCTCAGCGGGGCGCCCCTCCCCAGGCGAACATCGAAGATTGCCCCCCCGCACAGGCTGACCTTCGCAGCGCCATGTTGTTACCGCTGCCTGTGCCGCCGAATGCCGCCATTTCAAACCACTGCGGATCCTGGCT
>Ga0187853_10001663_pt1 | contig 19933 bp, 9 predicted proteins | sample June2016WEW_6_10_2_FD_132417 | JGI IMG/M metagenome (GOLD analysis project Ga0187853, IMG submission 132417) | Peatland microbial communities from SPRUCE experiment site at the Marcell Experimental Forest, Minnesota, USA - June2016WEW_6_100 | ecosystem: Environmental > Terrestrial > Soil >... | reverse complement strand
GAGGTAATGCCATCCCAGCGATTCGGGAACTGCGTGGCGTGCTGGGCGAGGAAGTTGCGAAGGTATTCGTCCCAGGCATATTCGCGGGCGTGCGGGATTTCACCATCGACGGAGGCGAGGCTCCAGGTCAACCAGCCGTTCAGATCGAACCATGATGTTCCGCCGAGCCAACCCGCGCCGAGCGCGCCGTAAACGTGCTGGTGGGTCTCGGTGACCTCCGGGTCCAGGCGCGCCGGGACTTGCGCTGAGCCGATCCGGGACGGCCCGCCCAGCCCCGCAGGGGCATTGACGCCCGTCAAGAAGCGGCGAATATTTCCCACCAGCTTGATGGTTTGCTCCCGCGAGGGAACGCGCGCGAGGATCGCCCACGGCTGCGGCTCCAGATAGAGAGCCCCCTTCCCGTACAGTTCATCGCCCGCCCAGACGCGAGAGTACCAGCCACGAGGCATCCATTCAGCCTGCAAGACCCGTCGAGCACGCTCCGTGGCGGTGCGCAGCTCGGAGGCGAAAGTTGGGTCCCCTCGCAGCAACGCTAGTTCTGCGATGCGCGGGTAGGCATAGGCCACCTGGGCGGTTACCAGGACGGACTCGGTTAACACGGGGTCCTGCTCATCAGCCCAATCACCCCAGGGCGAGAGCGTCCTGTAATCCCCATGCGGCCCGATGATCGACTCGTTGTGTTGAACGGCCAGTTTAAGGTGCTCCCACACCGAGGCGCTGCCCTTCCCCTCGTAAAACGGAACCTGCTCGTCAAAGAAGGCGAGATCGCGAGTTCCCAGCCCGTATTCGGCCGCAGCAAGGAGGAACCAGGCGTCAAGATCGTCGGGCGGGCCAACCCAGGTGGGTATGGAACAGTGCGCGGCGGTTCCGTAAGGAATCAAGTTGTGATTTCCGCGGGGCTGGAGGTGAGAAGTGTAGCGAAGGATTTCGCGGGCAAGCGCCGGCTCGCTGTAGACCATGGGGAGCAAGTAATGCAGCCAACTGCGGGTGCCAAGGTTTTGTCCCAATAGATATTGATAGTATCCCCCCTGGTTAATCGTGTGGTAACCACACTCTTCTTCGTAGTTGGTGGCAGCCCGAAGCTGATAGGCAGTCCACGCGAGCTCACGCGCCAACCATCGGTATTCCGTTCCAAAATCTGCGTGCGGAACGTAGTCCACCCAATGCTGTTCGCTCTCCTGAAGCGGTTCGTGTGCGGCACGGTACCGGGCCACAATATCGGCGATCTTGGACGGCTTAGCGAGTCCGTACACGTAACACAGAACCACACTCTTGCCCGGGCCAAGATCGAAATCCGACTGCAACGCCATCAACGCGTCGCTGGGCTTGCCGTGTTCAGTCGCGGGGGCAATCGACCCTGCAAGCCGGCCTTTCACAACCCCCGCCGGCGCGCCTCGCGAGCCATTCCCGAAGAACGATGCCACGGAAGTGTCAAATGCGGAGACCCGCGTTCCGAGCGGCGCGGCGAAGACGGTCAAGGGATCCCGGTCGCCCGCATCCGGTTTCTGCGCGACGGAGAGGACACGCCGGTATTCGTCCCACCGCGGCGAATCCAGTCCAATCGGCTGATGGGCTCCCTGGTCTAAAGTGTTGACATCCCAATACTCGAACCATGACCCGCGCTCAGCCTTCGGCGACGTGTTCTTGATGACTATGTCGTGAAGAAGCACCGGGTCATCGCCGAAGGGAGCGTAAACGGTTTCGCTCACTTCGAGCGTTTCCATCTTCAACTCTTTGTCGAAATAACCCACCCCGAAGCGCCGCTCCATTTCGGCACCTAAAGGGTGGTCAAGGTAGAGGGTGCTTATCACTTGGCCGTTGATGTTCAGATAGCCGTATCCCCCCGCGAAGTGACGCGCAGGCTCGTTGTAGAGATTGACCCACTGGAAGCGGCGGTCGGAACTCCAAAGCTGCGTGTACCCGTGGTTGAAGGCAATGGCGCTGACATGGTCATTGCCGACCAAGTGCGTCGCAGCGGTCCCCACCCCGGCGAGGGGACTCTTGGCCGCCGGGTCAGTCCGTTCATCGACGTCGTAGCGGTAACAAGGCAGGCCAAAACGGTCGACCAGCCAGGTTCCAAAATGCCCGCTGCCGTAGCTGGAATCGACAGCCCAGTCAGTCTGCCCAATACCCTTCTCTTGACCGGCAGCGTTGCCCTGCGCCGATGCCGAGCCGACCCATATGCACATTCCCTGCACCACTAGCAGTGTGTGGAGGGTAACTGCCGCCAGGCAAAAGAAAAAACTGGCGCCTCCTTCTACTTCTGTTTTCTTCCTCACGATTGATGAGCGCGTGATCATGTGTTCCATTAGGGCAACTCCCAGTGGATATCCCTTGGTGGACTTCCCAGCCTTTGGCTCATCGCAGACTCTTCAGGCGGACTTCTTGCCGATGTTCAGCTCGCCGGGGGCTAAAGGTAAGATCTTTTCTCTCCTTCGCCGGCGGTTTCAGGGCTATCGCGGCGGACCGGAATCACCCAACGCCTGTCATGGGCAACACAGGAGTCGCCAGAGTTCTTAAATAGAGTCGGTCACCGCCGGCTGGTGCAGAGCGAAACTCTGGATCGGTTGATGGGTTGGCGCCCCTTATGGGTCCAGAATTTATCTTCGGACTGTCTGCAGGGCTTCGATCGCGACTTTGTTGATGATGAGGTCATATTCCGCAGCTCGGGCCGAAAACTCCGCTGGCGGGATTTCTGCAATTCTCATTTTGGGGCTATCGGAACAGTAAAGAAGCGCCCCAACTTTCATACCCTTTCTCCTGGCAAACTCGAAGCCGACGAACACTTCTCCGATATCAACACCTTCCACGCTATTATCGTAAAGGTCGGTTGTGTATGCTTCATGGTTGGTATGCGGGTCAAATACGGCAAAGGTGCTGCCGTGCCGATATTCTATTGCCGTCCTTCCTTGCTTCCGCAAAGTGGAACGTATGGCAGCGAGTACAGAGTCGTCTTGTCTTGGTTCGATTCCGTTGAAACCAAAGTAGGCACAAAGGCAAGGGTTCGGTGAAACTAGATCGCCCATGTTAATTCGCGGTGAAAAGCTCCCCATTGATCCGACAAAGACAAGGTGGTCACCACGAGTGATGATGCGCTTCAATTCCATCGCCGGCAGCGTATCGAGGGTCATGCCGACTCCATAGGCTGGCGATGTCAATGCCATCGAGTCGGAGCAAAACAAGTCCACCCCAGTTATGGATAACATGGACTCGTCAGCATTCGGAAACACCTCGGCAAGCACGGAGCGGAAACTCTCCTTACGTGGATTCCCCAAATTGATAACCGCATCCATGTCACCCCTCCTCCCTCAATTGATTTTGCCCCGAACGGCCGCGGAGACCTGTAGACCTAGGTCTACGGCTCGACACCTCTGTGAACAATTTGTGCGCGTCTCCAACTTGGCCTGTGGTGACTGCAAAACGCTCCAAGGAGCATTCAGACAAGGGTCACGGAATAGAATCTGGCTGGCGCCTCCGGCGGGGAAGTGACCACTTTCTTGGTTCCGCCCGATGTGATCTCAGCCTGAACGTAATAATCCAACAATGGCCCTCCCTCTTGCCATTTAAGCTCGCCGCCATAGGTTCGCCGGCTTGCCAAACTCATGGGTGAAGGACTCCACTTGTCTGAATCCTTCCCACGAGTGAATAGAGTAACGCCGGCCACCCGGCCCGCTCCCAGTACCACGGCAGAGATTCGGCCGTGCTCCCCCTTTCGGAGTGCGGTGGGGCGAGTCGGAACGAAGGCTCGTGTTAAAGCCTTTTCATCGCGCTGCCGCACCTCTCCAAACAGCCGCTCTACTTCGGGCGGCAGTTCTCCCAGGAATTCCTTCATGGAGGCCCGCAGCCGGTACAGCGCCAATCGTTCGTACTTGTTGTGCATTGAAGCCAGTTGTCCCTGATCATTCCGGGTGCTTACGATCTCCTGATAATTCAGAAATACTTCCCGAACCAGTGGCGCCATTTTCAGCCAAAGCGGTACACCTTCCGCCAGGACGAGATTGCGCGCGTCACCGGGACCTCTTTGCTTCTTCAATTCGCTTGCCTTCGTGAGTAATTGGTTCAGGTGAAATGCCAATGACCACGACTCTGAGTAAGGGGTCAGTAATTCCACGAAGCGTGTGAAGTAGTTGAGCCGCTCTCGCTCCGCCGCGCTGGAAGCGCCCTCGGTCAGTGCGCGAAGCTGGCGTGCAACTTCAGTCTGGGACTGCTTCACGCTGACAGAGGGTTCGTATCCATTCCAGAATTGGAACGCTTCGTCGTAATCACCTGTGTATTCGTCGATTTCGCTGTGGCCGTCCTTGATCTCCCCCGTCCAAGAGCACAGGATGAGCCGTTCACGGTCAGTACCTTCCAGCACCTTTGCCAGCTTGGCAGCGCGGGGTTCGCGTACCTGGGCGGAGGCAAACCCCTGGAAGAATTTGGCCGGAGTCAGCTCCTTGTCCCACGAATAGGCGGACTGAAAGCCAGCATCGACGTCCATGATCCGGTGCCGCCAGTGGATTCCGAGCAAACCCTGGCACCCATATTGCTTGGCCAGATCCATGTCCCGGACAAACCTCGACACATGGAATTGCGGCAGCCACATCGCCGGATCATCCTCCAACCACGGGATCGGCCAGCGTTCACGCCCTTCGAGCTTTCCGTACGCCTCGTTAACGGGATCCCAACCCAGATTATCGTTCAAGGAGGAGAATACGATATCCTCTGGCAGTTTCTTATGGAAGTAAGCAAAGTGCCTGACCACACCGCCCCAGCCGGATATCACCAGGCGTTTTCCGGGGGCGTGACGCTTCAGAAAATCGTACGCCTGTTGGAAGGGTGTGACGGAAAGGGGGATATCGCTTTTCTGGCTGGCCCAATTCATCTGTTCGTCTTCCCACAACCATACATAGTCCACCGTAGGATAGGATTCCAGCAGATGCGCTAACCGTGCTTCTAGGATGTCCTTGGCTGCCACCGACTCAGGGTCGATGCGCGGCCCAGGTGTCTTGGGATCTGCGGCAGCATAATGGGCTTCAGGCGGAGTCGCTGTGTAGATCTCATCGGGGATCTGGTAGGGCTCAAATCCCACGCCCGTCCGGATGCCAAGCTTCTGAGCGTATTCGAACGCCTCTCCCCAGAGCTTCTGAGCCATCTCCTGTGCCTCCCAGCAAGATCGCGCCCGGGTGGTCGCTTCAGCGCCGAAGACTTCCTCAGCAAAGAAATCCGGGGAACCCATGCCAAACCGTGAGGTGCGTTCTGGCAGATAGCCCCAGCGATTGGTGGCACTGGTATCTGTATAGGCCAGATGCCCCACGCCGGCATATTCAAATGAGAGGAACGATTCGGCCCACTGCTTTTCACCCGAGTAAACGTGTACGCCCAGTGTGTTGAACCGCATCCGAACCATGGCTTCGAGGTAGGCGCGCCAGTCCTCGCGGTTGTAAACAGTCACGCAGTTTAGGAAGTCCGGCCAAGGAACAAGGCCACGTACGCTAAACCGGGGCTGGGCCCGCCATGGTTCGTCGCTAGTGGGGAGGTGGAGCGAGTGCAGCGGATCCAGGGGATAAACCTCACCGTCCAGCCCAAAAAAGGCACCCTGACGCTCAAGGAAATCAAACACGGCGTAGAGGACGGCTTGAGATGTGGCGCCGATTAAGCGGACTCGTGTCGCCTTGCCGCCGCCAGGCTGGTGAGAGATCTCGTATGATTCCGGATTCGTAAAGCCTTCTTTCCTCGTGGACAGAAGGAAGACAAAGCCTGATGCCGGAGCTTCGCTCTCGCCGAGCACCGCCTGGACGGGATCCCGGGCAAGCCCCAGGTTGCGCAAGCCGCGTGCGACCTCGGAAGCCGCCAGTTGTTCAGTGAAGCCCGAGCGAGGCTCGCGCATGATCCACACCGTATCAGTCGATCCGAATTTGGCCTGCATCTTCAGACCGTTGGAGTTTGAAACTGACTCACCTTGGGCCAGACCCGGGTATGCCGATGCCTCCCCCCGGGCGGACAACGCCGCGCCCGCAATCAGCGGTGCTCCTCCCAAACCGAGAGCAGAGTCGTGCAGGAATTGACGCCGTCCGATGCGTTGAGATTGTTTCATGATGGCACCCCCAATTTAGAATAGTGGCTTAAACTTCATGCGTACTTTGCCAGCGGATATCTTCCAGCCTCATAAGCGGTGTCAAACAACGCGACAATGTTAGCCGGTGGCACGTCGGCTTGAATGTTGTGGCCTCCGGAAAAAATGTACCCTCCTCCAGGTGCCAAAGCGGCAATCTTACGCCGGACCTCCTCGGCCACCTCTTCGGGTGTTCCGCGCGGCAGGATGCTGGTATTGGCAATGTTGGAATAGAACGAGAGGCGATCGCCGAATTCTCGCTTGATGCGGATGGGATCACCATTGCCGCTGGCGGTGGGCTGCAGAGGGTGAACCACCTCCACTCCCACGTCAATGAGGTCCTGCAGGATCCAGTAAGTGGCTCCGCAAGTGTGCAGGCAGACTTTCCCATGTGTCTTGGATTTCACCAGATTAATCAGACGCCGATACCGTGGCTTAAACAGGGTCCGGAAAGTTGCGGGGCTCATGATGGGGCCATTTTGCATCCCCCAGTCATCGCCCATCCACCAGGCCTCGACGAAATCCCCAATTTCGTCGAGGTAGTGGGAGGTAAACTCCATCATCCATTCGAGGACGCGGTCCACCAGCAGGGCCACCAGCTCCGGGTCAGCGGCCAGATCCGACATATAATCCTCGAACCCCCGGAGTTCCGCGGAGAAGTAATACAGGGATGCCGCTTGGCCGGCCATTAACGCATAGTCGGTTGTCTCGTACAGCCGCCGGGCCTTCTCCCGCAGCCCCCGAAACCGGGAGGGTTCCGCGGGATCGGGGAAGGGGAATGCCAAGACCTCCGCCTTGCTTTTTCCCGCCAGCGGCGCGCCGACGTTTTCACAATAATAGCCACAGCGCTTGCGATAGACCCCCCACTCATCTTCGTAGCTCCCGTCCTCTTCCACCCGCAGGGTCCAATGCTCATTGGGATTCGCCATGATGTAACGCGTGTCGACACGAAATCGGTCCAGGACCCTCTCGTCCACCACGGCAAGACGCTGCATAAGGTCATAAACCGGGATGGATCCAGGTGCCTCGATCCGCAAATAGCCCAGCAGATTCCTGTAGGCGACCTCATTAATGCCGTTGTGAAAGTCCTGGCCAAAGTCGATGGGAACACGGTCCGGTTCCTCTCTTCGCAAGGCCTTGCGCAACCGTTCTCTCGAGGTCATGACTGCCATCCTCCCCGCATTCTGTGTAGCGCGGCACAAAACCCAGCGCACAGGATTTGCGCTGCCGGTATTGTAGCGCTCACCTTAAAATCAGCATCCTGGCGTTGCCCGGAACTATTGCTCCGCACCTACCAACCTGAAAGTCGGCGCGACTCATCCCTCTAGGCCCGTCGCACTTATCAGAGCGGCTCTGGGGGTTGGTGAAACTAGGTATCGTTTAACACTCGATACTCTTGGTCAAATCCCTTCACGCGTCCCTGGGCTCGGTACACCATGATGGCAAATTTCGTGGAGAGCTCCTGTCCAGCGTTCAGCCGAATGTCCCGCCCCAACTGTATTGCCTGGTCCAGACAGTCGGGAATGGCGGAGTAAAGCTCCAAGGCGATGTTGTAAGTGCGTCCGAAGAAGGGGGAACTGTAGAACCCACGATAGACATTCCAGATCAGCATGTACGGAAAAACACGTAAATCCCAAGACATGCCGATACCAAGGCCTAGGGCAGGATTTGTGATCGCATACCATGCTTCCCTGAGATCCTTGATGTAAATGTTGTAGGCTGTCTTGCGGTCTGGCGGCATGGGCCGGCTCACATCCACCAGCTTTCCCTGCTTGTCTGGCGCCATGGGCCAAGGGAACTCCATGTTGCATTCGAAAGGACTGTTCCCGGAAAAATCAGTTTGGTAGGTCAGCCCGGATGCGCCGGCGGGCAGATCGATCCAACACTGGTCATTCAAGAACGGTTTGCCGTAAGCGGGATGATGGCCCCACATCATGCTGAACGGTTCGTCCGCTTCATTCCGGACGGTTTCTTCAAACTCAATGTGGGAAGCCCCAGACCTGAGAGTTAGGGTCTTGGCGACGTAGAGCGGCGCCCGCCGCAGCCGAACCGTAAACCGAATCCTTACTCTTTCAGGTGTGTCTTCGAGAATCTGGTACTGCCACGGAAGAAACATCACCTCGCCATGAAACCCCAGATTCGTTCCCTTGTAATTCGTCGGCGAGGTGATGGAGGGGAGCAGTTCCTGCCAGCCGCCTTCATAAACGTCCATAAAGGAGCCTGCCTCGAAGGCCCGCGTCACCGGATTCTTATTGCGCGCGTCTACCTCCACGGGACTGCGCCACATGAAGTCAACATCCTTCGGTTTGTACAGCAACTCGATGATGTCCGTCCCTTTATCCACCAGGATGGTCGTCCGAATAATCTCGTTCTCGATGACTAGGGCTCCAAAGCCCTTGTAGACGATCTCCTGAAAACGGCATCCATAGTTGCGGTTGTGATGGTAGAAGTTGTCATAAACCAGCATGACGAATCCCCCTGCACGCGCTTGGTGACAAGCCGCCCATCACGAGCGCGGAGCCGCCCACGCGACGACGGTCTGGTTCATCTCAGGCGCTGTGGCCGGCCAGATCAGTTTCTTGCCTCCCGCCGTCTCGGCAGCTATGTAGTACTCAATATCGTTCTGCACGGACTCCAAGGTTGCCTGATACACGCCGCGACCCAGGTGAGTGAGATCCTGCTTGCGTAACTCTCCCTGCCCCAGCGGCCGCCAGTAGAGCACCGCCGAGCTGGCGGGTTGGTTATCCAGAACGATGACCCGCAGTTTCAGCTCCTCCCCCTGCTCTAGCAGCGTCCGCAAGATGGGAACGATCAAACGTGGCTCGCCCTGATACTCCTTGGGCGCGTGCGCGTCCGGCGGCAACTCCCGTCCCAGCATCCCCGCAATTTCCTGCCCCGTCTTCTCGATGCCCAGCAGGTTGTTGTGTCCCTCCCAATTCAGTACGCACTCGATGCCGCTGATCTCCGTCACCGTGGTAAGCAACAACCGGTACGCTTCGCCCACTTGTGCAACAAGTTCCTTGTAGATGGGCAGTACCAGGTCAGTGGCCAATTGGCGCCGCTTCTGCGCGTCCTCCTCCAGGCGGGCCTGCTTCAGGGCATTCTCCAACCGTCCCCAAATGCATTCCGCATGCGCCGTGGCGCGGGTGTACCGGAACTGGTTGAGCCAGAAATCGTATCGCTCCAGGTTGCCCGCCCCATGAACCGAAGGGCGCAACTTCTCAAACTGATCGACGTAGCCGAATTCCTGCTTCACGAACTCCCACGGACGATCATCCGGCTTCAGGCCGCCCGCCCCCCCGCCGTTGACGCCGGTCCAACTGCTCGGCAGGGGAATGTTCCCATCCAAGGCGGAGAAGATTGCAGCCGCCTGGCTGCTGGCGTCCTGCCCGAACATCGCCTTCGCCCAATCGGTGTAGAAGTCCTCCACGGGCAGGCCGCGCGGCTCGAAGCTGGTGCCCAACTTGCCTTGCAGGAAGGTATGGGTGGGGCGGTAGGGAAGCTTGTCGCCTTTATAGTCCTTATAGTCGTTGCCCCCGCATTTTATGCGGCGATGGTAATTCTCCCCCGTTACCTCGATGCCGCAGAGCAGGGCATCGCGCTTCTTCGCGGGGAAGTCGATGCAGAGCCAGCCGTCCGTGACTTCAATCCCCTGGAAGGAGCAGTCCGTCGCCTTGGACCGCCCGGAACGGGCGAAAATATCGAGCGATTCCAGCACTGTCCTCCCTTGGAGGGAAACGTCGAATACCCTCTCTCCTGGTGCGTTATAAAGCGGTTCAATGAATTTCAACGTCACTTGGTACTTCCCCTTGGGGAGGCGCAGGCGATAGCCCCTCAATCCGTACCAGAACGTTCGGTAGAGCGCGTCGTCCTGAGTGCCGGTAATGGCCTGGTCTTCAGCAACATCTGCCGTCGGTGTAGCGCTGGGGTTCCAGCCCAGGTCTTCGACGCTGGCCTCCTTGCTCACGGGCCCCTCGATATGGAACGTGCTGGGGGGCGGAAGCGGATGAGCCTTGCCAAATTCCGGATTCCAGCCCTTTTGATCCCATCCGGCCAGAGCCAGGGCGGCAGCCGAAGGCTCCGTGGTGAAGGTCCGGTACAAGAGGGTCAGCAGAGTGTTGCAACCGTATGCCAGGGCATCGGCCGAATCCTTGCGAATGCGCCCCACCCACAATTCCGGCGTCAGTATGGGAGTGTCCTCGTCAATCCATGGGATCGCCCACTTCGGACGGTCTTCGATGCGCCCGAAGGCCTCGTCCACGGGCGCATTGTAGGCGCGGCTGAATTCGCTCACTGCGACGTGCTTGGGTAGCACCTTGTCAAACGCCGCGTGGTCGAAATCCGGGCCCAGCACCCAGCCGCCCGTTCCCAGGCCGAAGGGAGGCTTTAGCTTCTCCCACGCCTTCAAAGCCAGCATCCATTCCTCGATCAGGGAATTAAACATGGCTTCGTCGTAGCCGCCCCAGTACCACGCCTCCTGGGTGAAGATGACGTAGTAATCCAGCGGATGGGCCCTCATGATGCGGGTGAAGATGCCTTCGTAAATCTCCTCGATGACCGCCGGTTCCGTTGGGTTCTTTCCCAGCTCCCGCAAGTGCTGCTGGACTTCTTCCGAGATCATGAGGGGAGGACCGAATTGCTGGAAGTTGAGCGCCTCGCCCGGCTTCCTCTTCAACTGGAGCTCAAACGGCGTAGGCAAGCCGCTGTCCGTGCCCAGGGCCGTCTTCATGCCCAGGGCGCGGGCCAGGCCAAACGCTTCCCGGAACATGTCTCCGGTGCGATTGAAAACCTCGTTGCGGGCCTCGGGGGTGGTCGGATAAGGGAAGTGGCTACCCATCACTTCCGCGCCCCAATCGTCGGCCTCAAAAAGCCGCGAACCACCGAACCGGTAGTCCCCGGTCTTCTTCGGCCGATATCCCCAGGTAAGCGACCGTGCCGTGTTCCAGTAGCTTGCCGTGGGACTGAAGCGCACGTGGCCCTGCTCGTCCACATCCTCCGGAAGCCCCACCCAGACCGCAGGTTCTGTGATTTCGGTGGGGTAGCGCGTGTAGGGGGGGAAAGGTGGATACGAATGGATCAGCATGAAGTTCATCCGCATTTTGGCCATCTGGCTGATGACCGCTTTGTATTGATCGGCGTTCCAAAGGTCCATGCCTTCCGCGTGCCCTCCCCAGGGGTGTAATCCGCGCAGTTCAAAGGCAGGCTTTTGCTTCTCGTCCACTGACGGAAATGACAGCGCCACCTTCTCCTCGGGGACGACGTCCTGATGCAGGTAAAAGCGGATGCCATAATTCTCCAGGAACCGATAGGCTCCGTACAACGCGCCGACGCCATCTCCACCCACAATCCAGACCTGTCTGCCCCCTTTTACGTCCGCGGTTTGGATCATGAATTCCTGGCTCTTCAGCGTGCTCGCTGCCTGGCTGATCGCCGCTGCCGATTGGAGGATGGGCCAGTCCCTGGCGGCGATAATTATCACGTTGCTTCCCGGCCGGCTATCGCCGGATTGGATGGGAAGAAGTTGCCCGGTGCGCAAGTAGAGATAACGCGCAACCTCCTTGGCCGCCAGACGCTCCAGCGCCGAGGCCTCTTTGGGCACCTGGATTCTCGCGCCCCCCCCGGGAGGGGCGGCATGGGCCATAAGCGGCCCTGCACCCAGGGTGAGAAGAGAGCCCTGAAGGAATTGACGACGTCCGATGGAACTTGTTGATTTCATCATGGCACCTCGGTAAGAAGTAGTTGCATCCTTTCATCGCCTGTTTTCTTGGCCCTGTGCAGCCAATTGCAGGATGTCGTGTTCAGATTCGGCCTGGCTGAGTGACGCAGCGGTGGCAAATTCCTTCTGCGCCGTCTGCTCTTCACCCTTTTGTCGGGCCAACTGGCCCAGCAGGTAGTGGGCTTGCCGATTGCGGGGATTGGCCTGTACGGCGGCACGCGCATAGTTCCAGGCATCCTCACTCCGGCCGACTTTCTGGCAGGCGTGCGCCAACTCGTACAGAGCATCGCTATTGTGAGGATTCAGACTCCGCGCCTTCTCCAGCAGTTTGATGGCTTCCTCGTCCTTCGCCTCCTTGCTAAGCAGGGCGCCCAGCGTCAGGTTGGCAGGAAAGCTGTTCGGATCAAGCCTCAACTCCTCGCGTAGATCCTGTTGGGCCTTGTCGAACCGTCCCAGTTTCCCCTCGACGGCCCCCAGCAGGAAATGAATCTGCGGCCAATGGGGATCCAGCGCATACAGGCTCTGAAACTCTTCGGAGGCCTGCCGGAATTGATCGAGTCCAAGGTAGGTCTCGCCGAGCAAGAAATGGATGCGAGGTGAGTTCGGCTCGGAAGTGAGGAGTTGCTGGAGAACCCTCTGCCCCTCTTCCATCTTGCGGGTATGCACATAGCAACCGGCAAGCGCAAAGAGTACCGTCGGATCGCCCTTCTCCCGGAAGAGGGCCAGCAAGCGAATTGCCTCCTCGTAACGGTCAAGCTGAACGTAGTCAAGACCCAGCAACTGGCGGGCCTGCGGATTCGAGGGTTCCGAACTTAAAAACCGTTCCAGGGACATTGCCGAGAGAGAAGTTTTCCTGGCGAAAATAGGCAATGCCGAGATTAAGATATAGCCCCAGTAATTGCGGGTTGATCTTCAACGCGAGTTCATACTCGCCGATTGCCTCTTTGAGTTTGCCCTGATGAGCATAGACCACTCCCAGATTGGCGTGGCCCTCTGCAGATTCAGGAGCCAGCTTCAAGAATTGCCGGTAGGATTTTTCTGCTCCGGCGAAGTCACCTTGAAGCTCCTTTTGATGCGCTTCGGTGAAGAGTTGGGCGGCATTGACCTGAGGCAGAGCATCCTCGGCTACGATCCCTAGAGGCAGGCTCCACGGGATGCCTAGCCAGAGCAGGAAGACGCCCATACTTTTGAAGAGGGGGAGAATACGAACTCGCTGGCCGCGACCTTGGGTAGTACACTCTGGAAGCTGATCTACTGGCCCAAACCTTGTCATGGGATGGCCGTACCTATTGGCGTAAGCTTCTCACCCTAGAAGCCGTGGCACAAGACTTCCTTCCAGGTATTGATCGGCGGGAAGAATCCACAAATGGCCTCGGAAACCCCGCCCTTGACTCCTTGGTGGGCGAAGAACGAGCGGGGCTCGGGAGACCCGAGCCCCGCCTAAGGGCAGTCCTGCTAGAAAGAAAGCCTCAACGCAAGCTGAATCACCCGAGCCAAATGGGCGCTGGTGATTTGACCAAACGCTCCGTCTCCGTAGGTGGTGTCCACTCCGTTGAAGTTGGCGTGATTCCACGCATTCAACATTTCGGCGCGGAACTGCACGTTGCCACGATCTTTGATGTTGAAGTTCTTGAAGAAGCCAAGATCCCATTGGTTCATGCCGGGACCCCGGATGAGCCCCAGACCGGCATTGCCGAAATGCCCAAAGGGCGGAGCCGCAAAGGCACTCGTGTTGAACCATTGCGCCACCGACTTCGGCCCGGCAATGGAAGCACCTGAAACGAGATCGGGGCGCGATGCCAATCCCGCCGTGGCAGAGGAGAAACCGGGAGTCAGAGGAAAGCCGGACTCAAAGGTGACGATACCGCTGGCTTCCCAACCTTTGGCCACACCACCTGCCAGTCCCGTCAAGCTGCGGGCGAAGGGCAGTTCATAGACGTAGTTCACAACCAGCACGTGGGTCCGATCGAATGAGACCTCCCCCCGGTCGGCTCGGCGGTTGTAGTAGTTCTGAGGGGTGGTTTCGAACAAGCCTACCCCCTTGGACCACGTGTACGCCGTCCCGAGTGTGAGGCCATGGGAGAGTTTCTTTTGCAGATTGACCTGGAGAGAATGGTATATAGAGTACCCATCGGTGACCCAATTGCTGATGCTTGACCATCCTTGATAGGGGCGCACGTAGTCAGTGGAGACGCGTCCAGTGCAGGGGTATGGAGTGGTTGCCGTACAGGCGATGCGGGGATCAAAGTCATACCCCATGGCGGGCAAGGGTTGATTGATGTTTGTGGTGTAGTTAATGTGGGATCCTCGGCTGCCCACGTATGCCACCGAAAGCATTAAGTTGGGTGTAAGTTCCCGCTGGACCCCCAAGCTCCAATTCTGGGCCATAGGGACTTTGTAAACTGGATCGACGCCGCCCAAGCTGGGAGGCGTTAAAGGAGCTGCTGCGCCTGCCGCAGGATTGTCGAACGGGGGGCTGAAGAAATTGGCAACCCTAGAGTACGGAGGATTCATAACCATACTGTACTCATCGTTGCCTTCAATCCGGTGGTACCCCATGCCGTAGCCACCCCGGATGGCCGTTTTCCCGTCACCGAAGAGATCCCACGCAAACCCAATGCGGGGTGCAAAGGTGTTCCAGTGATTCTCGGTCAGCCCCCGCGGGATTCCGTTCTGGCCAGGGTAGACGATTCCATTCATAGTATCTCCCGATCCCGCCACGATAATGCCACCGGGGGTAACGGTAGGAGCCTTGCCCGGGTTATAGTGGCTCACCATAAACATCGTGATCTGATCCGAATAGACGTGTGGGATGTAGAACCAACGAAGACCAAGGTTTAAGGTCAAACGTTTGGTGGCTTTCCAGTCGTCCTGGAAATAGATTTCCGCCTGGTGGTAGTTGTAATAAGGCATTCGATATCCATGCAATTCACCGTAGGTGTTCGGCAGGCCCAAAAGCGCGTCCGCTACGGGATTGCCCGTGAAATGCCCGTCGAAAGAGTAAGATCCTTGGCGTGACGGAACCGTCTGGGACTCGACTGGGGTAATCGAGAACATTCCGACAGCGCCAGCTTGGAGGCTATGGGTGCTGATCTGCTTGGTCAGGTCATCGCTAGCCATACTGACGTTGTGATGCGCCCACCAGGGACCCCAGAGGCCGTTGATCCCTCCCCAGCCCCCGGAGAAGTTCATGTCCGGAACCATATTGTGGATGTTCTCATTGAATACTAGTTGTGCGTTGTAGCCGGCGGGTCTCTGTGTCTGACCCAGGATCTGCATCCCGGGCGTACTCGAAGCGGGGTAGTTGCTGGCATAGTTGTAAGAGATTTCATTTAACAGGGTGGGACTAGCGACGGTTGTCATCTTCACGATCAAGTTTCGCGAGGGGATGTTGAATTGCGAATGCAGTGTCGGGAACGCGTCTCCCGTCCACGCCACCAGAGGATCGTTTTCGATCCACGAGTCCTGGATATACCTGACGAACACCCTCATCTTGTCCGTGACGTTTTGGTCCACCCGAATCAGTTCCTCCCGCCAGTCCTGCCCGGACGTGGCTCCAACGACATAGTTCAAGAAGCCGCTGGAAAGGGTGGGCAGGGGGAAGTTCTGCTTGAGGAGTAGTTCCACGTTGTTGTTGAGGCATTTGGGGTTGATCTGCGTCATCCCGGTTCCACCGACGCACGGCACGTCGTTGGAATCGGTCATTGGGTTGCCGGTGGCTTGATTGATGGGGTTGGTGAGCGGACCATAGCCGGTGAAATCACCGTTTCGCATGGCTTGCGTGGGCGTCGCAGAGTTCACCGGGGATGCCGTTCTTTGCTTTATCCACTCTTCCGACCAGAAGAAGAAGGTCTTGGTTCTGCTGGTGTTGTAATGCCCCGGAATGTAGAAGGGGCCACCCAGATTATACCCAAAATTGTTGTACCGCAGGGGAACCTTCTTCCCGTTAGCCCTATTGAGGAAAAAATCAGCGGCGTCCAGCTTGTCATTCCGAAGGTACTCGTAAGCCGTACCGTGGAAGTCTCGCGTTCCCGACTTGGTAACGGCGAGGATATTGGAGCTGGCCTCCGTCCCGTACTTGGCGCTGTAATTGCTAGTGAGAACCTTGAGCTCCGCCAAGGTATCGGGGGCCGGGTTCGTCAAGGTTGAGCCTTGGTTCCCCATGTCAGTATTTTGCACTCCATCCAACTGGTAGCCAACGTAGCGCTCACTGAAACCGTTGATGGCATACCCCCGTTCGCCGTAAAAGCCCTTGCCGATTTCGTCCGCGCCGGTTTTTGACGCACCGGAGACCATCTGCTGAAGCTGCATGAAGTTCCGCCCCAACATGGGGATTTCGGAGATCTGACGCGTGGTCACCAACGTACTTTGGTCACCGGTCTGGGTTTGCACCATCGCGGCTTCAGCCCGCACCTCAACGGTTTGGGTCACAGCTCCTATTTGCAAAACAAAATCGATGGCCAATCGATCCGTCACATTCAACGTGATTCCAGAATGTACGGAGCGCTCAAAACCTGCTGCCTCCACCGCTACTTGATAGGTACCTACAGGCAGCGCTTCAGCGGTGTATACCCCAGCGGTGTTTGTTTCGAGCGTGCGGGCAGCACCCGTCAGGGTATTGGTTATGGTCACCGTCGCTTTTGGCACCGCAGCCCCAGATGAGTCGGTGACAGCTCCCGTTATGGTTCCCGCCGTTTGCCCGTGGGTCACCTGGATGCCCCAAAGGACTGCGAGCACAGCCAACAGCAGGTGCACATATCTCCTACACCACAAGCTTTTCATGTAGTCCTCCCAACTCACTCATTTTATTAGGATAACCCATCGACCCAACGCAACTTCCAAACTTTCAGTAATACGCTGCAAACAACCCTTTACCGGTTAAGAATTCATACACTCGGTGGTCTGGTTAGGGACGGCGCAACAACCTTTTGCCGTTAACGTTACCATTCCGAACAGCGTAATAGCACGCAGTGCCTGCATTGTCAAGTTTTTTTTCGACGTATTTTGGTGAGTTATTTTGGCAAGTTCCTGGTAGGGAATCGCGTGGTTTCGCTGTGGTTGGTAATATGGCAGGAGTTACGCTGCCCTTATCGACGCTCGGCGATTCAAGCCGGGAACTCCCTGTAAGGTCGAGGGTAGCGAATCCTTTCGGCAGACCCCTGGGATAACAGCCTCGGGGTGGCGCGTTGTCGACGCCAGTGACCGCAGCTTGAAGTTCTGATGTCAGGTCCAAATCTCCCGGCTCGCTGCCCAGGTTAGGCGATGGCTGGCTCCCCGCGGCCCATGATGGATTGGTCAGAACTTGCCTGGGTGTCTTTTGCCTCATATCGACGAGGCGCGGGCTTCAAATGGCGAGTCTCACGAAACACATAGAGATTTGATCGCATCACGATAGCTGGACTTAGGTGGTAAGTGGTCGGAATTGGGCGACCGTGAAGAGCATGCTCCGTGATGAGGCGTACCGCTGTCTGTCCCTGAATATAGGGACGCTGGTAGATAGAAGCATGGATGCTTTGTTTCTCAAAGAGCGGCACCATCTCCTCAAAAAGATCGGTGGCGATGAAGCGCACCTTCCCTGCCAGGCCGCGTGCCCGCAAGGCATAAAAGACAGGCAGGCAAGTCACAATATTTACGTACAAACCTGCGATGTCAGGATGCCTTCCCAGCATGTCGAGGCATTTTTGAAATGTCTCGTCATCGTCCTCCTGCCCTTCGATTACTTCAACGACCTGACCTCCATCACAGTACTGCGGAAAGGTGCAACAGAAGCCTTCGGTGGTTCTCCGATGCTGTTCTGTGTGCAGAAAGCCCGTGATCACTGAAACCCTGGCCCCAGGGGCAACGAACCGGCCCATGAGTTCGGCCGCTAGGCTTCCGACCAGGTCGGGGTCGATACAGACGACCGACGAGCGTGACGTGTCGGGCGCATCCGTGACCGCACAGAGCACCCGGATGTTCTTTCTTTCTGCCTCATCAATGAGCGGCTGAAGACAATGAGGCTCCCCGGGCGTAATGATCACCGCGTTGACATCGGTCCGCAGCATTTCCTTTAGCCGTTCGCACTCCCCTGCGCCCAGTCGATCAATGGGTCGGTACAGGACCTCGACACCTAGGGACTCGAAGCGGCCGCATTCATCCATGATTCCGTCGCGCAATTGATCGTAAAAGAAATGTGTCTCACGGGGAATGCAAACACCAATCTTTACGCTGGCATGCCCAACGGAGAGCGCGCGGGCCGCCAGGTTCGGGGTATACCCAACTTGCTTGGCAATCTCCAGAATCCTTATGCGGGTTGCATCACTCACCCCTTTACGGGCATGCAAGGCGCGATCAACGGTGCCAAGCGATACCTTGGCAAGCTTGGCGATTTGGGGGATTCCCATCCTCGGCTTGCCTCTTGCGTCTGTACTCTTCTGGTGTGGATTTCTCACGGAGTTTCGACTCCCTGCCTCTTCCGGCAACGCTACCGGCATCATAGAACCGCTACCTGATGCGTGTCAAGGGATCATCAATTCTGGGCGTAAGAGACGAAAAGAAGCCATCGGAAATTCATTTTATAGGATTGAGAATTTCCTTGCCCCTCGGGTGCTGTCTGCCCTCGTTGTGCACGAGAATTATGTATGTCGGACCGCTCATTGACGACAAACATTGTGAAAGGCCGCAAAGGGATACCTCTGCATTGCGAGCTCGTAGATTTCCGTATCTTGAACGGAATTTTGGGGGTCCGCGCACGGCATGATTGTAAAGAGTGGCCCGGGTCGCATCGATATTTCATGTGACCGGCTATTTTCCACTTGATTGGTCACGCCTCCGCTGTAATATAAGGTGCCGGAAATTCGAGAACAAAGAGGGAAAAATGAAGACCTTCATGACCGCATGTTTAAGTGCTCTTATATTGGTCAGTGTGGCGAAGGCCGCCAATTTCCACGTGGCAATGAATGGAAAGGACACAAATCCAGGGACCGCCGCCGCCCCCTTCCGGACGATTCAGCATGCCGCGGACGGTGCCCAGTCGGGCGATGTCATCACCGTGCACCGGGGGATTTACCGTGAACGTGTCAACCCGCCGCGCGGCGGCGAATCCGACCGGGCGCGCATTGTCTACGAGGCCGCGGCAGGAGAGGAAGTGGAAATCACGGGGGCGGAAATTGTCAACCACTGGGTGAAGGTGAGCGGCGACGTCTGGAAAGCGGTGCTCCCCAATTCCTTCTTCGGCAGCTTCAATCCCTACAGCGACCTGATTCACGGCGACTGGTTCGAACCGCTGAAGCGCAACCATCACACCGGCGCGGTCTATCTCAACGGCGACTGGCTTATTGAAGCCGCCACGCTGGACGACGTAATGAAGCCCGCCGGCGCCACAGGGCTCTGGTTCGGGCAGGTGGACGGGCAGAACACCACCCTCTGGGCGCAGTTCAAGGGCGTGGACCCTAATGAACGGCGGGTGGAAATCAATGTGCGCCAGACGGTGTTTTACCCGCAAAAGACCGGCATCAACTACCTCACGGTGCGGGGATTCATTCTGGAGTGCGCGGCCACGCCCTGGGCGCCGCCCACGGCCGAGCAGATCGGCGCGATCGGCGCGCACTGGAGCAAAGGCTGGATTATCGAGAACAACACCGTCCGTTACTCCACGTGTTCCGGCATCTCCCTGGGCAAGTACGGCGACCAGTGGGACAATACTTCCGCTAATACAGCCGAGGGCTACGTCAAAACCATCCAGCGCGCCCTGGTGAACGGCTGGTCCGGGGAAAACATCGGCCATCACATCGTGCGCAACAACACTATTGCCCACTGCGAGCAGGCGGGAATTGTCGGCAGCCTGGGCGCGGCGTTCAGCACCGTGACGCACAACACGATTCATGACATCCATGTCCGCCGGCTCTTCACCGGCGCGGAGATGGCCGGAATCAAGTTCCATGCTGCCATTGACGTCGAGATCAGTAACAACCACATCTATCGCACCGTTCGCGGGCTCTGGCTGGACTGGATGGCGCAAGGGGCGCACGTCAGCGGAAATCTCTTCCACGACAATGCCAGTGAGGATGTTTTCGTGGAAGTGCACCACGGGCCGTTCCTGCTGGACAACAATCTGCTCCTCTCGCCCGTATCCTTGCGAGACG
>Ga0187853_10001661_pt1 | contig 19974 bp, 8 predicted proteins | sample June2016WEW_6_10_2_FD_132417 | JGI IMG/M metagenome (GOLD analysis project Ga0187853, IMG submission 132417) | Peatland microbial communities from SPRUCE experiment site at the Marcell Experimental Forest, Minnesota, USA - June2016WEW_6_100 | ecosystem: Environmental > Terrestrial > Soil >... | reverse complement strand
GAACAGGCTGCCTTGTTGAGAATGTTTACCAAGCATGTCTCACTCCTGATTTGGTCTATCGCGGAGTGTACTCCCAAACCCCGAAAAACGCGAGCTTTTCGGCCGGGCTTCTAGGTAACTAATTATGAAGAAGATAAAGGTTCTGGTTGCCAACCGTGGGGAAATCGCTGTGCGCATCCTGCGCGCCTGCCAGGAAATAGGTCTGCCTTCCGTGGCAGTTTTTACGGATATAGATGAAGCTGCCCTGCATGTACGCTACGCAGATGAAGCAATTTCCATCGGCGAGAAGCAAAAATACCTGGATATCGCTGCCATCCTGGAAGCTGCCCGTCAGAGTGGTGCCACCGCCATCCATCCAGGCTATGGCTTTCTGGCCGAAAACGCGGATTTCGCACGTCGCGTCGAGGAACAAGGCCTCACCTTCATCGGCCCACGCCATGAAACAGTGTCCATGATGGGTGACAAACTGGCTGCCCGGCGTTTTTCACGCAAAGCCGGCCTGCCAGTCATCGCCGGGACAGATGAACCGCTCCCGCTGGAACTGCCGCTCGATATGGCCAAAAAAGTTCAGTACCCGGTGCTGGTCAAGGCCGCCGCAGGCGGTGGCGGGCGCGGCATCCGCTTGGCACCTTCTGCAGCCGAACTGCCGGCCATGATTGAAGCAGCCCGGCGTGAAGCCAAAGCAGCATTCAGCGACGATACCGTTTTCCTGGAAAGTCTGGTACAGCAGGCGCGTCATATCGAGGTGCAGATCCTGGGCGACGGAGAAGGGAATGTCGCCTGCCTGGGGGAGCGCGAGTGCTCCATCCAGCGCCGTCGCCAGAAGTTGATCGAAGAGGCACCCGCCCACGCGCTTAAGCCCGAACTTCGCCACCAGGTGCACGAAGCTGCCCTAAAGCTCGGGACGGCATTGAAATATCGCAGTCTTGGTACCGTCGAGTTCCTGCTGGACAAGAAGGACCATTTTTATTTTATTGAAGTCAACCCACGTATCCAGGTGGAACATCCGGTAACGGAAATGGTCACCGGCGTGGATCTCGTCAAGGAGCAGCTTCTTCTGGCGCTGGGCGAGCCGATGCGCAAATTCCCGGAAGAGATCCTGCCGCGCGGCGCAGCCATTGAAGCGCGCATCCTGGCAGAAGACAGCCAGACCGGCTTCCTGCCTTCCGCCGGGCAGGTGCTGTACCTTAAAGAACCGGGCGGCCCAGGGGTCCGGGTCGATTCGGCTCTCTACCAGGGCATGTCTGTTGGTACGGAATACGATTCCCTGCTTGCCAAGGTGATCGTATGGGGCGAGAACCGGGCAGTCGCCATTCAGCGTCTGCGGCGCGCCCTGCATGAATACCAGATCGGCGGCCTGAGTACGGATATTGATTTCATCCTGCAGATCATCGAAAGCCCGAAATTCATGAGCGGCGACGTAACCACCACTTACCTGGAAACCTTCCAGCCCAAGCCCTCCAGCACCGAGCCGGCACTGGAACGCGACCTGGCATTTGCCGCGGCGTTTTTCGCCCACCAGCAACGTAGTGGGAATGCCGTTCCCACGATGATTAGCCATGCCAGTAACTGGCAGATGGTTGCATGGAAAGAACAGATGAATGGGAATTAAGCGATCCAGAGGAGAATAATATGTCTCTCTATACCGTCACAATCGAAGACCGCATCTACAAAGTGAGCATTTCCGGTGACCACTGCACTGTCAACGGGGAGGAAGTGGATGCCCGGATGCTGCCGCTAAACCATAACGGTCTGCATATGCTTCACCATGGTAAACAGGCCTACGAGGTTTTCTTGAGCAACCAGGAGGCCGATACCTACCAGATGCTGATGTTGGGCGGTCACCGGATCGTTACGCAGATCACTTCACGCATGAAGAAACATCTGAAGGCAGGTGAGGACTGCAATGCCGGCTGCCTGGCCGCGCCGATGCACGGGCTGGTAGTGGATGTACCCGTCCATGAGGGGGATACAGTGGAAAAGAGGCAGACTCTGGTGGTACTCGAATCCATGAAGATGCAGATGCAATTGCGTTCCCCGCGCCCAGGCAAGGTCACCAAAGTGACTGTCCAATCAGGGGATCAAGTCGAAAAGGGTGCTTTACTGGTGCAGTTTGATTGAATATCAAAAAAAGAGGAAATCATGAGTGAAAATCCAGCCATCGCCATCGTCGGCCTGGGAGCCATCCTGCCGGATGCGCCCGACGTACAGACATTTTGGAAGAACATCCAGGCCAGCCGGTATTCGATCACCGATGTGCCTTCAGACCGCTGGAAAGCGGAGCTTTTCTACAACCCAGACCCATCTGCTCCTGACATGACTTACAGCAAGGTTGGCGGCTGGGTGCGCGGCTTTAACTTCGAGCCCGCCAAAATGGGGATCGCCATCCCGCCCCGCATTCAGGAACAGATCGATCAAGTCCAGCAGTGGGCCATATCTGCATGTTACCAGGCGTTGAAGGATTACGGCTACCCCTCCCGTTTCCTAGATCCGAATCGTGTGGCGGTCATACTGGGTAATTCCATGGGCGGAGAGAAACATTATCTTTCCACCATCCGCATCCATCTGCCCGAATATATCGATTCCCTGTCTGCCTCCCCGGCCTTCCAGAATCTTTCAGCAGACATTCAATTTGCTCTGATCCAGGGGTTGACATCCGGTGTCCATTCCCTGGTGCCGGCTATTACCGAAGACACCATGCCGGGCGAACTCTCCAATATCATCGCCGGCCGGGTGGCAAATGTGTTTAATTTCACCGGCCCCAACTTCGTGACCGATGCTGCCTGCGCATCCTCCCTGGCAGCCCTACAGAGTGCCGTTGACGGTTTGCGCTTCGGCCAATTCGATGCAGTCCTGACTGGCGGCGTGGACCGCAGCATGGGTGTCGAATCCTTCGTCAAGTTCAGCAAGATCGGTGCACTCAGCCCGGATGGTTCCCGTCCGTATGCTGAGGGCGCCAACGGTTTTGTGATGGGAGAAGGCACAGGCATTTTCCTGCTCAAAAGGCTGGAGGATGCAGAACGCGACGGTGACAAGGTGTACGCAGTCATCCGCGCCATCGGCGGCAGCAGCGACGGCAAGGGAAAAGGCATCACCGCTCCCAACCCGCTCGGCCAGCAGCGCGCCATCCAGCGCGCCTGGAAAAATGCTGCCATCCCGCTCTCGACAGTTGGATTAATTGAAGGCCACGGTACCTCCACGCCGGTCGGCGATCTGGCTGAAGTGACCAGTCTCAACATCATCTTCGGTCAGTCCGGCCTCAAGCCAGGTAGTGTGGCACTCGGCTCGGTCAAATCCAATTTTGGGCATCTTAAAAGCGCGGCCGGTGCAGCCGGATTGCTCAAAGCAACCCTGGCTTTGTACGATCATATCCTGCCACCCTCGGTCAACTTCGACCAGCCCAATTCCAAAATAGATTTTTCACAATCACCTTTCTACGTCAACACCCAGACACATCCCTGGGAAGTGCCTTCCGGTGAAGTACGCCGGGCTGGAGTCAGCGCATTTGGCTTTGGCGGGACCAACTTCCATGTGGTCCTGGAGGAATACCTGCCGGGTGTGCTGACAAAAGAATCAGCTGTATTTCCGGGCGCAGACTTGCAAGTTCCCGCACAGGCCATTCCCGTAGATCTAAAACCCTACCGCGGGCTGCTTTTCCTAGGAGCAGAGTCCGCCTCGGTACTAAGCGAGTCTCTGGCAAAACTGCTCCATCAGGCCAAACTGGGTCACCTGCCTGTGAATATCTGTCCAACTCCGCAGCAATTGGGTCAGTCTGAACGGTTGGTGATTGATTATGAGGATTTGAAGGAATTCATCCAGCGCGCGGAAAAAGCGTTCAAAGCCCTCGAAACAGACGCTCCGGCCGGTTGGCTAGCCCTGGGCGTTCAGGGCATTTACCGTGGAAGTGGGCGGCCCGGCAAGCTGGCCTTCCTGTTCCCTGGGCAGGGCTCGCAGTATGTGAACATGCTGCGCGACCTGCGTACCGTTGAACCGCTGGTGGCTGAGACCTTCCGCGAAGCCGATGCAATCATGACTCCCATCCTGGGCCGGCCCATCTCCAGTTATGTTTTTGTGGATGGGAAGGATGATACCATCACACAGGCGGAACTGAAACTCCGCAGCACCGAAATCACACAGCCGGCCTTGCTGGCAGTGCATGTTTCACTGCTGCGGGTGCTGGCCAAGTACGGATTCAAACCCGATCTGGTCATTGGACACAGCCTGGGCGAATATGCTGCTCTGGTGGCTTCCGGCATCCTGAATCTGTCAGAAGCCCTTCAGGTGGTGAGCGCGCGCGGGCAGGAAATGGCCAAAGTCGCAGCCGAGGACAACGGCTGTATGGCCGCCGTCTCGGCACCCCTGGCCGAGGTCGAACGCATCCTTAAAACCATCCAGGGTTATGTCGTCATCGCCAACATCAATAGCCCGGTGCAATGCGTCATCGGCGGGGAAACCGCTGCAGTGGATGCGGCCATCGCCGCTTTTCTGGCATCAGGCCTGCAAGCCACCAAAATCGCTGTCTCGCACGCTTTCCATACAAGGATCGTTGCCCCGGCCAGCCAACCGCTACGCAAGGTTATCGCGCGCATGAACATACAGGCCCCAACAATTCCAATCATTGCCAATGTAACCGGCAAACCCTATCCCACGAAACATGAGGAAATCCTCGACATCCTGGCCGCGCAGGTGGCATCGCCGGTCCAGTTTGTGCAAGGCGTTAACACACTGTACGAACAGGGTGCCCGTATTTTCGTTGAGGTGGGTCCCAAGCGCGTCCTGAGTGGTCTGGTGGCAGACATCCTGAAAGAACACAAAGACATCAGCGTGTTCTCCACCAACCATCCCCGCAAGGGCGACATCCCCAGCATAAACGAAGCGCTGGGCCGCTTGTATGCTGCCGGAGTGAACGGAACAACTGGGATGTCCTCTGCCGGGAATACGTCCGCCTCGGTTATTGAAGTCAGACAGCCAGTAGCTGTCGCTGAACCTGCTTCCATCGAAATCCCATCCCCAACCATTACGGCTGACATGGTGTCAGCCGGAGAAGGAGCCATTATGGACGGTCGCCTGCCCATCACCGGTTCAGTTGTCATCAGCGGTGCCGGCCTGGGCCTGCCCGGGCGCGGCAAACACGTCTTCGATGACAACAATATTCAGGATATTCTGAACGGCGATATGCGCATTGAGCCGCTGCCGGAAAAGACCCGCCAGGGGATGCTCGATAAACGCCCGACCCGTTTGGTAAAAAGCGAAGCCGGGGCAATCATGCAGACCATCGACGATATGGAACTGACCCTCAAACTTGCCGGTCAGCGTGGCACTTTCGACCCGGCAACCGAGTTCGGGATGCCAAAGGACCGCCTGGAAGCGATCGATATTTCCACCCAACTGGCCATCGCAGCCGGGATTGAAGCCCTGCGCGACGCCGGTATCCCATTAGTGATGGCTTACAAGCCAACCAGCACCGGTTCCTACCTGCCTGACCGCTGGAAATTACCCGAACCGCTGGCTGACGAGACCGGCATCATCTTCGCTTCGGCCTTCCCGGGTCTCGACTGCATGGCAGACGAAGCGGACAAATTCTACCAGAACCAGATGGTGGCCAAACAAATAGAAGAACTTCGCAACATGGCCGGTCTGGTGCCTGCACAGCAAACGGGCCTAAAAGCCTCCTTTGAAAAACGCATTGCCGAACTGGAGGCCGAAGCCGCCCGCCTCGACTATCATTTCGACCGGCGTTACGTTTTCCGTGTCCTGACCATGGGCCATTCCCAATTCGCCGAATATATCGGGGCACGCGGGCCCAACACGCACGTTAACGCCGCCTGCGCTTCCACAACGCACGCCGTCGCCATCGCAGAGGATTGGATCCGGCTGGGACGCGCCCGCCGTGTGATCATCATCGCCGGAGACGATGTCATTAGTGGCCATCTCGCACAGTGGATCGGCACAAGCCTGATGGCCAGTGGGGCTGCCACGCCGGAAGGCAATCTGCGGTTGGCGGCCCTGCCCTTCGACCGTCGCCGCAATGGGATGATCATCGGCATGGGCGCGGCCGCCCTCGTGGTTGAGTCGGAAGACGCCGTGCGCGAGCGCGGTATGCGTGCCATCTGCGAAGTTCTATCCACCAATATAGCCAACAGCGCCTATCATGGCACCCGCCTGAACGTAAACCACGTCAGCCAGGTCATGGAAACGCTGCTCAAGACCGCCGAAGGACGTTTCGGCATTTCCCGCAGACAGATCGCGGCTGAGACCATGTTTGTCTCCCACGAAACGTATACCCCGGCACGTGGTGGCAGCGCGGCTGCCGAAATCCATGCACTGCGTGACGCCTTTGGCGACCAGGCCAACCAGGTCATCATCGCCAACACCAAGGGCTTCACCGGCCACACCATGGGTGTCGGTGTGGAAGATGTAGTGGCTGTTAAAGCACTCGAGTACGGCATCGTTCCTCCCATCGCTAATATCCAGGAAGGCTTTGAGCCGGACCCCGAACTGGGCGACCTGAACCTGTCACACGGCGGCAAGTACCCGATACAGTTCTCATTGCGTCTTGGCGCCGGTTTCGGCTCCCAGATTGCCATGTCTCTGCTGCGCAAGATTCCCGGACAGGGCGAGCGTGTGGACAACACCATCTATTCACGCTGGCTCTCGGACGTCTCCGGTTATCCGGCCACCGAGCTTGAAATTTCCCAGCGCACCCTGCATATCAAAAACCAGGGTGTACCTACTCAAAAACCGGTCGCTTCACATTGGCAGTTTGGACAGGGTCCCACCCTATGGGCGTCGAAGCTGCCAATCTCTTCTAACGCATCCACCAGCCAGCCCCTGCCTGTCGCCCAGCCTTTGACGGCCAATCCTGTTGAATTGAAAACGCAGCCTGTTGCAACCCAACCCGCTGATATAGAGGCGATTAAGACTTTCGTTCTGACTGTAGTCAGCGAGAAGACCGGATACCCGGCTGAAGTACTCGCCCTGGATCTGGACCTGGAAGCCGACCTTGGCATCGATACCGTTAAACAGGCCGAGCTTTTCGCCTCGATCCGCTCACAATATGGCATCGCCCGCCGCGAGGACTTGCGCCTTTCAGACTACAATACTCTTGCCAAAGTGATCGCTTTTGTCAAGGATTCGCTCGATTCCCCATCCATACTTACGGCTGCATCTCCATCCCAGCCGATCACCCAATTGGTTGCTCCGGTACAGACAACTGTTCCCGCTACCCCCACTCCCGTCAATCAGTCGGAGATCAAGGCATATGTTCTTGCCGCTGTCAGCGAAAAGACCGGTTACCCCAAGGAAGTACTTGACCCTGATCTCGATCTGGAAGCCGATCTTGGCATCGATACTGTCAAGCAAGCCGAGTTGTTTGCCGCCATCCGCGCGCAATATGGCATTGCCCGGCGCGAAGACTCGCGGCTTTCGGACTATAACACGCTTGCCAAAGTGTTCCGCTTCGTGGAGGAGTCGCTTGGTTCGGCACCCGTACCCCTGGAAGCTGCTCGGTCTATCTCCCAGTCCGATGCGCTGGTCGCGGCCGTGATTGAGCCGATAAAAGCCGCCACTGCGGTCCTTCCAAGCACCGAAGAGATTAAAACTTATTTGCTCTCTGCCGTCAGTGAAAAGACCGGTTACCCGACCGAAGTGCTTGACCTGGACCTCGATCTGGAAGCCGATCTCGGTATCGACACCGTCAAACAGGCTGAGTTGTTTGCTGCCATTCGCGCGCAATATGGCATCGCCCGCCGTGAAGATCTGCATCTATCGGAATACAACACACTCGCCAAAGTGATTCATTTCATGGAAGATGCCCTGAAACCTGTTACCCCATTGGAAACGAAGAGCGGACCCGAAGTTGAAACCCCGGTACCTGCCATGATTGTCGCTCCTTTAGCCCAAGCGGTGCAGGTTGCTGTTACACCGGCTCCCCCTCCCTCACCCCAAAAAACCGTCGACGGGCAGGCATCAGTACCAAGTGAACCTGAGGATGAATTACAGGAAATCAAGACCTACGTTTTAACACTGGTCTCCGAGAAGACGGGTTACCCTTTCGAAGTGCTCGACTTGAACCTGGATCTGGAGGCCGATTTGGGCATCGACACCGTCAAGCAAGCCGAACTATTTGCATCCATCCGGGAACATTTCGACATTCCGCGGCGTGAAGACCTGCGTCTTTCCGAATACAACACGCTTGCCAAGGTAATGGCATTTGTGGAAGTGGAGATAAAGGCTCACCAAGAAGCCATCAGGAAAGCCGCCGCGCCAGCACATGTGGTACCGCCTGACCTCGGCATGAGCGAAGTGGCTACCAGCATTGTGCGGCGCGTCCCCGTGCCGGCCCTGCGTCCACGCCTGGACCTGTGTACTCAGACCGGCATTGAACTGAGTGAAGGTCAGCGAGTCCTCGTGGTGGAAAGCAAAACCAAAACCGCCGAACCGCTCGTCCGGAAACTCGCCGCTCGGAAAGTGGATGTCCTGCGCCTGAGTGCCCGGCTGACTCTCGAAGATATTGGCGCCAAACTGAACGGCTGGTTGTCAGAAGGTCCCATCGCAGGCGTGTACTTCCTGCCTGCATTGGAGATCGAGCCCAGACTGGCCGAGATGAGTATCAAAGACTGGCAAGCCGGTCTGGAAGAACGGCTGTATAGCTTGTACACTATCATGAAAGCGCTGCCCGAAGAAGCCTTCCTGGTATGCGCCACGCACCTGGGCGGGTTGCACGGCTATTCCGCCGAAGGCGCTTCTGCCCCGCTGGGAGGCGCAGTCAGCGGCTTTGCCAAGGCTGTATCACGCGAACGGGAAAAAGCTTTCGTCAAGATCGTGGACTTCGAAACAACCGCCAAACCGGCAGTCATCGCTGCCCACCTGGTCGATGAAACCCTGCAAGATCCCGGGGCGCTGGAAATTGGCTGGGAGAAGGACTTACGCTATGGCATTGCCACCGTAGAACAACCCCTGCCGGCAGAAAAGAACTTTACCCTGGCACAAGGCAGCGTTTTCCTGATATCGGGTGGTTCCGGTGGAATCATCCGCCCGATTGTTGAGGACCTGGCACGGGCCACGCAAGGGACCTTCTACCTGCTCGACCGTGTCCCATTGCCTGCGGTGGACGACCCGGATATCCTGCGGCTCGCCAGCGATCGCGAAGGGCTGAAGAACGAATTGATCTCCCGTCTCACCCGGGACGGAAAAAAACCAACCCCGGTGCAAGTGGAAGGCGCGCTGTTTGGTATCGAGCGTTCCGCCACCACCTTGCAAACCCTGGGCATCATCGAACAGTTGGGCGGCAAGGCGCACTATCTAGCCTGTGATGTGACGAATCCTGCTCTGATCGATGAGGCCATCCAGAAAATCAAGGATGTTGAAGGCCATATCGATGTCTTCCTGCACGCGGCCGGAATGGAACGCAGCCGTAAACTGGAAATGAAACCGATCGAGGAATTCCGGCTGGTGGTATCGGTCAAGGCCGTCGGCTTCTTCAATCTTTTCAAAGCCATGGAAACCAGGGACATGCTCCCACGCGGTGTGGTTTTCTTCTCTTCGGTGGCTGGACGCTTTGGGAACTCCGGCCAGACGGACTACGCCGCCGCAAACGACCTGTTATGCAAGATCACCTCTGCCATCCGCAACCAGTACCCTGGAATCAAAGCCATTGCCATTGACTGGAGTGCCTGGGGCGGTGTGGGCATGGCTACGCGCGGTAACATCCCCACCTTGATGAAAATGGCCGGGATCGACCTGGTTCCACCCGAACAGGCGGCCCCGATGGTACAGGCCGAACTTCTGGCCAGTACCGGGGAAGCCATCATCGCCGGTTCTTTGGGTACCTTGCTCGAAGCACGCTGCCCGCACGGAGGCCTAAACCTGATAAAGGCCGATAGCGCTTTGCGCACTGGTCAGCCGGTACACAGCATGCTCAGCGACGTGAGCGATTTCGATCTTAACCGGGGCCTGACCCTGGAAGCCGAGCTCGACCCGAAAACCCAGCCTTACCTGTACGATCATAGCATGAATGGCATACCGGTCCTGCCAGGTGTGATGGGCATTGAAGGCTTTTCCGTCGCCGCCAAACATATCGGTTCGGTACTGGCCTCCAATAAAGACGGGCTTGATGTGGGTAGACTGGAGGATATCCATTTCCTGGCAGCGTTCAAATTCTACCGCAAGGAGCCACGCCGGGTGACATGGCGGGCACGCGCAATGCGAGAGCAGGATGGACTTGTGGTTTATGTTACTTTGGAATCGAGCCGCCTCATGAAGACTGGGGCCGAAAAACATATGCAGCATTTCAGCGGCAAGGTCCACCTGAAGTTGCATGAACCGGAAGTGCAGGAAACCAGCACCAATATCCCCAATTGGAATGCCAGCTATACCGTTCAGGCTGAAGATATCTACCACTTGTATTTCCACGGTCCCGCCTTCCAGGTTCTGGAAGGGGTGCAGCGCTCCGGTGAGAACGTGCTTGGCAAGTTGAATAAGAAACTGCCTGCCTTCACCAACGGAGAGCATGCCCTGCTCAGCACTCCCACCCTGGTGGAGTTATGCTTCCAGACCGCCGGAATCTGGGAAATTGGCAAGACCGGCATCATGGCTTTGCCTCGCTCCATTGAAAGCCTGACCCTTTACCACCAAAATGTCAACGGTGCAGCAATCTATGCCGAAGTAAAGCCGTTCCGTTCCGGGAATGGGGAACTGCATTTCGATGCTCGTGTGGTAGACTCCCAAGGCCGGCTTTATCTGGAGTTAAAGGAATACCGCACCACCCCCCTGCCGGTGACAGTCGAACCAAACCTGCTGGCGCCCTTGAAGGAGTTGATGAAGAACTCCTGAATTGGTTACGAAGAACCACTCCGCCCGCAGTTGGCTGCGGGCGGTTTTTTTACACTACAAGTATTATGTCTACCCCTATTTACTGGACGCTGGTTGACTCTCATCAAGCAGCTCTGGAAGCCAGGGGATTTCTCTCCCCTGCCGAATTCCAGAAGTATTCCACATTTCGATTCCCCAAGCGGCGTGATGAATGGCTTCTGGGACGCTGGACCGCCAAATTCCTGGCCCATAGTATCCTGGCATATCGGCATTTCTCTTTGAACCAAATTGAGATTTGTAACGCCCCGGAGGGCGCTCCATATATCCAACTTCCTGACAGGGATGCACCGGCGGAATGCCTGACCATCAGCCACAGCGGAAACTTGGCATTATGTGCACTGGCGACCGGTTTGGACCTGCAAGTTGGTACTGACCTGGAAAAGGTCGAAGCGCGCACTGAAACGTTCATCCTGGATTACTTTACCCCTTTTGAACGGCAGCTGGTGAACAACTACCCGGCTGAAACAAGGGCAATAGTTGTCACACTGATCTGGAGCGCAAAAGAATCCATGCTGAAAGCATTGGGCGTGGGTCTGCGCAGGGATACACGCATGGTGGAAGTGCATGGTCTGGATGGTCTCCTACCCACTGGCAAAGATCACGGCAAATGGCAAAAGATCCAGATTGGAGAAAAGCCAGCCAGCGACCGGATTTGGGCAGGCTGGTGGCAGCGCAGGGATCCTTTCATACTCACTTTGGCTGGATTTGCAGCCACGCAGGCAGAAATCCAATCAGCCCAGTTGGTGGAAAAGCAGATTGAATGATAAACAGCAATCAAGCACCTTACCGGTTTGGAGCCGAGAGGCTTTGAAGATAGAAAGAGAGGCACGATAATCGTGCCTCTCTTGATCGCCTTTCAAGATATTCAAGCAGACGATTATTTATTGTACGCGTTGACGATAAAGGCTGGCGCCGCGGTAATCCGCTGGGTATTGCCATAAGGATCTATGTAATAAGCACGCACGTAGACTCGTAAAAACACTTGCCCGGCGACCAATGGATTGAAATACCAACTGATCGTGCATGTCTGCTTGTGGGCCAGGTTGGCAGTGCTGGGGCAATCATTGAATGGATTCTGGGTCACCCCCCACCCATTGGGGACGGCCAGATTGGCAACAACTTGTAGAGGAACAAAGCTGGAGTTTTCAACCCGGGCACGGAAGATAAACTGTTTTCCAGTAGGTACCGTTTCTGCATAGGTAGCGATATCATTACCAATGAGCGTCACATTCATCGTAGGATACAAAGGGGCCAGAGGCACAGTGCTGGTGTTTGTGACGATCGATCCATTAGACTGGGTTTGCCACGTATAAGTGGGCAATACGTTGAACAGAAACGCCGGTGATCCAGTAATGCGGTTGGCATTGCCGTTGGAATCCGTATAATTACCACGGACATATACTCTTAAATAAACCTGTCCGCTGACCTGTGGAGTGAACACCCAGGTAAGTGTACACAAGCTTCCGACAGCCAGAGTGCCGCAATTATCATATTTATCGTTAACATCCCAACCGGACGGGGCAGTCAGGTTGGCAACAATCTGTAAAGGCACATTTCCGGAATTTTGGACTAAAGCCTGAAGAGTGAGTTTATTGCCAGTGTAAACCGTCGACGTGTAAAAACTGCCGCCTGAAAGGAGTGTCACGTTCATATTTGGTAACGCCGCAGCTGCTTGCGCCTGGATTGAAGGTTGTAATATTCCGCTTCCAATCAGGGCGAGAGCCAGTGCCAAATTGACAACAAAGAATCTGCGCAAATGGTTAAACATTTCTTTTACCTCTTTTGGATGGGTGTTTCTTCTGAATTCAAACCAAATTGGCTCTTTTGAGCGATGGGCAAAATGATTGTAGCACAACGATCAAGTACTTACAAGGATGCCGAAATTGGCGACTTGGGACATTTTTTACCCCCAACTTATCAATTTTACCTGGTGAATCTATCGGATAATGGTTTGGGAGCTCCGGAAATTGTCGCTGTAAGGAACGAAATCCAAATCAGGCCTCTTTTTACTGGAGAACTTGCGTTGGGATGTATCGCTGCAAAGCTACCGGAAAGACAATCCCTTGCATTTCCAAGGACCGGACCCGCTGCATGAAGGCACAACCCCTCAAAATGTGGATTGCCAGATCCACTACGTGGCGGTTCTGGGGCGCTTCCAGGTAAGTGGCCTTGACCCAATTATTGAAGGCGCCCATGGAAGGGCCTGTCCAGATCTGATAATCCATCTCACGCCCTTTTTCCCCCGCTACTGACCAGCGTGAAGACAACCCCAGATACCATCGAAAAACGAGTGCCATTTTATCTTTCGGGTTGGCATTGCCCCGTTCCACCTGGCGCGGGTCACGTTCCATGAAAAATTTGACCGTATCATCCCAAATGGACTCAAAGTCACGTTTGAAAACAGTTTTTTCGATTTTTTCACGTTCCTGTTGCGGGACCTCTTCCCAAGCACCATAGCGCGTGTAAAGTTCGTACAACTTTTGCGCCCGCATTGCGAACATGGTACCACGCTTGAGGACCTGTACCCTTACTCCCATCTCGAACATGTCTCCCGCGGGAGCCATGGCAACATCCGCCATTTCCATCTGCCCCAAAAGGTTACGGGTATGCTCCGAAGCGCCCGATTCCAGGCAGGACTGATTGACTGAACCCGTAACCACGTAGGCTGCTCCCAGCGTGAAAGCTGCCAGCGCAGCCTCCGGAGTACCTATGCCTCCGGCTGCGCCAATCCGCACCGACTGGATATATTGACGAATTTCCTGCACCTGGTCACGCAAGGCAATGAACGCAGGCAGCATGCATATAAGCGGGCGGTTGTCAGTGTGCCCACCCGAATCGGCTTCCACGGTAATATCATCCGCCATCGGGACCTTTTGGGCAAGCTGCGCCTGTAAAGGTGTAATCTTGTTTGTCTGCACCAACTGGGCGAGCAAGTCAGCCGGGGCGGGATCCAGGAAACGTTGCGCCATTTCCAGACGAGAGAGCTTGGCAATGATGCGGTTGCCAATCACAACCTGCCCATTGGAGCCCTGTGAAAGGCCGGCAACGCGGTATTGCACCAACGGTGCTGTCAGGGCGAGGTACGCGGAGGCTTCTATAACCCGGATTTGATGTTTCAGGTAGAGCTCAACCACCCTTGCTTCGAGCAGAGGTTCGTTCGGACTGTTGAGCAGGTTGAAGGCATACGGCCCTTCCGGTAGTGCAGCTTTAATTTTCTGAATGGCCGTTTCTATACTGCCCAGGGATACCCCTCCTGCACCGAAAGAACCCAGCAAACCGGCTTTACCCAGGGCAATCACCATATCTTCTGTGGAAATCCCGTTGGCCATGGCTCCGGCGCAATAGGCATAGCGAGTGCCATAGGTTTTGCAAAAGGATGGGTCACCAAGATTATTCATGGGCAAGGCAGATACAACGCCCATAACATCCGGTCCTGTCCCGGTCAGGCCGGGTTTTCCTCCCGTTGCGAGACCAATGTTTCCGTGTTCTTCGACCACCCAAATGGGCTGGTCAAGTTCCAATAGGGCGCGGCGCATGGCATCAATTGATAAATTTATCTTCTCCTTTTCGCCCTGCCAGGCGAACCCGGTCAATCCTTTTGCGCCGGTATAAGCAAGTACGGTTTCCAATTGCGACTCCTTAACATTCTAGGGATAAGTCTTATACGATAACCCTTTATGGACTGGTTCGGTGCGAGGATAAAAACAGTCTTCCGAACTCTCAAACAGGGGAGTCAAACCCAGAAAAAACGGCTTCCGTGCAATAAGTTTTAGAGAAAAAGAAGGAAAAAAGAATAAAGATCTGAGATAACGAACTCCACCATAAGGTTCAGCAGTCTCTTTACATTAAGAAATATCCTTGGTATCTTTGCGTCGGCCGACTGCCCACCAGTATGGCTTTGCAAAGCCTCCACTAAAGGAAAGCCGCTGATGGCATGAGAAGCAAAAATCATTCTAACTTATTACACATATTTGGCAAGTAGATAGGTACTATTGACGCAATACTCAAAGCGTGCTATTAGCTATAATTAGATATTTCTTATCTTGAAAATCTCATAAATTTACGTCGAGGCATTTTTGCAATGTCTGAGAAACAAATATCGGAAAACGCTTAACAAACAATTTACCAAAGGATAAATTAAGCGTTGCGGCACGATTGCTGTATATACAGGTATCGTGTTGGCAATAATGCACAAGCGAGGCAAAATGACAGATTCCCCTACTATCGCAAGGCTGACAATTAAAACCGGGACAGATTCTGGGAAAGTTGTGGAGCTCACAAAGGGCGAGTTGGTCATCGGTCGCAGTGCTCCGGCCAGCTTGATCATCGATAATCCGGAAATTTCCCGGCGGCACGCCCGTTTGTCATTTCAAAAGGGTAATTATATTCTGGAGGACCTGGGCAGCAGCAATGGAACTTTTGTCAATGGAAAGCCTCTCCTGGATTCCCAGGTGCTGACCGATGGCACCGAGATCCGCTTGGGCGGCGAGATCAGGTTGATATTCAACCAGCCGCTTTCCGGGGCACAGCCTCCCCAGCAAGAAAGCTCTTCCAAGACCATGCTGGAAACTGTCCCATCCCTGGATGGAGGACAGGCCTCCACTATGAACTTTCCTCCCAGCTTGCTTGTCACAATCGCCGGACAGGAGACAAAAAAATATTCGCTTTCCAAGGATCGCGTAACCCTTGGCCGCGCTGATGATAATGATATTGTGGTGGCTTCGCAGATCATGTCACGCCATCACGCCGCCTTTGAGAAAACCTCGCTTGGGTATGAAATTGTCGTGTCCCCTGGTGTCATCAATACGCTCACCTGCCAGGGTAGCCCGGTAGCTGACCGGCGGTTATTGTCACACGCAGATGTCCTGCGCATCGACAGCGAATTTCCGGGCATGATGGTCAGCATGACCTATCTGGCGCCTTCACAAGCCGCTAACAGCCTTTCCACGGTGGAGTTTGGCGAGAAAGAACAGCTTACGCTTGGGCGTGATCCGGCTAATAATGTTATTTGCGATAACCCACGCGTCTCACGTTTCCACGCCCAGGTGACCCGAGTGGGCCGGCGTTATTACATTACCGACCTGCGAAGTACAAACGGCACCTTCGTCAATGACAAGCGTGTTGCAGGCAATGTGTGGCTCAACCCGCAAGATACCATCCGCATTGGCCCTTATAAACTAGTCATGGGTGAAGACCAGTTCACCCGTTATGACGAGACGGAAGGAATGCGGGTGGAAGCCTATCACTTGAACAAGTGGGTGCGCAAGGATCTCAACCTGTTGCAGGATATCTCGCTGGTGTTTCAGCCGCGCGAGTTTATCGTTGTGGTGGGGCAAAGCGGCGGCGGCAAATCCACCCTGGTGGATGCCATTGCCGGTTACCGTCCGGCTACCCAGGGCCGGGTCTTTGTCAACGGCATAGACGTCTACCAGAACTTCGATGCCATCCGTAACGATATCGGTTACGTGCCGCAAAAAGACATCATTCATATGGAGTTGACGGTCTATCAGGCTTTGGATTTCGCCGCCCAATTGCGCATGCCGAAAGACACCAGCAAGGCCGAGCGGGATAAGCGCATCATGGAAGTGCTGAACGAACTGGACCTGACACATCGCAGGGATGTTCAGATCAGCGGATTGAGCGGCGGACAGCAGAAGCGCGTCTCCATTGGTGTTGAACTACTGACACGCCCGGGCCTGTTCTTCCTGGATGAACCAACCTCGGGTCTTGATCCCGGCACCGAGACCGCCTTTATGCACCTGATGCGCCGCCTGGCAGACCAGGGCCGAACGATTATCATGATCACCCACGCCACCAAGAATGTGATGTTGGCAGACAAGGTGGTATTTCTGGCGCGCGGCGGGCATGTGGCCTGGTTCGGACCGCCGGATGAGGCTCTCACTTATTTCGACCAGTACCGCAGCGCACAGGACCGCCGAGTACGCGCCATGGAGTTCGATCAGATCTACGCCATCCTCGACAATCCCGATAAAGGCAAGGGCAAGGATTGGGGTGACCGCTTTATGGCAAGCTATGTATTCGCCAAATATATCGTCGAGCCATTGCAATCAACCCAGCAGAAAGGGGCTGCGCTAGCCCAACCTGTTAAAAAGCAAGCGCACAAAGGCGCCCGCATCTCATCGCTGCGCCAGTTCTTTGTGCTTTCCGCCCGAAATGTCACCATATTACTGCGGGATCGCTCCAGCCTGACACTGATGCTGGCCGTCCCCGTCGGTGTGGGCGCGCTTTCCATTATTTTGTCGTTTGTGATGGGTAGGGACTCCTACTCGTATGTTGGAGGAAAACCCGCTAACGCCGGGATCACCCTGTTCCTATTATCGCTGTTTGCCTTGCTGGTGGGCGGCATGTCTCAAATGAGGGAGTTCGTAAAAGAGGCCGATATTTACCGGCGTGAGCGATTGGTTAACTTAAGAATACTCCCCTACGTAACCTCAAAGGTATGGGTGGCAATGCTGCTGGCATTCTGGCATGCTTTGGCGTATACCATATTGCAGTATATTTCTTTTAAAATGCCGGGAGGCCCACTCGATTTTCTCGAGGTATACATCACCCTGGTTTTGGCTGTGATTACCGGCATGATGTTGGGACTGTTGGCTTCGGCACTCTCTCCCAACGCCGCCTCCGCGCCGTTGACCTTAATAACAATGCTCATACCGTTGATCGTATTGAGCGGCGCGCTTGCCCCCGTGCCATCCAGTATCAGCCAGATAGCCTCCACCCGCTGGGCATTCCAAAGTCTGATCGGCATAAGCGGAATGGGCTCTGATGTGGCGGCCGACCCATGCTGGCAATTGGATAAAACCCTGCGCACATCCATGGACCTGGATGCAAAATCCTACTTCCAATGCAAGTGCATGGGCGTGCAGATCTTCAACCAGAATTCTTGTAATTTCCCTGGGCTACCTGAATTTTATACCCCTGAGATCAACCAGCTTCCTCCCGCGGAACCTGCTGCCCTGCCCGCCCAGCCACCTCAACCGGTCATCCCGGCCGCGCCCACGCCGCCAGCAAACAATTTCGACCAGGTCCAGATGGCCCAATATCTGAATGCGCTGGTTTCCTACCAGAATGACGTAAAGAATATCCAGGACAATTATCAAAACCAAATGGATCTATACCAGGTTATGGCGGATGTTTACAAGAGTCAAATAACCAAGTACCAGGAAGACCTGGCCAAATATGATGTCGCCCGCATTTCCGCCGTCAACACGGCCGAGGGTACCATTCAGGGCATTTCCGATTCCTATAGTTGGGCGTTTGTGAACAAGAATGACCCGAAAATCTATTTCCCCTGGTTGTTCAAAACGTGGCTCGCCCAAGTCGAGATTGTGGCCGTGTATTTCCTGGTCATCCTTTACTTGATAAAGAGAAAAGATGTTAAATAACCCCTCGATTTATTACACTTTCTTCTTGTGCTGCACTTCTTTTGCGAGGAACCAACATGGATAAAAAGAATATCCCCTTTTTCACGGTCCTGCTCTTGCTGCTCTGCCTGGCATCCGGCTGCAATGCCAATCATCTTGACTCGATGGCCTTGACTCTTACACCGTTGAGTGCGGCCGTGGCAGGCACCGCCACAGCCCAGACTGCCAATGTGGGCGGCGCGGCCGATCAGGTCGCAACCGCTGTTTACAAGGCCACAGCCCAGAGCGCTAATATCTATGCGACCGAAACCTCCATGGGTTCGCTCAATGACGCATCCCGGCTGGCAACTGCAACAGTAATTGCCCCGGTGGTGGCCGAACTTCCCCGTTACAACATCAACCCGGGCCAGGGCTATGTGGCCTGGGTACATAAGCCGGTCACCATTGATTTGAATGGTTATCAGCAATCTGGCTACGCCAATGATTACCAACAGATCACTGCCAAGGATTTCGTAATGGCAGCCGATATCACCTGGTATACCTTTGACAGTCTGTCAGCCTGCGGGTTCATGTTCCGGTCGAATGGAAATCGCAACAAGCCAAGCCAGTACATGGTGATCATCACACGTTTTGCCACCGGCTACGCAGCCTTCACCGCCACAGTAGATGGAGAAATGAGCAATATGCGGACATTTTATCTTGCTGGAGCAGATAAATCTTTTAACTGGTTCAACAATGCCACCAATCGTCTGGCGATCGTGGTGCACGGAGCACTGATCGATGTTTATACTAACGGTGAGTTGATTGGCGAAGTGGATACCACCCAACCGCCTCCAGATTCTATGCAGTCGCCTCCCAGTCTCGAAATTCCCAAGAATGGCACCCCCCAGCAATTACAGGAGTACCAAAATCTGATCGATCAGACCAGCCAAAAATTCAGCGTGGAGCAGTCTCAGATGGCTAATGCAAAGATGAATTTTGCCAAGAACAAGCCTATTTTCTCTGAGGGTCTGTTGGGCTTCGTGGATGTCAGCCAATCAGGAGAGTCAAAATGCACTTTCAGTAATGGCTGGCTTTTTATTCTCAATAGATAACACTACTTTGCGTAATCCACAGCACGAGTCTCACGAATAACCGTAACCCGGATTTGGCCCGGGTATTGCATGGTTTCCTCGATCTTCTTGGCAATATCACGTGCCAACCGGGTCGCCTCCAGATCGTCAATCTCTTCCGGCTTGACGATGATACGCACTTCACGCCCGGCCTGGATCGCATACGCTTGCGAGACACCCTTGAAAGCGGTCGCCATATCTTCGAGAGTGCGGATGCGTTTGATGTAAGCTTCCAGATCTTCACGGCGAGCGCCGGGACGTGCCCCCGAAATTGCATCCGCTGATTCAGCGATCACAGCTTCCACGCTCTCCTGCTCGACCTCGTGATGGTGCGCAGCGATGGCATTGACCACCTGCGCGCTTACACCGTAGCGTTTGGCGTATTCCGCGCCTAGCAAGGCATGCGTACCTTCCTGGTTGTGATCCATGGCCTTCCCCAGATCGTGCAGGAAACCAGCTTGGCGGGCAACTTCTTCGTTGGCGCCCAGTTCAGCCGCCAATATCCCGGAAAGTTTGGCAACTTCAACGGCATGAGCCAATTGGTTCTGACCATAGGAGGTGCGGTATTTGAGCCGCCCCATCATGTGCATTACTTCCGGATGCAG
>Ga0187853_10001655_pt1 | contig 20002 bp, 18 predicted proteins | sample June2016WEW_6_10_2_FD_132417 | JGI IMG/M metagenome (GOLD analysis project Ga0187853, IMG submission 132417) | Peatland microbial communities from SPRUCE experiment site at the Marcell Experimental Forest, Minnesota, USA - June2016WEW_6_100 | ecosystem: Environmental > Terrestrial > Soil >... | reverse complement strand
TATTTCAAGTCTGGGAAGCCTTCGGGCCAATCCCGCCATGACTTGTAGGGTGCCTTCGGGCCCCACCCTTTGTGCAACTTTCCCTCTTTCTCTTTCCTCTTCCGGCTCGTCCGGGTTAGGAATTAGGAAGAAGGAAGAAGTTACGGATAACGAGTTACGAATGCCGTTTTACGCCAACCGTTTTAAGTATTACGTTTACCTTTCCTTCCCCATCATCAGCCTGGCTGCCCGGCGGCCGATCTCCACGGCAAAGTTCGTGCCGCGGTCCCAGGGATAGACCTGGCTCATCGAAGCGAAATAGATGCCTGGGATGGGCGTCTGGATGGCCGGGATGTTATTCGAATGGTCCACCAGCGGCACCGGCTGGGCGTAGGCGGTGCGGTACAGCCAGGACTTCTTGACCCAATCCCGTTCGAACTTCGGGTTGAATTTGGTCAGCGCGGGCAGGAAACGTTCCAACAGTTCTTCCTTCGACAGCCGGAAGTACTCGTGCTCCGGTTCCAGGTAATCGCCCATGTAGAGGATGTGGTCGCCGCCGAAATGCTGCGGCGAGAGGTAGTTGGTGTGCTCCACCAGCGCCAGGAAGGGGTAACCGGCGCTCTTGGGCAGGTTGTACCAGTAATAGCCTTCTTCGGAGAGCTGGTGCTTGAGCGCCAGGGTGATGACCACTGCGCCCATGGATTTCATGCTGCGCAATCCGTGCAGATATGGCTCGGGCAGGGACGGCACCAGCCGGCCGATGGCTTCGGGGGAGAGAGTGACCAGAACCTGGTCGTACAGATCATCCTTCCCGCCGTGGATGGTCACCCCACCGGTTTCTGCCTGCCGCTCGATGCGAGTAACGGGTGTCTGCAGCCGGATCTGCACGCCCAACTCCGTGAGTTTGCGGGCGAACATATCCGCAAAATTCTGGAAACCGCCCTCGAACGTGCCCAGCCGGGTGGTGCGCGATTTGAGGCGCGCCCACATCCAGGCCATGTTGACCTGTTGGTAATAGCGTTCGCCGAACTTGCCCACGACCAGCGGCTGCCACATCAACTCATAAACCTGCGCGCCGGCCCATTTGCGCAGCCAGGCATCCACGGTGGTATGTTCCAATGTCTTCCAGTTATTCGTCAGGCGCAGGTACAGCCCCACCAGCCCGAAGCGGAGCTTGTTGAGGCCAAAACCCAGCCCGGGGAATAAAAGGGCCTTGATAATCGAATCGAACGGGTAGAACCTGCCCTGGTGGTACATCACAGTAAGCGGGCGAGGGAACAGGACTTTATCCTGCCAGCCCAGTTCTTTGATAAGGCCAAGCATGTATTTGTCGCTAGCAAACCAGTGGTGATAGAACTTCTCCACCGACCAGTCCCAGCCGGGCTCCTTGAAGCCGCTGGCCAGCCCACCCACGTAATCAGCGGCCTCATAAATGGTGACCTCGTGCCCGGCGCGGCGCAAATCCCAGGCCGCCGCCAGGCCGCCGAAACCTGCTCCGATGATTGCGATTTTAGACATTTCTCTTCTATTCCTCAGTTTTTTTGGGCTGCAGGAGCTGGGCGATAGATTCGCCTTCGCTTCGCCAATAATAATACCATTATTTGCCTGCTCTCATCCATGGGCGACAGTCACTTTCCACGGTTTTCACAAGACCCGTATGCCATGTGGCTATTATGCTTTGATTCGCGCACGTTCGCTTCGCTCCGGGCGGAAAAAAAGATTTTGGGGGTACTGGCGGTCGGCGTAGCCGACCGCCAGTACCCCCAAACCCCACCTTTGTGAAAGCCGTGCCTTTGAGCCATCAGAATTTGCTCCCTCCTGGCCGTCTGGTGTACAATTGTCTTCATGTCAAAACAAACTCTTTTAGCCGTCCTGGCCCACCCGGACGACGAATCTTTTGGAATGGGGGGCAGTCTGGCGCTCTATGCGGCGCGCGGTGCGGATGTTTACCTGGTATGCGCCACACGCGGCGAGGTGGGGGAAGTGGCGCCGGAAATGTTGAAAGGCTTCAACTCAATCGCCGAATTGAGGGAATCCGAGCTGCGCTGCGCGGCCGGTATACTGGGATTGAAAGACGTTTTCTTCCTGGATTACCGCGATTCGGGCATGCCCGGCTCGCCCGACAACCAGCATCCGCAAGCCCTGGCGGCCCAGCCACTCGACGAAGTCGCTGCGAACGTGGTCTGCTATATAAGGGAACTGCGGCCGCAAGTGGTGCTGACCTTCGACCCGATCGGTGGGTACCGCCATCCTGACCATATTGCCATCCAGCGCGCCACCGTGCGGGCCTTCGAGCAGGCCGCCAACCCGGCTTTTGCGCCGGGCAGCCAGCCGCCCTATGCGCCGCAGCGGCTGTACTTCCATATCTTCCCGAAAGGGGTTTTGAAGCTCGGGATGAAAATCCTGCCGCTGCTCGGCAAAGACCCGCACAAATTCGGCACCAACGGTGACATAGACATGGCTGCGATTGCCGAGGTAGATTTCCCAACGAATGCCCGCATTAACATCCATTCCGTGCTTAAGAAAAAAGAGCAAGCCGGAGCCTGTCACGCCAGCCAGGGTGGGGGGCGCATGGGCGGGGGCGTGGTGAGCTTTTTCATGCGGCTGTTCAGCGGCACCGAAGCCTTTATGCGGGCTTATCCAGCAGTTGGGCCTGGGGAAAAAGTGGCGAAGGACCTGTTCGCCTGAGCCTGCATTAAATACTATTTCCAAACGCGCCATTCTTCCTTGCCGGACTGGTCTGCCTTTAAGCGCAGAGCAAGCCGGCAATGTTTCATTATTTTTTTTTGGGGGATAGGACTTCTGTACCAGCATTGAAGAAGATACAATTTAAGGCTTCCTTAACAAAACGTAAATACAATAAAAATGAGAAGAATTAATTAATTATATTGAAAGGAGAGATATGAGAATTCTGTTCCATTCCGTATTACTGGTTTCGATCCTGGTTCTTTCGGCCTGCAGCCTGCCGACCAGCCTGCCTCCCACGGCAGCTATTCCGAACGCGGGTGGGTCGAATCCAACCGCCAATTCTCCCACAATGACTTCGCCTCCTGCAACTTTACCTGCCACCACCCAGCCTAACACCCAGGCGCCTACAGTGCAGGTTCAGACTACTTCCAACGACCTGACCCTGGCGCGCGAAGATATTAAACATATCGTCATCATCATGCAGGAGAACCGTTCCTTCGACGAATACTTTGGCACCTACCCGGGCGCGATCGGCATCCCGATGCAAAACGGCGTCCCGACGGTGTGCTCGCCCGACCCAAAGACAGGGCAATGCATCAAGCCATACTATAACCCCAACGATATCAATTCGGGCGGCCCGCATGCTGCTGCCGCTGCCTCCAGAGACATTGCCGGGGGACAAATGAATGGCTTCGTGACAACTTACCGCAATGCACAGAAGGCTTGCAAAAGCCCGGATGCACCCGGCTGTGTCATAGGATCAACACCGGATGTAATGGGCTGGCACGATGCCCGCCAGATCCCCAATTACTGGGCTTATGCCCAAAACTTCGTGTTGCAGGATATGATGTTCGAGCCGAACTCTTCGTGGAGTTTGCCCTCACACCTGTTCATGGTCTCGGCCTGGTCCGCCAAGTGTTCGATACCTGCCGACCCAATGAGCTGTGTGAATGCCCTGGATGGTCCGAGCGGGCTGAACGTTTCGAAAAACGATTACGCCTGGACCGACCTGACCTACTTATTATTCAAAGCCAACGTATCGTGGGGATACTATCTAAGCAATGGCAGCGAGCCGGATTGTGAAGACGATGCCATGCTCTGCGTTTCCAAACCCCAGAACGCAAAAGTCCCCGGCATATGGAATCCTTTACCGGCCTTCGATACCGTCAAGCAGGATAACCAACTGGGGAACATCCAGCAGGTTGACCAATTTCTTACAGCCGCCAAGGCCGGAACCCTGCCGGAAGTCTCCTGGATTGTGCCAGATGGCCAGGTCAGCGAGCACCCGCCGGCGAGTATCAAAACCGGGCAGGCCTATGTGACCGGGATTATCAACGCCATCATGCAGGGCCCGGATTGGAACAGCACGGCCATCTTCCTGGCATGGGATGATTGGGGAGGTTTCTATGATAATGTCGTTCCGCCAAAGGTGGATATCAATGGATACGGCCTGCGCGTGCCCGGTCTGGTCATCAGTGCTTATGCCAAAAAAGGTTTCATTGACAGCCAGACTCTCAGCTTCGACGCCTATCTCAAGTTCATCGAAGATATATTCCTGGGCGGTCAGCGTCTGAATCCCGCCACGGATGGCCGCCCGGACCCGCGACCGACCGTGCGTGAGAATGTGCCCCAGCTCGGCGACCTGTTAGGCGATTTCGATTTCAGCCAGCCGCCGCGCGCCCCCCTGGTTCTGCCCACCGATCCGCCACCCGGACCGGCCTCGATACCATGATTTTAATTGACCGCTTCCCATCCGGAGGCGGGCATATATTTAAAAAGGTTCGAACAGATCTTAACAAATAGAATAAATGTCCTGTAATTAATACCATTCAACCAAGCGAAGGAGTATCCCATGTCTAAAAGAAATATCGTTCATATTGAAATCCCGGCTGCAGATGCCGCCAAAGCCGGGAAGTTTTACCAGGATCTTTTTGGCTGGACGATCGAAACAGATGCGGAAATGAACTATACCATGTGGACGCCGGCAGAAGGTCCGGGAGGTGGCTTTAGCCCGCTATCCGAGACGACCAGACCGGGGAATGTGCTGATCCACGTGGACAGTGACGACATTGAGGCGGACCTGGCACGCATCAAGAGGCTGGGTGGCACAGTCCTGAAGGAAAAGACCGAAATTCCCAAAATCGGTTGGTTTGCGCTATTTAAAGACCCGACCGGAAATACGCTTTCTCTGTATACCAGCATGAAGCCGGACTATAACAAGAGAGAACCCGCTTAAAAGCCCTTGAAGGGACGACCTGAATGGAAACACCCGGCCTCCAGCCTTTTTCATCCCGCCCCCAAGCCGGATGCAGCCTGTCACCCGGCCGGTAGTATGGCGGCAAGCCCACGCAATTTGGATAGCAGTGTTCGGAAGTGATTAAAAGGAGTTGACGCGAAGTGCAAAGTGCCCGTCACCTGCCAGGTGACGGGCACTTGATTGGTATCTGCTTTTACCCTCTATTTCTCCCTTTTCCTGTTTGCTTTATATGAAACGTTCCTATCGTTTGAGACAAGATTACGCTTGTGTTCCAAGCCTTTACACTCTCACAGGAAAGCCTAGATCAAAGATTTATTTTTCCTCTTGCCACGCTCACTCCGATCCCGCCATTGATAAAACCGAACGAAGTATCGAGTTCCATGTGCATCTGGCCGAGTAGAACGGGATCGTTGCACAACACTGCCACGTTCCATCCGGGGCACTGCCGGCGCAAAACGTTGCCGAACTGGGCATACAGGTTGCGCAAATCCTTGCCCTGGCTGACGCGCACCCCGTAGGGCGGGTTGGTGACCACCCAGCCCGGCCCTACAGGAGGCGTGATGGATGAGACGGCCTGGCATTTGAATTCGATGGCGTCTTCCACACCGGCGCGTCCGGCATTTGCGTGCGCCATCTTGATCGCCCCCGCGTCCCGGTCGGAGGCCAGGATACCGATTGCTGATTTTTGATTTTTGATTGCTGATTGCTGATCGCGGATGGCTGATAGCTGATCTTTGAACGCGGATGGTTCGAAGCCAGGCCAATCCATGAAGGCAAAGCGTCGGTTGAGTCCCGGCGGGATGCCGAGCCGCATCAGTGCGGCTTCTATGGGTATGGTACCGGAACCACAGAAAGGGTCGAGCAGCGGCGCGGAGGTATCCCAACCAGAGGCCATCAACAGCGCTGCGGCCAGGGTCTCGCGCAGTGGCGCCTTAGCCACCGCCAGACGGTAGCCGCGTTTGTGCAGCAATTCCCCGGAGGAGTCAGCGCTGATGGTGCATTTATCATCGACCAGCTGTACAACAATCAATTGCGGCGGATGGCCGTCTGCTTCTTCATCTACATTGACGAGCGGGCATGCTTTTCCCAGCCGTTCCTCCAACCCCGCCGATACATTGTGTGCCACATCCTCCGAATTGTATAACTTCGATTGGTGGCAGGTAACGCGTAGCACGATGGGCTGTCCGGGTGAAAGGAAGCGTTCCCAGGGCAGTCGGGAGGCGCGTTTTTGCAATTCCGGGTATTTGGTGGCGTAGAAAAATGTACCCAGCCTGGCCAGGATGCGGCTGGCCGTGCGCAGATGCAGGTTGGCGCGGTAGAGCGCCGGCAGGTCGCCTTTAAATGCAACCCCTCCCGGGGAAGCTGTGTCAATGGAGGTACCAGGTAGGAGTCCCAGATCGGTTAATTCCAAGGCGGTAAATGACTCAAGGCCGGGGGCGGTCACAGCAAAATAAGAATCCATTTCTAAACCCTTTTTCACCACAAAGTCCACGAAATATCACAAAGGTTCTCAAGTATTTCTTCGTGTTCCTTGGCGCCCTTCGTGGTGGAGATATTTATGCGCGGCCTTATCCGTCACGATCTCTTTCTGCCGTTCCTTTCGGCGGGCGTCCTTCTCCACGAAGAGCGCCTGGCCGGTGAATGGATCGAGTTCGGTATAGTACATCAGGCTGGAGTAAGTGGAAGGGGTGGGGGTGAAAACCTGCACCTGTTCCGGATGGATTTGCAGTTTCTGGCTGGCGAAGAGGCGCAGGCGCTGCATATCGGCTTCGCTGCAGCCGGGGTGGGCCGCGATCAGGTAGTAGGTCAGGAATTGTCGCTTGCCTGCCTGCCGGTTCAGGTCATCGAAACGGGTTTTGAACTCCAGCAACGGCGCCTTGCCCGGCTTGCCCATCAATGCCAGTACATGCTCTTCGGTGTGCTCCGGAGCTACCTTCAACTGCCCCGAGACGTGGTTCTCGACTACTTCGCGCAGGTAGGCGTCGCCGTGTTCCTTGTCGCACAACAGCATATCGTAGCGGATACCGGAGGCCACGAAAACTTTCTTCACACCCGGGATTTGCCGCACTTTTCGCAGCAGGTCGATTTGCGGCTGGTGATTCACCTTCATCAACGGGCACACCTCCGGATAGACACAGCGTTTGGCAGAGCAGATGCCCTTGGCGAGCTTCCGGCCACATTCGAAGCCATACATGTTGGCGGTCGGGCCGCCCAGGTCTTGAATGTAGCCCTTGAAGTCGGGATGCTGCGCCAGCCGCGCGGCTTCGGCCAGGATCGACCCGGGACTGCGCCAGCGCACGGTTGTGCCTTCATGTACTGCGATGGCACAGAAGTTACACTCGCCGTAACAGCCGCGATGGGTGGAGATGGAAAATGCGATGGTTTCGAGAGCTTTGACCCGGCCCTGTTGTTCGTAGAACGGGTGCTGGCGGCGCTCGAAATTGAGTGCATAGATGGCATCCAACTCGACCTGCGTTTCGGTCAGGGCGGGCGGGTTCTGGACCAGGTAACGGTCGCCGTGTTTCTGATACAATCCGCGCGCACTGACGGGATCGTTGTTGCGGTAAAAGCGGTGGAACATTTCAATGAAGGCGGCTTTATCCTGTGTGACCGTCTCGTAGGCTGGTAATTCGAGATACCCTTCGCAGGGCTCTTTGGCGATATAACACAGCCCACGGATGGAGTGCGGATTTTGCCCATCCCGGAGGGCGGCCGCGAATTCCAGCACGGCTTTTTCAGCCATCCCATACAGGATGTAGTCAGCCTTGGCATCGAACAGAACGGAACGGCGGATGGCATCGTCCCAGAAATCGTAGTGAGCCACGCGCCGCAGGCTGGCTTCGATCCCGCCCAGTACGATCGGAGCGGTGGTGGAGGGCGCTTTGGAAATCCTCCAGGTTTTATTGGTGAACCTCCGGATCAGGTTACTGTATACAATGGTTGCACGGTCGGGACGGCGGGTGTTCACGCCCCCAGGGGTGTAATCATCGCTTTTACGCGGTTTTTTCAGGGCGGTGTAATTTGCCACCATCGAATCGATGCTGCCAGCAGTCACACCCCAGAACAGCCGTGGCATACCCAGGCGGCCAATCTCAGCCACGCCGGAGATATCCGGCTGGGCGATCACGCCGACGCGATAACCGGCATGGGCGAGCACTTTTCCGATCACGGCCGTACCAATAAAGGGGCTGTCGATATAACTGTCGCCTGTCACCAGGATGACATCCAACCCATCCCAGCCCAGGTTTTTGACTTCATCTGATGTTGTTGGGAGGAACATGCGATGATTATACCTGTATGGGATGAGAGTAAGATTTGAATAGGAGTGGATAGATTAGTGGGCTTGCCATCCATATCCCGGACATGAATGTCCGGGCTCAACGCGTAAGCCCCTGCAGGGCTTCTCCAAGGGCGTTTCCCCACAGGGGCTTTAGCGTCCTTCTGCACTGACAAAAACAGCCCACGTAATTCACCACTCGCTGAAATGGCCGAGGGGTTATCCATTTTATGCTATCATATCCGCATGACCATTTCGAGGCCATTCGAAAAGAATAAGCATGCCTGAGATTGACATGCGGCCCATAACCCCTTCTGACCAGCCTTTCCTGTGGGAAATGCTGTACCTGACGCTGTACGTCCAGCCGGGCAAGCCGCCTTTTCCGCGTTCCATCCTGGATGACCCGGATATCGCCTGCTACGTGAAGGGCTGGGGCCGGACGGGAGACTGGGGCCTGCTGGCCTGTGATGGAGAAGCACCCACCGGCGCGATCTGGCTGCGCCAATGGTCGTGGGAGGAAAGGGGCTATGGTTATGTCAGCCCGCTCATCCCGGAAGTATCGATCGCCTTGCTGCCGGAATATCGCAATATGGGCCTGGGGAGGCGCATGTTCGAGAAAGTGATCGAAACGGCCCAAACCAACCATCCCGGCCTGTCTTTGAGCGTGGTCGAGAGCAGTCCCGCCCGCCGGCTGTACGAACGGCTGGGATTCCGCAAAGTGGGCAAGGTAATGGATTCCCTGGTAATGCTGCTGGAGTGGAAAAACAATGCCTGATATTCATCTTTCCCCCATCGCTTATGTTCACAATACCCGCGTGAGACCCACTGACGACAACTGGGGCGGATTGGTATCGGAGATCCGCCTCGGCCCGACCCTGCCGGAAGAAAGCCTGACCGGGCTGGAGACGTTCTCGCACGCCGAAATCATCTTCCAGTTCCACCTGGTCGGGGAAAGCGAAATCGTCATGGGAGCCCGCCACCCGCGCGAAAACCCGGATTGGCCAAAGGTCGGCATCTTTGCCCAACGCGGCCGACTGCGTCCCAACCGGTTGGGCCTGACAGTTGTCCGCATCCTGCGACGGGAGGGGCGCAGCCTGTTTGTCGAGGGACTGGACGCGGTAGACGGCACGCCCGTGTTGGATATCAAGCCGGTCATGCAGGAATTCCTGCCGCGCGGTCCGATAAGCCAACCGGACTGGTCACATGAAATCATGAAAGCATATTGGAATCCATCCAAGGAGAGCCCAGATGACAATCAATAATCCGCCTGCTTCCAGCGAGGCCAACGAAGAGACCCGCCAGGTCTGGGATGCCAATGCGGCCTTCTGGGACGAGAAGATGGGCGAAGGCAACGACTTCGTGAACCTGCTGGAGTGGCCGGCCATGCTGCGCCTGCTGGACCCACAGCCCGGCCAACGCATCCTGGATATTGCCACCGGCAATGGCCTGACTGCCCGCCGGCTGGCTGCCTTGGGTGTGCAGGTCAGCGCCTTCGATTTCTCGGAAGAACTCATCAAATTAGCGCTAGCCCGTACCGCTTCGGGTTTACCCATTAAGTATTACGTTTTGGATGCCACCGACGAATCCTCTCTGCTGGCCAGGCTTGCCCCTTCCGCGCCTTTCGACTCCGCTCTTTGCAACATGGCGCTCTTTGACATGGCCGATATCGAACCACTCTTTCACGCCCTGCCGAAGCTGCTCAAACCTGGCGGTGGATTTGTCTTTTCATTGACACATCCGGCCTTCAACAATACTTCTTCTGTGCATGTGGCCGAAGAGATGGATGTGGAGGGCCAGATCAAGTTGGTCTACTCTTTGAAAGTTTCGCGTTACATGACCCCTCATCAGGAGCACGGCGCGGCTCTGCGGAACCAGCCCAGACCGCAGCTCTACTTTGAACGCCCCCTGCAAACCTATTTAAACCTGGGTTTCCGGAACGGTTTCGTGCTGGATGGCTTCGAGGAGCAGGCCTTCCCACCCGGGCAGCCCCAATCCAATCCGCTCAGCTGGGGCGGCAACTTCAGCGAAATCCCGCCCGTCCTGGTTGCCCGCCTGCATCTGCCTGCCTGATCCCTTATCCCCTGCTCTCGATGAACTATTCGCTCTACTTCCACATCCCCTTCTGCAGCCATCGCTGCGCTTATTGCGACTTCAACACCTACGCCGGGCAGGAGCGGCTGATTCCCGCGTATGTGGAAGCATTATGCAATGAAATCCGCGGCGTGGCCGCCTGTGCGCCGGAACGTCTGCCTGTTCATACTATTTTCTTTGGCGGTGGCACCCCTTCCCTGCTCACTCCCGTACAATTCGAACAGATCCTCCAGACCGTCCGCGACCTGTTCGACCTGCCGGAGCAATCAGAGATGGAACTCTCCCTCGAAGCCAACCCCGGCACCGTCACGCTTGATTCCCTGCATGGGCTGCGCCAGGCAGGTTTCAACCGGATCAGTTTCGGAGTCCAATCGTTCCAGCCCGGGGAACTGTGCCAGCTGGAACGCATCCATGACCCTCTTGATGTGCTGAACGCAGTCCGCTGGGCGCGTCAGGCCGGCTTCGCCAACCTTAACCTCGACCTGATCTACGGCCTGCCCGAGCAGCCCCTGGAGCGCTGGCAGGCGAATGTCAAACTAGCCGTGGAACTGGCCCCGCAACATCTCTCGCTGTATGCTCTGACCATCGAACACGGCACGCCTTATGGGCGCTGGGCCGGGCATGGCCTCTTGCCGTTGCCTGACCCTGACCTGGCTGCCGACATGTATGAATGGGCCTCGGAATATTTGGAAGGACAGGGCTACGAACAGTATGAGATCTCCAACTGGTCGAAACCCGGCTACCAGTGCCGGCATAACCTGCAGTACTGGCGCAACCTGCCTTATCTCGGCTTCGGCGCGGGCGCGCATGGCTGCGCCAATGGCATGCGAATATCGGATGTCCTGAGGATCAAGACTTACATCGATCGCATCAATCCTGAGTATGCAATCCCTGGTAGCCTTTTTCCGCTTTCTCCTGCCACCATCACCCAGACTCGCCTGTCCCGATTCGTCGAAATGCAGGAAACCATGATGCTGGGTCTGCGCCTGACGCGGGAGGGAGTTTCGGACGACACTTTTCGAGCGCGCTTCGGGCAGGATCTAATGGCTGTCTTCGGCAAGGAAATTAACGAACTGGTCGGACTGGGGCTGCTGGAAAGGGTCCTCACCCCCATGCTGGGGGCTTCCCCCGGCCCCTCTCCTGCTACGCGGGAGAGGGGGGAGGGGATGAGGCTGCGCCTCACCCGGCGCGGCCGCCTGCTTGGGAACCAGGTTTTTATGCGCTTTGTAGGGGATTGAGCTGAAAATTGGAATGGCTTTCCGATGGCTTATTGACAATAAACCCTGCATGGGTGCATCATTACGTTTCCTAAAGTCCGCCTTGGGCGGAGCAGCCTGTGAAGGATAAAAACAATATGAACGGACTCATTGCGCTGGTCGGTTCGGGGGAGTATTTGCCGGTGATGGATGAAGTGGACCGCACCCTGCTGGCGAATTGTGAGGCGCAGGCACGAGTTGCGCGGGTGGTCTGCCTGCCGACCGCGGCCGGACAGGAAGGGCAGTCATCCTGGGGTCACTGGATGCAAATGGGGGAAGAGCATTTCCGCCGGTTGGGCGCAAACGTAACTGCCCTGCCCATTATCGATCGCAGCTCCGCGGACGATCCGCAGTATGTCCCCCTCCTGGAATCGGCTGATTTGGTCTACTTTTCGGGCGGTAATCCACTCTACCTGTTCGAGACATTGAATGGGTCACGCGCCTGGCAGGCAATGCAGAAGGCCTGGGAGCGTAGTGCAGTCTATGCCGGCTGTTCGGCCGGGGCCATGATCCTCGGGCAGGAGATCCCCAATTTCCGCGCCGTTACGATGAAGAGCGTGCGCGCCTTCGGTCTCCTGCCGGCCTGCATGATCTTCCCGCACTTCGACCGCTGGAAGGTGGCGCGCGCCGCGTTGCTCAGACCGCTGCGGCGCCGCCTCAAAGCAGATGAATATGCCCTGGGTGTGGATGAAGAGACTGCGCTGGTGGGCCGGCTGGACACCCCGGAGTGGACCGTGCTGGGGCGGCAGACCGTCTCGGTCATCAAGAAAGATGGAGTGCGCGTTTATAAAAGCGGGGAAAAGGTTATATTGTAATTGGTTATGAAGAATTTTTTCACCACGATCCCGCGGGAGAGCACCGCGGGACAGGCGGTCACGAAGTATCACTAAGTACCACGAAGGAACTCTTCTTTTCTTATCCCTATCTTCGTGCTTCCTAATGCCCTTAGAGTGCCTGACAAAACATTGCTCCAAGCGGGGTCTTCGCCGCCGGGGGGCGGGGGCCAGGGGAGGAATCATGGTCTTTCGAATTTGTGAAGACCGTGGCGTGTGCACTGTTCAATATTAGCCGTTGGTTTGTTTTGTTGTAAAATAGAATAACTTGCCTCATCAATAGTTCCATTAAAGTTAAGGAGTTGAAATGAAAACCATAAAAATTCCCAACAGTGATTTGAACGTATCGGAAATCGCGCTGGGCTGCATGCGCCTCTCGCAATTGACCAACCCGCAGATTTGGACCCTGGTCCATACCGCTCTCGACCAGGGAATAAATTTTTTTGACCATGCCGATGTTTACGGGGGTGGAAAGTGTGAAGAGAAATTTTCTGAGGCGCTCGGCATGGATCCGGCTTTGCGGGAACGTATGCTGCTTCAGACTAAAGTTGGTATTCGCGAGCAAAGTTATGATTTTTCAGAAGCACACATCCTGGAAGCGGTGGATGGCAGTCTCAAGCGGCTGAGGACTGACCACCTGGACGTGCTACTCCTGCACCGCCCGGATGCCCTGGTAGAACCGGAACAGGTCGCCAAAGCCTTTGATAGGTTGGAAAGCAGTGGCAAGGTCCGCTATTTTGGGGTCAGTAACCAGAATCCCATGCAAATTGAGTTGTTGAAAAAATTCGTCAAGCAGAAGCTCCTTTTCAACCAACTTCAGTTCAGTATCACCAACACCGGCATGATCGATGCAGGCATCAACGTCAACATGCAGGTTGACCGCTCCGTCGACCGGGCTGGCGGCATCCTGGATTATTGCCGTCTGCATGACATTACCATCCAGCCCTGGTCGCCGTTCCAATATGGCTTCTTCGATGGTGTATTCCTGGATAATGACAAGTTCCCTGAACTCAACCGTACGATCGATGCCATTGCCACCTCCCGAGGCGTGACGAATACGGCCATCGCGGTTGCCTGGATCCTGCGCCATCCGGCCCGCATGCAGCCCATCCTCGGCACCACCAACGCTGGCCGTCTGAAGGACGCCTGCCAGGCATCCGGCGTAGCACTTACCCACCAGGAGTGGTACGACATCTACCTGGCCGCCGGCAATAAACTACCCTAGTCGTTATATACTTCCTCCTGGAACAAACAAGACCGAAAAGAAGTGGGACAAATCCCACTTCTTTCTTGTTCTGCCTGGCTCCTGATCCTTTACTTCCCTATGCGACAATTTCCCTATCGAGTTTGCCTACGGGGGATGCTACCCTACCGGTACTTTTGGCCTGGTATTGGTTTGAAGGATACTTTAATGGCTGACAATTACGAATAAGACCTGGTCGTGATCGGCTCCGGCCCGGCCGGTGAAAAAGGCGCGGTGCAAGGAGGAGGGGATTTTAATCAACCAAGCACCTTGCGTGTTTCGCATTGCCCCTTCAAATTTCATACCGCCTCCCCTATGGGCACGAATACGTATGAGCCAGCGCGTCTGTATCGATATCCACCGAAACGCCTTCTTTCAGCGTGATGGATTGCACCTGGATGGATTGCGGCTGGGGAGTTCCCGGGGGTGTAGGGGTGGCCAGGCTGCCTTGATCGAAAGCGGTGTACGCGCCCGGCATGAACTGTTTTTTGTTGTTGACCGTGTCCGTTTGAGGTCGCAATAATACGTTGCCTGGCTGGATCATCATCAGGTCGAAGGTGCAATTGCGAATATAAGCCGGTACCGCCGGATCAACCGTCCGGATTGGCAGGGATTTGACGTTACCCGTGACGATGGAATAAACCGAGCCGTCATAGGCCCAGCCGTGCACGGATGGATAATCCGGAACGGGGATGTACAGCCACGTGCCGTCGCTGTTGCGGGCGGTGGCGGTGGAGCTTTGCCCGTTCTTTAAATATCCCAGGATGTCGTAATACAGGCTGGTACCGCGCAGGATGCCAATACTGCCGTTATGGATGGCCTTAATGACTACTCCGTTGGGCGTGGCCGTGTCAGCAGACAGGCTGGTGTTGGTGGCTGCCAGGCTGGGAGTGCCCGTCGCTACCGTTGGCGTGGCAGCAGCCGTTATTGCGCTGGTGGGAGGAACTGTTGCGGTGGAGGCGGCCGTCCCGGTGGGCGTGGCTGATCCGTTATATATGATGGTGACGTTTCCAAGACTGCATGCTACAACGGCTAGAAGGATGGCGGAAATGCCGATCAGAAACCTTTTCGTGGGCCTGGTATTCATATAAGTCTCCTTGATTATTAATTATCATTACATAATTTATCATTATAATCCAATCCCCTGGTGGATGGCCCCCATATCTTCTTCCTTATCACTACGATATCCAGTGAACCTGTGCCTTGAGGCAATGCAGGCAGGCGGTTCGAGCAAGTTTTCCCCATTTGTACAGCAGCGGCCGCTTGATTACTCTCTAATCGCCCTTTACCAGGACCTGCTCACGCGTGGACAGATAGACCTCACCTCTTTAGTAAGACAGGATTGTTTTACAATTTCCGGCAGCCAATTGACCTTCCCTCCTGCATTAGATGAGACCGAAACCTGGAAACAGCGCACTGCCTTGCTCTTCCTGCAGCAAGCCCACCACGTCTCCCGCCGCATCCTGCGTGAAGATGCCCACGACCACCCGCGTGCCTTCCCTCATTTTCGTTTCCAGCCCTTCTCTCCCCTGTCCCCTTCCCCCTGATCCCTTTTTGCCTGATTGCCTGATCCTTTTTCTCTTCGCTCGCCTCTCTAATTTCTTCCCTCCATGGAATTAAGGTATAATCAGCCCGCTGGAAGCATCCCATCTCACCATGAGGTTTGCACATGAAAGAATATTCTACCGAGTTCATCCGAAACATCGCCCTCGTCTCGCATGGTTCGGGCGGTAAGACCATGCTGGCAGAGGCCTTCCTGCATGTCACGGGCGCCACCTCCCGCCTGGGGAAGATCGAAGATGGTACGACTGTTTCAGATTTTGAAGACGAAGAGATCCGCCGCAAGCTTTCTCTTTCCACCGCAGTGCTCCCTGTTGAATACAAAGACTATAAGATAAACGTGCTGGACACCCCCGGATATACCGATTTCGTCGGGGAAGTGGTCTCGGCCTTGCATGTGGCCGATGGCGCCGTCATCCTGGTCGATTCGGTCGCCGGGCTCGAGGTTGGCACCGAGATTGTCTGGAGCTACTGCGACACCTTCAAGCTGCCGCGTTTCCTGTTGGTCAACAAGCTGGACCGCGACAACGCCGATTTTAACAAGGCCATCCAATCCGTCCAGGAATATTCTCCCACCCGGCTGGTGCCGGCGCAGTTGCCCTGGGGCGAAAAAGCCGCCTTCAAAGGCGTGATCGACCTGATCTCGATGAAAGCCTATGCCAACGAGGGCAAAACCCCCGAAGAGATTCCCGCCGATATGAAAGCGGCGGCCGAAGAAGCCCGCATGAAACTAGTCGAAGCGGCTGCCGAAGGCGAGGACGCCCTGCTGGAAAAGTACCTGGAAAGCGGCGAGCTGACCAACGAGGAATTGATACGCGGCCTGAAGGCCATCCTGCGTTCCCAGGCCTATATCCTGGTCTTCGCGGCGGCTGGCGGGCATGAAAAAGGCCTCCTGCCTCTGCTGGATGCAGTCATTAACCTGATGCCCTCGCCGAAAGATACCCCGGCGGTGGTGGCCAAAGGCAAGGATGGCGATGAGCAGCTTACCGCCGTCGATTCCGACCCGCTGGCTTTGTACGTCTGGAAAACCACCGCCGACCCGTTCGTCGGTAAACTGACCTACTTCCGGATCTATTCCGGCACCCTGCACGGTGATACCCGCATCTGGAACCAGAACAAGAGCGCCGAAGAACGCATGGCCGGCCTGTCGATCATGCGCGGCAAGGAGACCATGCCCTTCAAGACGGTCCACAGCGGCGATATCGGGATCGTTGCCAAGCTGACCTCCACCACCACCGGCGATACGCTGTGCGACAAGGGCCATCCGCTGACCCTGCCGATGCCGGTCTACCCGCACGCGCTTTTCCGCGTGGCCATCCATCCCAAGACCCAGGCGGATGCCGCCAAGATTTCGCCCACGCTCACCCGCCTGTGCGAGGAAGACATGACCCTTTCCTGGAACCAGGAACCGGCCACCGGCCAGACCATCCTGCAAGGGATGGGCGACCAGCATATCGACGTGGCCATCCGGCGCGCCGAAGGCAAACTCCAGGTGGGCCTGACCACGGCCGAGCCGAAGGTACCGTACCGCGAAGGCATCACCAAGAAAGCCGACGCCATGTACCGCCATAAGAAGCAATCCGGCGGTTCGGGCCAGTTCGGCGAAGTCTGGCTGAGGATCGAACCTTGCCCGGAGCAGGATTTCGATTTCACCGACGAACTGGTCGGTATGAACCTCTCGAAATCCTACCTGCCGGCGATTGAAAAAGGCATCCATGCCACCCTGCAGACCGGCGTTGTGGCGGGCTTCCCGCTCAGCAACGTGCGTGTCATTGTTTACGATGGCAAGGAGCATCCGGTCGACTCCAAACCGGTCGCCTTCGAAATTGCCGGGCGCGAGGCCTTCAAGCTGGCAGTCAAGGACGCCGGCCCGGTGCTGTTCGAGCCGATCATGAATGTCCGCATTGTCGTCCCGGATGCCAACATGGGCGACGTAATGGGCGACCTGAACAGCCGGCGCGGCCGTGTCCAGGGCACCGAATCCGAGCGCGGCCGCACGGTAGTTGTGGCCCAGGTGCCGCTGGCCGAGATGCTGCGCTACACCACCCAGCTGCGCTCCATCACCGGCGGCCGGGGTGTCTTTACGATGGAATTCGACCGCTACGAGATCATCCCGAACCATCTGGCGCAGGGGATCATTTCCGCCCACCAGAAGGAAATGGAAGCAAAGAAGGAAGAATAGACTTTTTTTTAGAGCGGCTGCCAGGCCGCTCTAAATTTCCCTATTTCCTTGACAAATGCCTGAAATCCCGTATAATTTATATAAGTTTCGTCATAAATATTCTGGAGATAATCGAAATGTACCATTGCATGTGTCTGCGGCGGGGATCGTAACCACCGCCTCTTCGTAAAACCAATCCAGCCAACGGAAGAAGGACGGTGGGCGAGCCCCCGCATGCGATTGAAGATTTTCGCATGGCGCCCCGCGCCGTCCTTTTTGATTGCCCGTTGGCTGAATTATTTAATAATCATCTCAAATAAACAGGATAGGTTATGTGCTGGGGCAGAGCCGCCCAACTCAACCGGCCTGCTCAACGTATTGAGATGAACGACATGGAGTTCAAGATGAAAATCGCAAACAATGTAACCGAATTGATCGGCAATACCCCGCTCATCCGCCTGAACCGCCTGACCCAGGGCGCGCACGCCGAAGTGGCGGCCAAGCTGGAGTCATTCAACCCCGCTCACAGCGTCAAGGACCGCATCGGCGCGGCCATGATCGAAGACGCCGAAAAGTCCGGCGCATTGACCAAAGACAAGGTCATCGTCGAACCGACCAGCGGCAACACCGGCATTGCCCTGGCGATGGTTGCAGCAGCCAAAGGTTACCGCTGCATACTGACCATGCCCGAGACATTCAGCAAGGAACGCCGCATGTTATTGCGCGCCTACGGGGCCGAACTCATCCTGACACCCGGAGCGGAGGGCATGGGCGGAGCCATTAAGAAAGCCGAAGAACTGGCTGGCTCCGACCCCAAGTATTTCATGCCCCAGCAGTTCAACAACCCGGCCAATCCCGAGATCCACCGCCAGACCACCGCCGAGGAGATCTGGCGGGACACGGACGGCAAAGTGGACATCCTGGTGGCGGGAATCGGCACCGGCGGCACGATCACCGGCGTGGGCGAAGTGCTCAAAAGCCGCAAGCCATCCTTGAAGGTAGTGGCCGTCGAACCGGATGCCTCCCCGGTCCTTTCCGGCGGTGTCAAGGGTCCACACAAGCTGCAAGGCATCGGCGCGGGTTTCGTCCCGGCGGTGCTGAACACGAAGATATATGATGAAATCATCCGTGTCAAAGATGACGATGCTTTGGAGACCGCCCGCCGAATGGCAAAGGAGGAAGGCCTGCTGGTGGGCATCTCCTCCGGCGCGGCCGCCTGGGCAGCTGTGTACGTGGCGCACCGGAAGGAAAACGCCGGGAAACTGATCGTAGTCATCATCCCGGATTTTGGCGAACGCTATCTATCCACTGCGTTATTCGCCCACCTGGCGGATTAGTAATCACGAGGTTTAAATGCAGTAACCCCTTCATTCGCTCTTTTGGTCGAACGACTAAAGTCGTTACTACTTTAGGAGATATTATGGAAACAAACCAAATCACTTCTGTTCCTCTGATAGCCAAGCCATCCAGGCAGGCGGGCTTTTTTGCTTCCATCCGCAAGGATCTGGATGCCGTGCTCGAACGCGACCCGGCTGCGCGCTCGCGGCTGGAAGTCTTCCTGGTCTATTCTGGGCTGCACGCCATCTGGGCCCACCGCATCACCTACTGGCTGTGGATGCACAACTTCAAATTTCTCGGGCGCTGGCTCTCGCAGGTGGCCCGCAACCTGACCGGGATTGAAATCCATCCCGGTGCCATCATCGGCCCCGGCTTTTTCATTGACCATGGCATGGGCGTGGTCATCGGCGAAACCGCCGAGGTTGGTACGGACGTCACGTTATACCACGGTGTGACCCTGGGCGGGACGAGTCTCGAGAAAGGCAAACGACACCCCACCATCGGCGACCGGGTCGTGATTGGCACGGGAGCCAAGGTGCTGGGAGCCATCACGATCGGCGATGACAGCCGCATCGGTGCCAACGCGGTGGTGGTTAAATCCGTGCCGGCCAACTCAGTGGTGGTGGGCGTGCCAGGCCAGGTCGTTCAGCGTTCCCAACAACACCACCTGGGCGACTTGCCCGACCTGAACCACACTTCACTGCCGGATGTGGTGGGTCTGTCCTTGAAGCAGTTGCTGGAACGCGTGGATGCCATCGAAACCCGTCTGGACGGCCACGCGCTTGCCGGCGCCCATGTACATGCTCCGCAGGGCAGCTCCTGGGCCGGGGATGATTTCTCGATATAAGTCTGAAAGCCTGAAAGTCTAAAAGTCTGATAGTTTGATAGATTTGAAGACAATTTGGCGATAAGACTATAAGTCCATTTGACTATCGGACTATAATAGACCTATGCTTCCCGAACTCTCTCATGCAGAAATCCTGCGCTATTCCCGCCACCTGCTGATCCCCGAGGTGGGGCTGGAAGGGCAGAAGAAGCTGCTGGCATCAGCAGTGCTGATCATCGGGACCGGCGGGCTGGGTTCGCCAGTGGCGCTCTACCTGGCTGCCGCAGGCGTCGGCCGGATCGGCCTGGTGGACTTTGACGTGGTCGACTCGTCCAACTTGCAGCGCCAGATCATCCACGGCAACGGGACGGTGGGCACGCTCAAGGTCGAATCGGCACGCGAGCGCCTGCGAGACCTGAATCCAGGCATCCAGGTGGACATCTATAACGAGCCATTCACTTCCGCAAATGCCATGCAAATCGCCCGTGATTAC
>Ga0187853_10001654_pt1 | contig 20003 bp, 14 predicted proteins | sample June2016WEW_6_10_2_FD_132417 | JGI IMG/M metagenome (GOLD analysis project Ga0187853, IMG submission 132417) | Peatland microbial communities from SPRUCE experiment site at the Marcell Experimental Forest, Minnesota, USA - June2016WEW_6_100 | ecosystem: Environmental > Terrestrial > Soil >... | reverse complement strand
CGGTATTCAGCCAACAGTGGGTTGCAGGTGTTACGGAAGAAGGCGGCAACCTCCCGTTGATCGTTCAAATCGGCGCCGAAATATGAGCCAAGGGGGTTGAGCCAGAGCAGGTCCGGTCTGTACTGCCGCAACGCCGGGGCCACTCGTCGCCTGAGAAATTCAGTGCCCGTCATTGCGCTCTCGGTGATTACAAGGACGTTGAGGCGGATCATCTCGCGCTGCTCTGCGCTCGGCGAAAGCAGGGTGACGTTCGACCCGCTCATGCTCCCCAGGTCCCCGGCATCGTCTTCGGCCTGAAAAACAAGGCTACGCAACGGGCCGTTGGGCCGCATCCCCAGAGACTCGCGCCCGATGGCCCAGGAAAAACTCTGCGTTGCCGCCCAGGTGCTTTTGCCTGACCCTGTATAAGCGATAAGCAACACGCCGGCGCCGCGTGTAATCCAGCGGCCCGGCCCGATCAAGACATCGGCATCGCTGGCACTCTGGCCAGCGTCAATCCAGGGCTGAGCGACCGGAGCGGAGGCGAGCCCAGCATGTATTGTCCCTACGGTGGCCTCGATTTCTGCCAGGGCGCCAGCCGCGTCGACGTCGCCTTGGCTGGCCATGTCCACCATCTGGCGGCCAAGGCCCAGGAGCTGACGGCGCGCTTCGGCTTGCTTGAGCAGTGCAACGTAGCCAGCCCAGTTCGCCGGGCTGAGCGCGGCATTCTCAAGCTGAGCCAACCAAGCGACGCCACCAGTTGTTTCAAACCACTTCTGGCCCTTGAGTCGCGCCTGTAGGGTTATCAGGTCAACGGCCTGGCCGCTATCGCCCAGCGCCACCATGGCGGACCAAACCCCTGCGTGCCTCAAGTCGTCAAAGGCCGTCGGCCCGATGCCGGCGTCCACTGCGGCGGAGATCAAGTCTGGCTGCTGCAGGAGGCACGCGAGCAGTCCCGCCTCCCCCTCGGGGGCCGATGGCACCCGCGCCGGCTGGTCAACCCGCTGGCGGGCGTGGCGGGCGGCGTTCATTGCCGGCCCTTTCTTTCGCGTCTCAAGGCGCGGCAGATGTCCTCGGCAGGGCATCCGGCGTGGCATTTGAGCAGAATGCGGCCGTCTTTGCCTTCGCTGCTGCCCAAACTTGGCGCCTTGTCATCATGGGCCGGACAGCGGGCCTGCCAACCGCCGGTGGTCTTGGTGAAGCCTGGGAGTCGAGACAGCAGTGCGGCGGCATTCATTGGGCGGCCTCCTTGGGCGGCAAGACCAGCGCGCCGACGGCAACAGGCTTGACGCCGCCCTGTTGTGGACGCATCTTCCTGGTGTCCTTGGTTTTCGTGGCGCGGTTGCTTCCCGGCTCCGCGCCTGCTTCGTTTGGCGGTCTCATCGCCAGCCTCCTCACACACGGGCTTTGGCCAGCCAATCGGCGACGTCCTCTTCGGCGAAGCGTACGACTCTGGCGTTTATCCTGAATCCGCGCAGTTCGCCACGCCGAAAGGCGCGCAGTACACTCACTGGGGAAGTGTAGCCAGCCCGCGCCGCGACGGTCTTGGGCGTGTGGAGGTTGCCCGGGGGCGCAGACGGACAGCGCCCGCTGGCCTTGGTGTCCTGTTGGGCTCGAGGCCCTTGACAGCGTATTGATTTCTTCATGGCGGCATCTTTACGCGAAGATGCCGTCAAGTTCTATGGTCAGAGGGAGGAATTCTCTCTGTCCACGGCTGCCGCTAAGGCTTAACCGCGTTTTGCTGCAGGCGCTCAAGGAGGGCAGCCATTCGCGGGGTGGGTGGGCCACCAAACTCCTGGGGTATGATCCTCGTCAGGAACCTTTTTGCGCCGGCCACTGCCTTGCGCGCGTCTGCATCCTCGCCCAAAAGGTCGGCCTCAGCGGGCGGCTTTCCCTGCTGCCGTTTCGCGTCGCGGAAGGGCTTCGGGCTTTTGGGCGTGAATCGCTTCCGCTTCTCCTTTGTGTTGTATCTTGATTGGATTTCGCTGCGCGTTGCAAAAGACTTTCGGTGCTTGTTGGCAAAATCATTTGCGGCGTTCCAGTCGTCGCCGAGTTCGCGATAAAGGCGCCAGACCGCCAGCTCTTTGAGCCGGTCGAGGGCCTGCCCGGCGGCCTCAGACCTTGGAGCCTTGTGCGTGGCCAACCGATCTCGATTTTCCGGCAGTCTCACCCACGCCCGGAACTCGTTAACCAGTTGAGTTTCGCTTTTGGAGAAATCGATGTCGAACAAGGCGTGATAAAGAGACCCGTCCCCTTGCCTTTGTACCAAAGGGAAAACCAGCCTCACCGGCTTGCCGGTCTTACCGGGTGGTACTTCCTCAATGTCGGGTTCAGCGTCAGCAGCCATCGCCTGGAGTTTGTCCAGCACGCCCAATCCCTTCAGGGTCAAGAGATCTGTCATTGGGAGGGCCGCAGCAGGCTTAGCACCGAAGGTTCTGTTGAGCCAACTGCGCTCGTTTGGGGGGAGTGCGCACCAATCCTTCTCAGGAAATGATTCGCATAGGAGCAACGACATTGCCCATGGTGCGTGCGAGTACCACTCCTTGGGATGCTGCGCAGCAACCTCACGGGCAGCCCGGCGGCAATCCAACGCCCTCGCCGCCTTCAACCCGTCGCGCTCTTGTGCTGCTGCCCACAACATCTCTGATTCGCGGGCGTACTCATAAAGGCAGGCGACCTCTGCTTCCTCGACGTTCACGTCGCCGTGCAGGTAGTCCATGAAGACAGGTGAGGTGTGGAACTCGTGCCCGGCGTTGGCGGGAACCGGCGCCCGCCGGATGGTGACGTGTATCTCGCCACGCTTTTGCACGAGGGCGACTTGGCCCGTTGGCCTCGGTTTGCGAACTTTCATGCTTGCTCCTCTTCGGCAGTCGCCCGGATCGTTTGAGCCCCCGTCACGCACCGACCTTCGCGTGCTTCAACTCCGGCAGTTGCGTCAGGCCGGCGTAGAATTGCTCTGTGACCTGGGGGCTGGAATGGCCGAGCATTCGCTGCGCGCAAAAGAGACCGAACGCGGTCGCGACGTAGCTGCCGAATTCCTTCCTGAGTGTGTGGCAGGGCTTCTCATCCACGATGCCGTGCCGGCGCAACCACAGGGCCAAGGTGCGGTGATGCTGGTCGCAACGATAAACGAGGTTTTTCGGCTCGCGGCCGGCCTCGTATCGTTTGGGCAGACGGCCCGGCACGAGGAATGGGGAGACTTGCGCGCGCGTGGCCTGAATCGCGTCGTAGAGCAGTTTCTCCACGGGGACGACGCGGCTTTCCTTGCTCTTGGGGGTGAAATACGGTGTTGCCTTCACTTCGATGTAGTGGCGCCCGTTCGCATCCGTGAAGAACCAGTCCCATTGCGACTTGTCGGCTTCATGGCGCCGCAGTCCAAGGCCAAGTTCCAGGAGCAGCAGGACGTAGGCACCGGGCTGCGGGAGGCGGAAGTCCGGCTCCTTCCACCGGCTGGCGTTTTCGCCGGGCTGGCGGTCGGTTTTCGGCGGCGCTGGCGCTTCCGGGTCGCCATCGCGGAGTTTGGCGGCGTGTGCCCAAATCGCGTCCAGCGTGTCGCGGTTCATCGGCGAGTAAGACTTGAGCTTGATCCGGCGGAGCTTTTGACCCTCGATAGGATTCACCAAAGACAGGCCGCGGCTCTGGTACTCGCCGAGCATCTGGCGGCTGAATAGGGCGGCGGTGTTGCGCAGGATGGCGTTGCAGCTCACCTTGATGCTCTCTGGATGCCGGCCCTCGGCCCGCCCTTCCTCCAGGTAGTCGCCTATGAACTTCTTGACCTGCTCGGGCGTCAGGTCGGCAATCCGGCTCACATGGACTCGTCGGCAAATGAGGTCGAGGCTTTTGAGATACCGCGCCGCAGTCTGGGGGCTTGGCGGGTATTCAACTCGATGGATCGTCTCGCGGTACATGTCGGAGAACTCCTGCACCGTGATCGTCTGCTTGGCAGGGCCATGGGGTTTGAACTTGGCGAGCGTGGTGTCCCAGCCGTGGGCGCGAAGGTGCAGCCAGAGGTCCCGCGCCTTCATCGAAGCGGCCGCCCGGTTCGTTGTCCCCAGGTTGAACCAGTCTTCTCGGCCCTCGAAAAACAGCCGGACTTGCCACTCTGGGATTTCTATACGCTTGCCACCGGCCACGTAGGACCGCTTCTTGAGCTTGCCGAGCCAGAAATCCTGATGGTCCTTAGACAGTCGCGCCTTTTTCGGCTGACCGGACAACAGCGGTTTCTGTCCGGTCTCTGTCCGGTTTTTGGTGTCCTGAACAGTCCTTTCGAGTTCTGATGTGCTTGTCATAATCGCGAGTAAAATCAGGGCTAAATCATTGTTCTGTGCGGACTTCTGCGAATTTAAGCGAACAGTAGGGAACTGTCAAACCAAAGACTCATAATCGCTTGGTCGGGGGTTCAAATCCCTCTGGGCCCACCACTTCAATCTCCGGTACTTGACCCTGCGCGGCGGCCGGCTGCATCATCGCGGCGATGATACTCACGAGCGGTTCCAAACGACTACGGTTCCGGATTTGGACGTCCGGCCTGGCGCTCTCCCTCGGCGCGGCTTTTGCCGCCCCGGGGCAGCTCCCGGTAATGAAGCGGTCGGACGTGGTTTTCATGTACGAAGCCGGGCGGCAGACTTACGAAGACTATGGCGCCACGGTCCTGGCATGGGGAGGCAAGCCTACGCCAAAAGCGCTCGAGCAGGCGCGGGGCCTGAAGTTCTTCGGAAGCGTCGGAATGGTCACCGAGTTCGGCCGCTACTACGAACGGTTTCCGCAGACCTACCAACAGGGCCTGTGCCGCGGCCTCGACGGCCAGCCTTACAAGGTTCCCTGGCTCACCGACCTCCAACACAAAGGAATCCCTTTTTGGTGGTGCTGCACCCGCCAACCGCTCTTCCGCCAGTACGTCTCGGAGCGCGTCGTCGAGACCGTCAAGGCGGGTGCCGAGGGCGTGCATATTGACGACCACCTCGGCACGGCGGGCGCCCTTTGGAGCGGGGGCTGTTTCTGCGACCGTTGCGTCGAGGAATTCCACGACTATCTCAAGGCCTTGCCCGCGAGCGAACTCGCCCGGCAGGGCATCCAGGACCCAGCCGGTTTCAACTACCGAACCGTCTTGCAGGAGTGGCTGGCCCAAAAGCGCGGGCGCAAGGCGCAGGAGCATCCGCTCTGGTCCCAGTGGAGGATTTACCAGCTCCAAGGCGCCGCGCGGTTCATGGAAGAGCTGCGCGCCCTCGCCGCCCGGACCGCCGGCCATACTATCCCGATGGGCGCCAATGCCGGCCTGCTCTGGGGGAACCACCTCAACGATTTCAAGGCGCTGGACCTTTTCAGCGCCGAGATCGAGCACCACGCCTCGGATCGACACTTCAGCGACGCCCCGCTGGTTGCCTACCGCCTGGCGGATGCCGTCGGGCGTCCGCTGGCCTCGACCGCCAGCGGCTGGGATTGGGCCTACATCAAGGAGCACAACCTGCCGGGGCTGGTCCAGGGGTGGATAGCCCTGAGCTACGCCGCCGGCCATGGCCTCATGGTCCCGAACCGGCAGTGGTGTTATACGCCCGAGAAAGGCACCCACTGGTACGAAGGACCCAAAGAGAAATTTGCCCCGCTCTTCCAGTTCGTGCGGCAGCACAGCAGCCTCTTCGATGACTACCGCAACTACGCCGATCTCACGGTGGTCTTTTCCTCGCGCACCTTCGACCGCAACCCCGCCCGGCTCATCGCCGCCTGTGGGGAACTCGCCGCCGCCAACGTCTCCTATTGCCTGGCGCTGAGCGGGGACGAGGTCGTGGACCACCCGCTCAAGGCGGGCGATTTGCGCCTCAGCCCGCGGCTGGTGGTCATCGAGCCCCAGGACCTGTCCGGAGCCGACCGCGAGGTGCTGGGCGGCGAAGCCAATGTCCAGCGCTACGCGACCATCAGGCAGGCTATAGCGGGCATCGCGCCCGCCGTGCGCGTCAAAGCGCCCGCCGCGGTCCGCGTCCTCCCGCGTGTGAAACCGGGCTCGGCGATCGTCCATCTGGCGAACTGGGGCTACGACGCCGGCAACGATAGCGTGCAGCCGCTCAAGAACGTCCTGCTCGACCTGGATCTCGAGGCGCTCGGCGTTGCCGGGGCAACCGAGGCGGACTTGTTCTCGCCGGGCGCCCAGCCGCTCAAGGTGCCCGTCACCAACCGGAGCGTGACCGTGCCGGAGCTCGGCCTGTGGAGTGTGGTTGAGATTTGCGGCTCCGGCGGCGAACGTCCCCGTTTGAGTGACCGGTAGCTTATGCAACACCTGCGGCTTTCCATCTTTCTTTGCTATTGCGCGGCATTCAGCTTGACTGCCGGGCTCGCGTCACAAGAAATCGAAACGAATCCTCAAACCGTAGCCCGATGCCTGGCCTCGCTCGACGCATGGATTATTGCCCAGCCCAAAGCGGTCCGACCGTTGCCTGGCGTTTCTTTTCAACTCAACCAGTGCAAAGGGATCGTGCTGGAGGGAACGGGCCACGACGGAGCTGACTTGGGCGAACAGGCCTCCGCGTTCATTGCCTCCGCCGCCGGAGTCCAGCTCCCGGTTCTTAAGAGCCATACTTCGGAGCGGACGCTCAAACTGGAAATGCTCGCTACGCCCCGGCAGTTTGCCGAGGCGACCGGCCTGGGTGCCGAGCTGTTCGAACAAATCGGAGACCAGGGCTACGCGCTCGTGATCGATGCGAAACACGTAGTTCTTGCCGCGCGAGCAATCCCGGGGGTGCGCCATGCCATCACCACGCTCGGGCAAATCGCCGCCGACCGCACGGTGCTGCCGGGCCTGACGATTTATGACTGGCCCTCCCTCAAATACCGAGGCGCCCAGCAGGACATCTCGCGCGGTCAGGTGCCCGCACCAGCGACGCTCAAGCGCCTGGCCTCAGTGCTGGCCCAGGCGAAAATGAACGAACTCGAGCTCTACCTCGAGCATGAGTACAAGTATAAGGCCTTCCCGGACATCTCACCGCCCGAGGGTTTGGCCCCTGCCGAAGCCAAAGATCTGGCGATGTGCGCGGCCCGAAACGGCGTAGAAGTGCATCCGTTCTTACAGACGCTCGGGCATTCATACCATATCCTGAACAAACCCCAATACCGGCATTTGCGGGTAGGGCCCTGCGAAAAGGCGCCCTGGATAATGACCTTCGACGTGCGCAAACCCGAGGCCGTCCGCATGGTCACGACCATGATCGACGAGCTGTGCGAAACGTTTCCTGGCGAATTGTTCAACGTGGACATTACCGAAATCGATATCGATGGATTACAAACCAACGGCGTCACCATCAGCCAGGCGACGGACCTGGTGTTCGGCTACGTGTTGCAGTTGAATGCCGCCGTCAAGAAGCATGGGCGGCGCCTGATGATCGCGCAGGGACCGCTCGATTCCCAGGGACACTTGGCCGGGATGGGACCGAAGCTCGATGCGCTCCCGAAGGACATCATCATCGGCAGTTATTACTGCGCGGGCGGTCCTTACCAGCCGGCGTGGGAAAAAGACTACCCGCGACTGCAGGAGAAGGGGTTTGATTTCTTCGCCCAAGCCTGGATCTACAGCCACGTCTGGTTGACGCCGTGGGTGAAGCCGGCCGCGGGATTCTCGGACCTGGAGGTGTCGCGCGGGGTTCGGCATGGGGCCATTGGGAGCATCACGACCGACTGGGGCGATGCCGGCCATTTTCATTTTGTCGGGGAGGAATGGCTGCCGTTCTTATACCACGGGGCGTGCGCCTGGACGGGCGCGCAGTTCGATCGTGACTATTTCCGCAAGGCGGTTGCCCGCGTCATCTACGGGTTGCACAACGACACGGCGCTCCGTTCCATTGAAGCCGCGAGCGACGTGAACGCCAAGCGGATCTGGGTACGCGACAAGGAAGGGAAGGAATCGGAAATCGCGACGAGTTTCATTTGGGAATTTGTGCATGATCCGTTCACCCATCCGGACCTGACGCGCATCGCGAATCCCGGGGCGGTGGGGCAAATGATGCTGGATACGGCTGCGCCTGCTTTGGCGGCCCTCTCCGCTGAGGCGCTCCACGCCAAAAGAAATCGCGACACCCTGGAGCAGTGGATCTTCGGCGTGCGCTGTTATGTGGCCTTGGGCCGCAAATTGGCGGCGCTTGGGCGCTACAACGACCCGGCGGTGCCCCGCCCGCAGGTGGCGGATGAGCTTGCGGCCGTGGCGAACGAGTACGAATCGCTGCAAACGGAATTCAAACGCCTGTGGCTGGCGGAGGATCGCGATAACGACGGCTTCCAGGAATTGGTCCGACGCTTCGGCTACACGATCGGCCCTTGCCGCGAAAAAACCAAAGCCTTGCGTGATCACCTCAGCCGGTAATGGCCAATGATACCGCAGCCCAATAGATTGACATGGCCTCCACAGAAGCAGCAGGCTTTCTGCATGAACCGACAATCCTTTGTTGCCAGTCATTCTTCCGGTGGCATTGTGGAAAAATCGCGTTTGTGAGATCCGGCAAGCGTTTCAAAGAAGAACCCCTTTCACCCGCAATTTGCGCACGATGCATTCGTCCACTGGGTCCCGTTTTGGAAGCGTTGCGCCGGCACCTTTCAGCACCTGCTCGTACGCAACCGGCGGCGGCTCGGTGGTGATCCGCGGACCGGGTGTGTTAACGGCCGCGCGCAGGCTGCCGGGCCCTGCGTCGTTGAGATTCGTCACGGCAATGACCTTGCCGCCGCGACCGCCACGCAACGAGAGCGTGGCCATCCCGGGCGTGCCGTCCGAGCCGACGTGCGCTGGCACATAGAAGTATTGGAGAACGTGAATGGCCGAGGCACGTGAGCCTTCGACCGCGACATACGATTGCGCGCCCCAACCGGAGCCGAGAATGAGTGTGCGGCCCAGAAAACTGCCGCCCTGAATGATGAACGAACCCCGCGTCGCGCGGCCGGGAACGCCCATGCCGCCTCCGACCCCTTGAGTTTTCCAGAAATCGGCCCAGTAACTCGGCATTATCCGTTACACGGCACAATGCCCAACGGCACGTCGCGACCAAAGGACGAGCCGAACCGGCCGGCTATGCCAAGGGCGAGACTGCTTTGGTGGTTCAAGACCTGCAGCCGGCGGTTATAATCAGGCTGGATTTCGAGATCCAGTTCCCTGCCGACTCAGGATGCCCAAGCTGCGCTCACAGTCAACTTGAGTTCGCCATTCGGCCGGTGTATGCGTGTTGGCCGGAATGGTGAACGGGCGAATCGCATCAACGGCCGGCGTCAGGTCAGTGGCGGGTCTCGTCTTGCTGGCGACCGTGTTGACGCCGGCAGAGCCCGCCCGCCGTCTCGTCCGGCCGCATGGAACGAATCGGCAAAAGATCAGGAACCAGCCTCTATGAATCGAAAATGCCTCTCCTTACTCCTGGCAAACCTGGCACTCCTCTGCCCCAACATCATGGCGCAACATTTGTGGTGGAACCTGGAAGGTCAGCGTGAGCCCACCTGCCTGTATGGCGAAATCACGGTTTTGGCGACAGCCCCGGGCATCTACTATTGTGGTGCAAATTGGCATCCTGGAGAGCCAGCCGGTGGTTACTGTGGCATCCAGCACAACACCCTTCAGGAACGGCGCACGATTTTTTCGATTTGGGACACGTCGGCCCAACTCCGCCCGAAGACCATCGAAGCCGATCCGCGTACGATCTTCAACCGCTTCGGTGGCGAGGGCGAAGGCGGACACACGCACATGCTCTGGCCATGGAAAACCAACGAGACCTTCCAGTTTTTCGTTCAGAAGCAGCCCGGCAGCCAACCGGACACCACCGACACGAGGTACTATGTCTATGACCGCGAGAAGCGGCAATGGATCCACAGCGCCACCATCCAGAATCCCAATGGCGGAGAACCCAGCGTCTCCACGATTTCCGGCGGACTGAATTCGTTCCTTGAGAACTTCCTGGGCGGAGACAAAGGGGTGGTTAAACTCGCCCTGTATCGGCTTTGGCTTGGACCGACTGTGGACCGGCTGCAATGCCTCACCCGAGCCCAAGGGGATGGCATTTGGGGCGAGCTTCATAACGCATATTTCCTGGCCGAGGGCGACAAAGCGGAATTGGACCACATCTTTGCCAAACTGCCGACAGAATATGGGACGCCTGCTTACGGCGGGAGCAGAAAAAGCCTCAGTCCAATTCCCAATCTGTCTGTGCCAGCCTCGGTGGTCACAGCCCTCCAGAACCTTCCTCGTGCCGGCCGAACTCGTTAAAGACAAACATAACTGTTCAGGTCGGATCGTGGGGCAGACCTCTGGTCTGCCGGTATCGGTCTCGCACCTTTCTTATCCTTTTGGGATTCTTGTTCCTGCCCGGGCCCGCCGTCGGGCAGATGACCAACGCGGTCGGCCCGGTGCCGGAGGCAGTGTGCCAGGAATGGAAGCTGGACCCATTTTACCAGAAATAGGTCGGGGTCGGTTCGGTCATGGCTTTCCCGCCCGTGGCTGCTATGCTGCAGCCCCAGTATGAAACACCTCTTTGCCCTTGCGGTCCTGGTCAGCATCGGTCTTGGCGCGGTGCCGGCTCAGGACATCAATCCCTTTCCACGACCGGTCGTCAACACGGAGAGGCTGCTCGAGTGGACCTTCAAGGAGAGTTCGGCCGGATGGAGCGCCCTGCACGACTGCACGGTGGCGGCTGAGGACGGTGTCCTCCGTCTCCAGAGCAGCGGCGATGATCCGTACCTCGCCAGCCCTCCGATTGAATTCGAAGGCCCTCTGACCGTCAACCTCCGCCTGCGCTGCGCCACGGGCGGCGCCGGCCAGTTCTTCTGGATGACCAGCCGCGCGCCGGACGCCGCCGAAGCCAGAAGCCAGCATTTCAAGCTCATTCATGACGGGCAATGGCACGACTACTCCGTGCCCCTGGCGGCCGAAGGCACCGTTATCCGCCTGCGACTCGATCCGGGCGAAGCGCCGGGCAGGATTGATGTCGAAAGGATGGAACTCGTCCGCCAGACGCTGCACCCACTGGAAGCTCTATCGGTGCGCGTTCACGGTCATGCCGCCGAACTGATGCTCACCAACCACGGGGTCAAACCCATCAAACTGCGGGCCGGCGGAGGCAGCTACGAAATGCCCGGCCACGCGACGCAGGTCATCACCTTGAACACCCCAGGTGCCGCCCCCTTCGAGGCGCGCGAGTTGGTGGTTGAATCCGGCGGGTTGCCGCCCATCAAGCGCGAGGTCTTTTTCGCTGATGCCGCCTTGTCCGCTGACTGGCAGACCTTGAAATCGGCGGGCTTGGCACTCCAGGTCGCGCCCGACGGGTCGGGCGCCCGAATCGAACTCGAGGGGAAGCTGGCCGGTTTTCTGGCGCCGCTAGTCATCCGGGACGGCGCTCTGCCCAAACTCGCTCTCGACCGCCGGGGCGGCGCGTTGCACTTCAACGGCAGCGGCATCAGGTTGGATGTTTTGGTGCGCGGCAGCGAAATCTCCGTCGGTATTCAAAGCAGTGAGCCGTGCGAAGGCCCGGTCTTGCGCGCACTCGGGCCGCTCGAACAGGGCCTGTTCGCCGGCGTGGAGTATCTCGCCAAAGGCGAGCGCTCCTCCTCCACCCTGGACATCGAAACCGAGGAACATATCCGGTTTGCCCCGGACCCGATGAAAGTCACGATGCCGCTGATGGCCTTCGTTACCGACCGCGCCTCGACGGCCATGACGTGGCAGGACCTGTCGCTCCAGCCCGTGTTCGCTACGCCCAACTTCCTGGACGGGGCCGAGGGTCATCGCGCGGCATTGCGAGGCAAGACCATCGCGGCCACCATTCGAGTCCGCCCTCCGGAACCGATCGAGGAAGCCATACTCTGGGCCGTCACCAAGCGCGGTTTGCCGCCGCTGCCCCAGGCGCCGCGCGCCGCGCAGGCACAACTCGACCTCTGTTTGAAAGCGCTGAACGGTCCGCCGCTCAAGACGGATGCCGGTTGGGGCCATTGCGCGGAGCCGTCGTGGGGCCGCCAGCCTTATGCCGACCACGCCTCGACGATTTGGCGCTTGAGCGGGCAGGTGCCGGAGCTTCCGCGGTTGGTGGCGGGCGGCTCGCATATCCGCAATGAGGCCGCCTATTTCCTCACTGGCCGCGCCAAGGAATGGCTGCAAATGCGGGCCGCATCGGTCCAGGGCATTATTTCCGAGCAGCAGCCGGATGGTTCCTTCCGCTACCGTGGCAAGTACCAGCGCGGTCATTTCGAGGACACCGCCAGCGGATACTGCGCACCCCGTGCAGTTGAGTTGCTGGAATGCGCCCGGTTGACCGGGAACCAAGCGGGCCTGCGGGCCGGACTCAAGGCGCTGGAATTCATGGGAGATTTCCGTGACCCGCGCGGGGCCCAAACCTGGGAATGCCCCCTGCATACGCCGGACATCCTGGCCTGCGCCTACCTGGTTCATGCCTATCTGCTCGGCTACGAACTGACGGGCAAACCGGAATATCTCGAGCGCGCCCGCGCCTGGGCCATCACTGGGCTGCCCTTTGTCTACCAATGGAGCTGCCGGCCGACTATGGCTTACGCGACCATCGCCGTCTATGGCGCGACCGAATGGCGCGCCCCGAACTGGATGGGCCTGCCGGTGCAGTGGTGCGGCTACGATTACGCCTACTCATTGGCGCTGCTCGCTCCGCACGACCACTCCCTCGACTGGAAGCAGGCCGCCACCGGCATTCTCCTCGCCGCCGAGCAGATGCAATACCCTGACGGCCAATACGCCGGCTGCGTCCCGGATTCGTTCAACCTGGCTGAGCAGCACCGGAACGGACCGGCTATCAACCCGTGCGCGATAGTCAGCCTCCGGCTGCGGCTGGAAGGCCAGTTGGATTCACTGGGCTGCGCCATCGCCAACGGCCATCGGGTCGTCGCTCCGTTCCCGGTTGCCCTGAGCAGCAACCGCGCCGTTATTCGGGGCCGAGCGGGAGTGAACTACCAGGCGGTGGTTGACGGGCGCCGCGTGGTGGAAATCAACTCACGCGGCACGGATGAGTTCCCAGTCGAAGCCTTGAATGGTCCTGCCCTCATTGAGCCCACACCAAAGCTCAAACCATGAAACGTGGGGTTTTCCTCATTGTGACCGGCGTCCTTGTGCCGGCAGCTCTCGCCGAACCTGCCCTGGCAGCATACGGCATTTACGGCTTTAGCAATCGATCGTGACGGCTGTCACCGATTTTCCATCTCCACATCGTCCAGTTCGAATGCCGAGTTGTTTGTGGCGACTGAACTGAACCCGACCCATCGGGCTTCCTTCCAATCCGTGTCGCAGGGCAGCCCTTTGAACTCGCGCCGGACGCCATCCGGCAGCACCAGCGCCAGGTCCCACCGGCTGTCCGCGCGGCCAAGGGAGGAACGCATTTCCACTCGCACCCATTCACTCTCGGGAATCTCGGCCAGCTTTTGTCCGCGGCAAAAAACCGCCCGCTCCCAAAACTCCACGCTCGGGCCGGCGCGATAGGGACTTCCCTGGCTGCGCCATTCGCACGCCACTCGGGCGCCCGGCTCGAGGCGAATCGCATAGCTCAGGTGCGCCTGGCCTTTGGTATAGTGCGGGTCCCAATAAAAATGAGGATTATACGCCGCCTTGAGGTCGGGGCGGTCCTGGACCTTGAGGCTGCGCTTGCCGCTCAGGGCCACGTTCGTCGTGAGCGTGATCAAGTCTGTCCGCCCTTCCTGTTCGAGCGTTGCCACATTCATTAGCGGCGTGCGCGCGCCTGTCTCGAAATCGTCCCGGAGATTGAGCGGCTCCGGCTCCGGCACCACGTAGGGTTTAGGAAAGGAAACCGCCTGGGCCAGCCGCTTCCAGGCGGCGCCGCCATAAACACCCGCCTGCGAAGCATCGAAGGGTTTGAACCCGATTCTGGCCGCCGGCGAACCGGGACGCAGCCGGAAATCCCCCGCCTCCGGATTCACGAACATCGGGTCCGCCCGCAGGGAACCCTCATCGTTCCCGGCCATACGCCATTGCTCCCAGGTCTTGCCATCGAAGTCGAACGGCTTGCCGTCCGCGCGCCAATAAAGATTGTTCCTCAGAACCGCCCTGGCGCCATTGCGCCAGCCGCCGTACCCGAGCAGGCGGCCCTCATCCCAATACACGATATTGTTCTCGAAGGTGAAGGACAGGTGCGGCTCGGCCCTGGTGATGGCTATCTGGCCTTCTTCGCTAAAAGCCAGGATGTTGTTTCGGAAGATGTTTTCTTTTCCGTAATGCTGGTGCACACATCCGTCGCGCACGCGATAGACGAGGTTGTTCTCGAAGAGGATTCCCGTGCTGCCCTCATCCGGGTACAGGCCCCAGCCGCCGTAGCGGGTGGAGTACACATCGTGGATGACGTTGTCGCAGACGCGTGTGCCTTCCGAGGGTCCAAGCGTGTAAACGCCGCCCATATCGCTCAGGATACGGTACCCCAGGTGGTGCAGGTGATTGAACTCGATCCGGTTGCGCTTGGCGGCGCTCTCGGCATAGCCCCATCGCCAGCCTGCCGACACCGCCGTATAGAAGAAATCCCCAATATCGCAATGCGTGATCGCATTGTCCGCGCTGTGGCCGATCCAGACCGCCACCGTGTGCGGCATCACGCGCCCACCGCTCTGGATGATGCAGTTGTCCACAGTGATGCGCCCCGTGCGCTGCGGTTCGGGCACGATATTCGGCTCCCCAATCCGGACGCCGCCCACCCCCAGGTCGAACATCCGCGTGCTCTCCACTCGGCAATCCCGGCAGGCCTTCCGGAACCAGAACGCGGTCACGCCAATGTGCTCGACGGCGCAATCCCGGAACACCACATCCGCCGCGCCATCCAACTGCACGGCCGCCAGCGTGGCGTTCATCGCCGCCTGGGCCGGCGGCAGACCCGCCGCCGGAATGTGGAATTCGCCATGCCGGAACCTCAGCCCTTCAAAGCGCAGATGCCTGACCCAGTTGCTGGCATTGCCGGGTTCGCCCTGAAAGACCAGGAACTGCTCGATTCGGGGCGCGACCACCTCCGCCTTCGGCAGGTCCTCCCCCGGGCGCGGCCAATAATAAACCCAGCCATCCTGCGCCAGGAACCATTCCCCGGGCGCATCCAATGCCTCCAGGTAATTCTCGAAATAAAGCAGCGACTCGCGCGACATCGGATTCCACGACTGCATTTTCGCTCCCGTCGTGGTGAATGTGCCTGCGGCCGCATCGATCGAGTCCACCCACTCGCGGGTCGTGTCCCACTTGTGAAACACCACCACCTGGGCCTGCCGCAACGCGGCGGCATCCAGGCCGCGCAAGGTGGCGAGCGTCTCGGGCTTCACCGAAAAGGTGTGTCGCACCCGGCCGCTGGACCCGGAGGCCGGGTCTTCCACGATTCCCAGCGGCAGATAGAATTCCCAATAATTCGGGGTGCGCGCGCGGATTGCCCGCTGCCCATTGACCCAGAGTTGCTCGAAGCGCCAGCCTGAGGCCCCACCCTGGTCCACCCGCGCCTTCCATACCCCGGGACGCTGCGGGTCCGGTTGCCAGCCCGTGATCCGTTTGCCCCCGCTGAACAGCACCTCCGCCCCTGGCGCCGCGCGATAGGTCACCGGCCGCTCCGCCGATGCGCCCGAATCCGCCGGTGTAAACTCCAACGGCTCCTCGAGCGCATAGGTTCGGGCGTTGAATGTCACGGTCACGGCTTCCTCAGGCTGGGCGGCGCGCGCAGCCCGCACTGCGCTCTGAGCCGCTCGCAGCGAAGCAAAAGGCTTTGCCTCCGTGCCAGGGTCCGCATCCGACCCGTCAGGCGCCACGTAAAACTCTGCCGCGCCCGCCAGGGCTGTGATGGAAAGACTCAATTCGAGAAACGCGACCTGCAACGGCTGGATCTTCATGCGCAAAGGAATATGCAGGTGTGCGATTCAATTTGAAAGGTCTATTGGCAAGGCGCGCCTGTGGCGGAGACCGCCATCCTGTTGAGGCGCAAGCGAACCGGGCTACTGCGATGAGAAGGGACGCTGCCCGCCACGCTCCCTGCGTTCGTCTTAAGACTTGTCGCGCACTCCGCACCATCCGTTGGGCCAGTTCGCTGTCCCCGAGGTGCTTTTCGTGGAAACGAGCCGAGGCACACCCGGCCCATCCGATATTTAGGCTCGATTCAGGCGAGGAGGCGTCTGGCGTTGTCTTGACAAATGGCCCGGCGGTGCTCCGGAGTCAGGAGCGATTCCTTGAGCTTCAACTCCGCGGCCTCGAAGTAGAACAGCGGCGCATGGGAGCCGAACAGGACGCGTTGAGCGGGCACTTGCGCCATTAGGCCGCCGACACCGCCAACACCTTCAAGCATCGAAACCTCAACGGAAATGTTCCCTGCCCTGGTGAGCCTTCGCAGGGATTCGCCGTGCAGGGCGCCCAGGGCGTTGATCAGCACGAGCCGCAGTCCGGGTATTTGCCGGGCGAGCTCAGCTAGAGGCGCCGGATCCACCGCTCCCACTCGCAGCAACGGGTGCATCATCCGTTCGTCTTCCATGACCAGAGCAACTTGCACGATAAGCCGGCGCTCGGCCGCCCGCATCAAGAGGCGGACAAAGGCCGGGTCATCGAGCCGATAGCCATGATAATTCGGGTGCAGCCGAATGCCCCGCATGTGGTGGACCTCGACGCAGCGCTGGAAGTCTTCCTCCCAGCCAGGCAGTTTGGTATTGATCGCCCCGAACGGCAGCAGCAGTCCGCGTCCGTGCCGGTGGCAATCCTCGGTAAGGCGAGCGTTGACAGCGCCAAGGTCCTTGTGCAGCAGCCCGTCGAAACTGCCGGCCCAGGCCTGGGTAACCCCGTGCGAGCGAAGCTTGGCGGCCAACTGCACCGGCTCGTCGCAGGGCAGCCGCCGCACCGGCCAGCGACCCAGGTTGACGTTCACGTCGACCAGTTCATGGTCTTCCTTCCCGCCCGCAAAGGCTGCCGGAGTTTCGCGGGCGATCATTGCCGCGCCGCTCGTGGCGGCGACGAGTCCCAGGAATTCGCGACGCGTCAAAGCCTCCCGCGCTCGGAGCGGCCCAGTGGATGCCGCAGGGTTCACACGGTCATCCCTTTCTCCTTCAGAATCGGCCGCAGGAGCCGCTTCAGGTTCCCCGCCAGGATCAGCCGCCGGGCGCGCTCCGGGAGATCCGCCCCAAAAACCTTGGCGAGTTGTGAGGCGAAGCTCCGTCCACCGGCGTCACTGCCGTAGAGCACGCGCTCGGCGCCCAGTTCGCGCACCGCCATCTCGGTGAAGCCCGCGGTGGGATCGCCCCCCGCCAGATCCGCATACACGTTGGGGAACGGACGTATCGCGGGGATGCCCGCCTCCCAATCGCCGCCGGTGTGGCCGCAGACCAGCGTCGCTCCCGGATGGCGCGCGGCCAGTTCGGCAAGCTCCATCGGCGTCGACTCGCCGGGCAAGTTGCCGGTGATCTTGAGCCATGTGTGCTGCAGCACCGGCGCTTTGAGTTCGGCCGCCCGCGCAATGATCGGGTCCAGTTCCGGGGCGTTGCAGTGCTGCGCGACCCAGAGCTTAACCCCGACCACCGGCCCGTCGCGCACACAGCGATTTAACTCGTCGAGGCTGGCCTGCGTGTGCCTCGGATTGAGATAGACCAGCCCAAACGCGCGGTCAGGATGCGCGCGGACGGCCCGGAGCACCTCGTCGTTCGCCTGTCGCATCTGCTCCGGCGAAGGATCGTAGCTGAACTCCAGGCCCATGGAGAGGCAGAGCCGCGTGATGCCCAGACGATCGGCGTACTCGAGCAACTTGCCGAGTCGCGCCTCGGGAGTGTTCCCCGGGACGCCGCTCAAGTGGCAATGAAAGTCCCAGATCTCCATCAACGTTGCGCTGCGTGTGGCGAGACTGAGTTTCATGGCACAACCTGAGCGTAGGCTGCCGAGCGTATGGGGACAAGCGCAAAGCGGGTTCGATGCGTTTCTCTCAACGGCGGATGGCCGAGTCCGGCCAGCGGTCCGGTCGCTTGACGCGCCCCGTCTGGCCTCGTATAATCTGAAAGTGATGAACCCGAGCAACAACCCGTCGTCCACGCGAGCCCGGTCTCGCACGACCCCTCGGGCTTTTTCCCTCATTGAATTGCTGGTCGTGATAGCCGTCATCGCCATCCTGGCCTCGCTCTTGCTGCCGGCGCTGACCAGCGCCAAAGAGCGAGCCAATCGAATCCAGTGCTTGAGCAACACCCGGCAATTCGGCCTCGCTGCGATCCTCTACGGGCAGGACAACCGCGAGATGGTCCCGCAGCACCCGATCGGCGGCTGGTGGTTGTGGGACTTGCCTCAGGCCACCCGGGATGCCCTGACGAATACCGCGGTGCGAAGGGAGACCTTCTACTGTCCCAGCGTTCGTGCCTCGGTTAAGGCTTTTGATCCTGTGGTCGACTGGTGGGACCAGGACATTATCGGGTATGGTTGGCTGGGGGTGCGGCTCGATGCCGCCGGCAAGCCGGAACCGACGCAGAATTCGCCTAGCTATATGCTGCCGGGCAAGCAGTTCATTTCGAGGTTCACCGGCAACACCAACGCTTCGCTGGCCGAGCTCATTGTGGACCCCCTCTTGTCGGTGGCCAACACCCGGGACTTCCTCAACCCCAACAGCGGCTTGACGCCCGATGGCCGGCACCATAACCCGCACATGCTGCGGCGGGACCCCGCCGGCGGCAACGCTTTCTACGTGGACGGCCACAGCGCCTGGGTGAGGTTCGTGTTCATGAAGATGCGTTACGACCCTCACGACCGCGTGCAATGGTGGTGGTGACACGGACCCCAGCTCACCGAATAGTTCTTCACTCCAGCCGCGTTTTCACGGTGACCTGAATTTCCCGGCCTCTGGCCGGCCGCTGAATGATCAAGGCCGCGTCGGTGAACGCCATTACCGGTTTTCCATCCACGCTCGCCGCGCCGATCGGCTGGCCGGCAGCCATTCGCCGGCAAAGCACTATCCTGGATAACTCCCGCTGCGCCTGGTCCCCGCGCGGGCTGATCTGGATCGTGTAGTTGAATTAGTTCGCGCGAGCTGACGAATTCCAGCCCGGATCCATTTTTCTGTCCGGAGGGCCGCCGAGCAGTTATCCTTGGTGCATCGTGAAAAAGCAGCTTCCCATGAATTCCTTCCTTGCGACGTTCGCTTGTCTTCTGATTGTGGCCTCCGCGTCCATTGGCCAGGTTCCCGCTCCTCGAATCGTTCATCGGACTGTCGACCTCCAGGCCGGCGAGGCGCAGGACGTTACGCTTTCCGACGGAAAGACGGTTCATGTCAAACTCCTGGACCTCCAGGAACGCCACGATGAGGTAAATGGCGCCGTCCGGCAGGCCGTGGTCCGAGTCGAGGTGGACGCGCAGGTCACGAACCTCACGAGCGGAACCTACCATTTGCCGGTGACGTTCGGCGGCGTGCAGATCGACTGCCCGATTACGAAGGGGTACCTCGAGAAGAGCGGCGGACAGAACCCCTGGGGACTGCTCAGGGACGCGCGCCTGAGGCTGTGGCCGGCGGGTTCTCCGTGGATCGTCCCGGGCACCTTTGTTTACCCCGCCAGGCAGCGGTGGTTCGCGAGCTACACGCAGATGGCCAACGAACCGGTCTATGTGGATGGAGGCGACCTGCCGGCCAAAAAGGAGATCTACTATCACTATGGACTGGACATGGGGGGTTCCGAAGGGCTGGTCGATGTGGTGTCAGCCACCGAGGGAATGGTTACTTCCTCCGGGAACGAGGTGCTGCCCGGCCAGGCGCCGGAGGTCCCGGCGGAACGCCGCTACGACGTCGTTTATATCCGCGATGCCCGCGGCTGGTATTGCCGGTACAGCCACCTGAAATTCATCGAGCCGGCGGTCCGGCCGGGCGCGCGGATTGCCCTGGGCCAGAAGCTCGGGGTGCTGGGCAAGGAGGGGGGTAGCGGCGGCTGGTCCCATCTGCATTTCGACATTTCAGCCCGTCAGCCTTCCGGGCTCTGGGGCATCGAAGAGGGGTATGCCTTTCTCTGGCAGGCGTATGAGCAGGAACATCCGCGCGAGCTGGTCGCCGTGGCCCGACCCCACGCGCTGGTGTGGG